>MAAB01028988.1_pt1 | contig 62282 bp, 55 predicted proteins | sample 1115991 | NCBI WGS metagenome assembly MAAB01 (sample SAMN04961124, study PRJNA320927) | seawater metagenome | isolation source: sample BD02T18 sea water enriched with oil for 18 days | place: USA:Gulf of Mexico | collected 2013-07-27 | reverse complement strand
AAGTGGTTTATGCTTGCTTTATTTAAATGAAAAAATGTCATGAAATATCTCATAAAAAAGCGCTACTGAAATAGCGCACTTATACCCGTACTACTAGAACTCATTACTAGAGCTAACGACTACAAGTAACGTGCTTTATCAAAAATACGTAAGGATAAACTCGGGTTACTTGGGAGATACCAATGCATGTATGAAGCTAAAATATTGTTATGTTGATAAACAAATTCGCCTGCGCGTTCACTTGGGTGATGGGTAGTTTGACAACTTGGCTCTAATTCAATATCAGCGCAAGAATAGTGGAAACTATGTCCCCGCATAATGTTGTCTGCGCTACCTTCAGCAATATTTTCAGTAAATGAGGGTAAAGAAACCCACTGTGAGCCAATTGCCGCAAGCTTTTTCTGCATAGTGGCTTTACCCGGCATAAGACCTACCATTGAAAACTGTTGCCCTTCCATATCAGTAAGTTGATCAAGTAAATACAACATGCCGCCACATTCAGCAACAATGGGCTTTTTACTGGTAGAAAATGCTCTTATATCACTAAGAAAAGTTACATTGTTCATTAGTTGTTTAGCATAAAGTTCAGGGTAGCCCCCAGGGATATATAAGATATCACCATCAGGTAAATGGGCATCAACCAGTGCTGAACAATAAATTAATTCCGCACCTGCTTGTGTTAAGAAAGCAATATTGGCTGCATAAATAAAACTAAAGGCACTATCTCTAATAATGATAATGCGCGTACCCGCTAATGCTCCTTCAATAGTTTTTTCTTGGGCATAACCTTCATCAATATCAGCTTCTTGAGTAAAAAACTCAACTTGTGCAGGCAACTCTGTTAAACCTGTATTAGCAATGTGGCTGGCCGCTTTATCAAGCTGGACATCAATATCACTAAGCTCTTGTGCTTGCACTAAACCTAAGTGGCGCTCTGGTAACGTTATGGTTTCGTCTTTAGGAATACGGCCATAAAAACGAAACGCTTTAGGTAGACTAACACTGAGTAATTCAGCGTGACGTTCAGTATTGACGCGATTAGCAATCACTCCTGAAAAGGGTAAATCTTCACAAAATTTCGCTAGACCAAAGGTCACAGCAGCAAAGGTTTGTGCCATCGCTTTTGCATCAATAACGCCCAATACTGGAATATTAAAATATTTAGCTAAATCAGCACTGCTGGGTGTGCCATCAAAGAGCCCCATGACACCTTCAATTAAAATAAGGTCTGATTCCATAGCCGCTCGATAAAGCAATGCTCGACAACCTTGCTCCCCGACAAGCCACAAATCTAATTGATAAACTAATTCTCCACTGGCTTGGCGTAAGATCATAGGATCAATAAAATCTGGACCTACCTTAAATACAGTGACTTTACGTCCCTGATCACGATGATAACGTGCTAGTGCGGCTGTTACAGTCGTTTTACCTGAGCCAGAATGTGGTGCAGCCACAATAAGCGCAGAACACATAACACCACTGCCAACTTTCTGCTCTGGCTTATGTTGAAATGCTGTATTTTGAATTACTTTATTTTTCGCTAATGACATTAAATATACCTGTAATATGAACTTCGTTGTTGTGACAATAAAAGACTAAAGTTTGCCGCTGTTATTAGCACTTTCACTCGCAGTAGTACTGGTATGTATCGCTTTGTCAGTGAAAAAGTGACTAATGGTATAATCAATAACAACGGCTGAGATAACATAGAAAACAGGATTAGAAATAGATCTAAAATAATACTTATCAACACGCGTGCCATATTCCGCCCACGATAAATCCGGGAACTTACCCGATAAAGTGTAGTAGCTACCATTTGAAATAAAGAAAGCAATTGAACTAGCAACAAATAAGGCCAGTGTCACTTTAATGATATTAATTTGCCAAGTGTTTTGCTGCCAGTTTGGTTTGCTGTAATAACCCACCGTAAACATAGCGGCATAACTTAATACTAAGGCTGGATAAGAGGTTGTTATGCAATCGCCAAACTGACCGCGATAATAAGATGAGGCTAAGTCGATGGTGATGGATAAAGTATAAAAAAACCAAAAAGCTTTTATATTTCGCAAGTACATACCTGCCAAGAAAAAAATAGCAATTGATGCGCTCGGCAAGTTATTTAAGCTGGCAAAGTGATGTGTACGCGTGGCGAGCATAAGTAATGTTAGTAAAGCAAATACAGCGAGCAGCAAACTAACAGGTGACTTTTGATTGACTGATTTCATAACGATTCCGTTGTCTAAAATGTACATAATAGTAACGGTGTAGGAAATCAAAGACAGTAAATGCTAAGGGGTATATCTACGCTATATCTACATATGATAAACGCTATTCACAACTCAATCATTGAGATGTCAAGAGTCTAAAATCCATAGTCAGCTAATCGATAAACACATGTTCATGCGATAACGATCACTCATTATAGGTATTCATTGCTGTAATTCAGCGCATTTACTTTTCTCTGAATTACCGCCCACCGCAGTTGTCGAGTAATAGTTATTTATCATTGATAAATAACTATAATCTAGGCCGGTCTCCGGACTCCTGATCATCGCACTTGCAACACCTTCCCATACGTTCATTATTGTGATGACCTAATAATGATTCAATACAGTGGTTTTGTTGCTGCTCACAGTTACCGTTGCGGGGGCAGTACTGGTATTTAACCAGTTTCACGTTTCATCTTCATTAGTGCTATTTACCTAATAACGTTTATCAGGATAAATGAACACCGAAGACACCTAAATCTGCGCGGATATTACGTTATACATGATAGTTATTCAACAATTAACGCCGTCATAGCTAAACAAGTGAATGAAAAGAGAATACTCACTAGCACTAATATTTGCGTTGAACCTGAGTAACGATTTAGTTATCCTCACCCGCTTAAATACTATGAAAGCATCATTATTGGTATGATAAAAAATGAAAACAACTTTATATTTAGCTCGTCATGGGCAAACAAAATGGAACAAAGCCCAACGTTTTCAAGGCAAATTAGATAGCAGTCTGACACAAATCGGCCAACAACAATCTGAACAGCTTGCCTTGCGCCTTGCCAACCAACAAATCGATTTAATTGTTTCATCAACCCTAGGACGAGCCGTTGATAGCGCTCTAATTTGCCAGCGCATATTAAATACTCCTATTGCTCGTTTAGATGGCCTCACAGAAAGAGATTTGGGGTCTTGGCAAGGGCAATATATTGCTGCAATTAAATCCCACGAAAACTACCATGAAATATTGCATCAATTTACCGAGATAACACCGCCAAGTGGCGAAAGTGCAATAAGCTGTGGAGCACGTATTTATCAAGCACTTAAAGGATTAGCCAATAGTCACTTCAATAAAAATATATTAGTTATTTTCCATGGTGAAGCATTACGCTGTTTTTTAGCTAAATTAGGGCATAACTCAAGCAATAACGCCTACGAATTATTCGACAACGGTTGTCTATTACCATTAACTTACCGGCATGATGATGATAGTTTTCAGCTAGCAAGATAATTTGCTTTTGTGACTGAATAGACGTAAAAAACATTAATATAACGAAGCATTGAACTAATCAACCTTGAAAAATACTAGAGCGTCTTAACTTCATGTCAGAACTTATCGCAAACATCTACCATCAAGCCATAATGCTATTACCTGATTTTGCTACATTCATCACCTTATCACTGGCGCTATTACTTGATAAATATTTAGGTGAAGCAAAGCGTTTTCATTACTTAGTTGGTTTTGGTTGGATAGCAAAAAAACTAGAGGTTAAGCTAAATCCTTATCAGCAATCACTGCGACAAAGTCAGAAATCAGATCAAAAACTAAATCAGAAAAATACTCAATATCAAGAGAATAACACTGGCGATAAAGCTACTTTAAAAGCAAAGTTACTAGGTACTTTGGCCTGGTGCCTACTGGTTTTACCCTTGCCGCTTATTTATTTTTATCAGCTGAATCATCTGATATGGTATTGGCAAGTATTGCTCGATGCTAGTGTGATTTATCTAGCCATAGGTCTAAATAGCTTGCATCAACACGCTATGCAAGTATACAACCCCCTTAACGCTGGTGACTTAACAACCGCTCGGTATTTTACTGGGTATTTGGTAAGCAGAGATACCAGCAACCTTTCAGCGCAAGAAATGTCGAGAGCGACTATAGAGTCTATGTTAGAAAATGGTCATGATTCGGTTATCGCTTCTTTATTTTACTACCTTATTGGTGGGGCGCCACTGGTAATAATACATCGATTAGCCAACACCTTGGATGCAATGTGGGGATATAAGAACCCACGTTTTGTTGACTTTGGTTATGCCAGTGCTCGACTTGATGATTTACTCGGTTTTATTTCGGGTAAGTGCTGTGCTCTGCTTTATGCCATTCAAGGAGTGAAACAAGGGAAGATTATTAAGGCTATCGTTAATGCCTATTGGCAAGGTAATCAATACAAAAGCCATAATGGCGGCTGGGTAATGGCTGCTGGTGCTACCGTGATGAGTAAACAATTAGGTGGCAGTGCGCTTTATCACGGAAAAACTGTCAATTCTGTTACTTTAGGTTGTGGCAGCAGTGTTACCACTAAAGACGTCCCGACGAGTTTAATGGTAGTAACTCGTGCCAGCTTAATATTACTCGCTTTAGTATTTATTTTTCAGTTAGTTTGTTATTTGGTTTATTAGTTTTTCGTTTACATTCTCGTTTAAGGTTTCATTTAAAGTTTCGTTTTAACTTTTCATTTAAAAATATACATAGGAATAAGATGGCTTTACTTCATGGCGGGCAACTACAACAGGTTGCAAAGCAATATAACATTCCGCCTAGCGATTGGATTGATGTATCGACAGGTATTGCGCCTATTAGTTACCCTATTCCAAATATACCATTGAGTATTTGGCAACAGTTACCTCAACAAAATCCAGACCTGATCGCTGCAGCACAGCAGTATTACCAATGTCCACAACTTATGATTACCAATGGTAGTCAGGCAATAATTAAAGCTTTACCCGCGTTATATCGTCAAAAAAATTCAGATAGTCAAGATGTTTACTTGCCTGAACGGGGTTATAAAGAGCACGCTCATGCTTGGAAGAATGCTGGTTATAACTTGCACTTTTATCAAGAGTTCCTTCCAGAAATTACAGATATACTGCCCAATAGTGTATTGGTTATCATTAATCCCAATAATCCAACAGGACAGTTTTTTAATGGTCAGGTAATTGCTCAATATCAAGAACGATTAAAGCACCTTAACGGCTTGCTGGTTCTCGATGAAGCCTTTATTGATGTAATACCAGGCAATCAATCTTATTGTAATCAACTAGAAAATAGCCATACTTTGGTATTACGGTCTTTTGGTAAATTTTTTGGTTTAGCAGGAATTCGTATTGGCTTTTTAGTGGCTAATAGTTATTGGTGTCGGGCATTTAAAGAATTGTTAGGCCCATGGCAAATCAACGGACCGGCTCAATTAATTGCACAACATGCCCTGCAAGATACAAGTTGGCAAACGACTCAGAAGAATACATTAAAGCGACTTAGAATGGCGCAAGAACACATGCTTAAGCAAGTATTCCCTCAAACTATACTTCAAGACATTAACGGCTGTAATTTATTTCTCACCCTAAGTTTTCATCAGCAAGGTACGGCAAAAAAACTGTACCATCTGCTTTGCCAACAAGGGGTTTATTGTCGGCTCGCTGATGAGCAAGATACTCTTAGATTTGGTATTACCACAGAAGAGTTGCTTGAGCGTTTAACGCTTGCCTGTAGGCAAGCTTATCAGCAATTAACGTAAGCCGGAAATAACACAAGACCTCAGGTACTTATGCCCGTGAATCGGAGAAAAAGGCAATTAGTAAGCTCCTATTATTTCTATCCCTTTCTAAGCGCTTGCGCACAGCTATTTGCTATACTTTAGAGAGCCTGTCGCGTTATTCTTTTAAAAATGGTTCATGTAATATTGGTGAGTTTTAAGGCTTAATAAAGATGGGTTACTAAAATGACAATTGATTGATATTTGAGGAGTTCACCTCTTGCACCATCTATATTTCATGCTCTATATTTTTACAATCAAAGTTTTCGAAATATTAGCCTAAAATAGCCACTATCAACTCCCCTTTAATACTAACAAAAGGTAATAACAGCCTCATGTTACAACCCTTTCTAAAATGTAGTTTCAACAAAATCAACTAGTAATTTTCAGAAACCCTATTGATGGTTTCTTTACTGTAGGACAAAGTTTTAACTAATTGGTATTTTTTTCAGCTACCATCATATCAATTTTGTTATGTAGCGTTTGACTGGACAACTCCATCTCTTTAATATTAGCAACAATGCTACTCCTAATTTCTTTATCACCCTGCCAATTTTCTTCACTTAGGCTTAGAGCATTCATTATAGATTGGTGAATTTGTTGATGTGGTAAGTCTATTTGAGCAAAGCTTGTTGTATCTCTAAAGCGCTCTCCTTGCTCTCCAAAGTACCATTGACCAAATAAGCAATCATGGTAATCAACACTAACAATTTCACGACTTTCGTCAGCATCACTGTTTGAAATAACCCTATATGCATTTTGTTTAAATACCATTAAATCTGCTTTAACCAAAGAGCCAGAGGCTTGATCTTTTGCTTTATTTACACACTCTGTTGTTTTTATTGCCGAAGCTAAAAGAGTTTCAATATTTTCATGAACATTATCAATTAGACTATTAGCTGATGATGTTAAAGACACTGATTGTTCAGCTTGCTCCGTGATATCAATAACTCTCTGAGAAAAAGACTGTAAAATACTTGATATCTCATCGGCAATTTCTTTAGTTCGAGAAGACAATGCTTTAACTTCATCTGCGACCACAGCAAAACCCCTGCCATGCTCTCCAGCTCGTGCTGCTTCAATGGAAGCATTTAGTGCTAACAAATTAGTCTGATCAGCTATTGCCGTAATAGCTGAAAGTGCTGTTGAGATTTCTTGGCTATCTTCATTTAGTACACTTACAACATCAGCAACAGATGCTGCATTGTCATTAATACTTTTAAGTGCCAGATTAATTTCTTTAACCACTGTATTACTTACTTCTGCTGAAGCCACATTCTCCTGCGCTTTAGTAAAATCTCGTTGACTACCGTGTAAATCGTCGATGAGATTATGAGTATTTAGCTCATACAGTTCACTGGTAAGGGCATTTTGTGAAATAAACTCAACATTCTTATTCATTGCCTCAAGTGATTTATTTATATGCTGCAAAGATGATTTTAATAAACCAGGTAAAGCGGTTGGAAACGTAGGTCGCGAAAAATCATTATTTACGGCATAACGAAAACAAGTATTTACTTCATTAAAATAGTTTTCCAAAATATCAAAAAACTCATTTAACTCCCATGCAACCTTACCGACTTCACCTTGTCCCTTGGTTTGAGTGATTCTTTTTGTTAACTGTCCTTTATTTGCCATAATTAACACATCATTAATATTTTTCAATGTTGTTAAATAAGCACTAAATCCTGTAAAGATTTTCGCTGATATTAAAGCAACAATAAGAGCTGCAGCTAGAATAAACCAGTCTAAACCATGCATAAAAAACACATAAATAAACATAGCAAAAGCAACAAGCGCAAGTGCTATTGCATAAATTTTTAGTTTAGTTCTTAACAGAGGAATATTTGCCGAAACCTTGGTTGATTTATTCATTTTTGCTGAGTGATGATTCGTCATATAAGCCTCTATTTACCGTTAAATAAACTAATAACAAGATCTTGATATTCTACTTTTAAACTTTCAAGTTGTTGTTGTAGAAACTCAATCGACTTATCTTCAGCTACCTTGTCTGAAATCGCTGATTTTTCTATTTGAAGCATTTGCTGATAAATAGGCTCAATTGCCTCTATAGCAGAAACAGGGGGCTTACGCCTTACCGACAAATACCCCGACAATTTTCCACTTTCATCATACTCTGGGGTTATATTGGCAAACACCCAATAATATCTGCCGTCGCTGCGAAGGTTTTTAACATAACCAAAAAATTCTTTCTCTTTCTTAATTGCCATCCAAACGAGCTTAAACACCCCTTTAGGCATATCAGGATGACGAATTATATTATGATTAACATTAAGTAATTGATCTTCTGATAAAAGCGCCATTTCCATAAAGGTTCGGTTGGCGTATGTTATATAGCCTCGTAAATCAGTTTTACTGACAATAAACTCTTCATCAGCCATGCAAACCTCTTCATCTATAAGAGAGATTGCGCTTGTTGAATATTTCTTTTTTGACATAAACTCAGCCTTTTTTACAAACAATAATTGATATTTACACTCGCCAATTTAAATGGTATTGAGATGTTGAATTATCTAAATTTAATTAGTTATTTCTATTCACTAATAGTGATGATTTTTTTTATAAATGGCTAGAAATAATAGAATTAAATCAGTAAATATTGATCAATTCTATAAAGACTGCCTGATAGTAATGAAAGTAATCATTAAATTTCTCTGGAATGGCCTTATACCAGAAGTTACCGGATGCACAACTCTTCAAACAGACATTATGTCCGATCAAAAAAGGGTAACAACAGTTAAGTCATTACCCTTTAAATCTCCTCAAAGCGAACATACGATGAGAAACAAAGATTTTAAAATATAAGCGTTAATAATCAGTCATATCTGATTAAATACCTAAACTAACCATAGGTTAGTGATTTTCAGAAACCATATTAATGGTATGTTCACTTTAGGACAAAAGAATTAATACAGTATTATTTTATCCAGATGAGAATCAAGATTAATCTACATGATACTGAACCAGTAAGGTCTGCCAATTAGGATTTACTTTTAAAGAATAAATAAATGCATTTATTTTCTGTGCTGATTTCTGTGGAATATTACTCATCAAAACGAATCTATCTTGTGTATACAAATAATTTTTACTCATATAAAGCTTATTAGTGTCCAGTTTTAACGACGTTATATAATGCTCATAAATAGGCTTAGCCATCACTGAAAAATCTCCTCTATACGCTTCAAGCATCTCTAAGCACAGATTTTTATTATCACAGGAATATCGTAATATTTTGTTTTCTTTAACTAACTCATCAATTACAAAATACTTGTAGCCTTTTTTACCTAAAAAGGTCAATTTTCCATCTAATAACTCTGGTAGTAGATTTTCCGTCTCAAGTTTTCTTTTTTGATGTGAAATAACGTAGGCTTTTTCATGTAACAATCTCTTTGAGCTAATTAATTCTGAATTTTTATCAAACCAATAAGAGTTAGCGAATGGAATAATTAATGGTACACCTTGACTGATTAACAGTTTAAGTTGAGTTTTTGTTACCTTTATATACTCAATATCTAAGCCTAGATTAGCTTTTGCCAATAGTTCAATAAAGTCTTTAGTTAACCCTCCAGATTGTATTTGATAAGGGGGGTAAGCTAAATAATCGACAGCTAATATTTTCTCAGCATTAGATTGAAAAGAATAGAGAATACAAGAGACAATAAGAAAAAACTTAATTAAGACAGGCATTAGTAATAAAGGCTTAGAATAAAAAGTGTATTTTCTGATTATAACGATAAGTTATGAATTAGCTAGGACGGCTTTTAAGTCTCGTGGTCTATAAATAAACGTTAACCAAAACCTTTCAAGGTCATAATTTTTCAACCAGACACAATGTCCGATCAAAAAAGGGTAACAACAGTTATGTCATTACCCTTTAAATCTCCTCAAAGCGAACATACGATGAGAAACAACCATATTAACTGTGTATTTAGGAATATCGACGACTAAGTCTTCATTACCCACAATAGATTGGCAGCTAAGACGTGATTCAGGTTCTAAACCCCATGCTTTATCAAGCATATCGTCTTCAAGTTCATCACCTTCTTCGATAGAGTCAAAACCTTCTCGAATAATGACGTGACAAGTAGTACAGGCACATACCTTTTCACAGGCATGTTCGATGCCAATGTCATTTCTCAAAGCAACGTTTAACACGCTCTCACCTGTTTCGGCTTCAACTACTGCGCCATCAGGGCATAACTCTTCATTAGGTAAAAATATAATTTTTGGCATTGTATTTATTCTCTGCTTGCAAGGCTTCCGCCTAACTTAAATTTAATCAGGATCTTATCAAAGATAATCTACATTTTATCAACTGCTTGGCCTGCAAGGGCTTGGCTAATTGAGCTGTCCATACGGCGTTCAGCAAATATTGCTGTGCTGTCGTTTAACTTATCCAGTGCATTTTCTATCGCTTTAACTTCTTGACCTTGGCTAACCTGAGCAAGTGATTTAATCGCGCTTTCAATAACCGTAATTTCATCACTATTAAGTAATTTACTGTCAGCAAATAAGGCCGCTTGAACAGACTCTATAACGCGTGATGCTTCAACTTGTTGTTCCTTCAACATACGCGCTTGCATATCATCAGCGGCATTGCTCATTGAGTCTTTGATCATCTGACTAATTTGATTGTCATCAAGACCAAATGAAGGTTTAACCTCAATGCTCGATTCTACACCGGAAGATTTTTCCATCGCCGAGACGGAGAGTAGGCCATCTGCATCAACTTTAAATGTTACGCGAATATGAGCCGCACCTGCAGTCATTGCAGGAATGCCGCGTAATTCAAAACGGGCTAACGAACGACAATCCTCAACTAATTCACGCTCACCTTGTAATACATGAACTGCCATGGCCGTTTGACCATCTTTAAACGTGGTAAATTCTTGCGCTTTTGCAACAGGTATTGTGGTGTTTCGTGGGATAACTTTTTCTACTAAGCCCCCCATAGTCTCTAATCCAAGAGATAATGGTGTAACATCAAGTAATAACATATCACTATCAGGTTTATTACCCACTAAAACATCCGCTTGAATAGCAGCGCCAATAGCGACCACTTTATCAGGATCAATTGACGTTAACGGTGGTTTATTAAAGTGTTTTTCAACTTCGCTACGTACTAAAGGTACACGAGTTGAACCGCCTACCATCACAACTTCGATTACTTCATCGATGGTGATATCTGCATCTTTAAGTGTACGACGACAAGCACGTAACGTTTTATTCACTAATGAGGCAATAAGTTCATTTAACTGTGCTTTAGTTAAATTTGTATGCCAATCACTACCGTCATCAAGAGAAATAGTGATATCAACTTGGTCGTTATCTGTTAGCTGCTCTTTAGCAAAACACGCTTGCTTCATCAGTTGACGTTCTAACGAAGGTGATAAAGGTCTTACCAAACCAGCTTGTTCAACAAGGTAGTCAACTAAAACAACATCAAAATCATCACCACCTAGCGCAGAATCACCGCCAGTGGCTAACACTTCAAATACGCCTTTATTTAAACGTAAAATAGAGATATCAAAGGTACCACCGCCTAAGTCATAGACAGCAATAACCCCTTCTTGGCCAGAGTCTAACCCATAAGCTACCGCGGCAGCTGTTGGTTCATTTAATAGACGCAGTACGCTAACACCCGCTAATTTTGCCGCATCTTTAGTGCTTTGCCTTTGAGCATCGTCAAAGTGAGCTGGCACAGTAATAACAACACCGGTGAGCTCTCCACCTAAAGCAGCTTGTGCTCTTAAGTTTAAGCTTTTTAATATTTCTGCCGATACTTGGACTGGGTTAACAGCACCTTGCCTCGTCATAATTTCAGGGTGATTTTCATCACCACAAAACTCATAAGGTAACGAAGGGTATTTGCTTTGAATATCTTGCAGCGAGCGACCTATTAAGCGTTTTGCAGAAGTAATAGTATTCTGAGCATCTTCAATGCTAAGTGCTTGAGCCGTTTGGCCAACTAAAATATTGTCTGCCTGGTAGCTAACAATAGATGGCAATATATCGCGACCTTGATCATCGCTTAAGGTACTTGCGTTGCCACTTTGTACACTGGCAATTAAGGAGTTTGTGGTACCAAGATCGATGCCTGCAGCTAATCTGTGTTCATGAGGAACGGTGCTTTGACCGGGTTCTGCAATTTGTAATAAAGCCATGATGTTAATTCAATGATTTAGTTTAAGTTTAAGTTCAAGTTTTTTTCTTAGCGCAATCAAAAGTATTTCGTGCTGAAACGTTTGCTAGCTGTGCTAGTCATCAAATAAACTGTCTTCAAGACGATCCACTTCTACATTTAACTTCTGATAAAACTTTAATTTTCGTAAATTATCGCATGCAGCGCTATTTGATGCTGCATTATTTTCACTAATCTGTGTTCTCATTATTTGAGAAAGCTGTAAGTATTCAGTCGACAAAACACTTTGTACTTCAAGTAATGCTGCATCAACATCACCAGAATGCCTAACGTCTTCAAGCATTTCTCGCAATTCCATTTGACGCATCAAAAAACTAGTATCTTGGAAAGAATGCTGTTCGTTTGGCATTTCAACACCACGTTGCACAAGTATATATTCAGCGCGTTGCAATGGATTCTTAAGGGTTTGATATGCGTCGTTAATTTGAGCAGATTTTTGTACAGCTATGCGCTGTTCTTGCTCAGAGGCGTGAGCAAACTTGTCAGGATGCACAGTCTTTTGCAAAGTCTGATAGCTAGATGACAATTCTTGAATGTCGACATCAAAGGAAGCTTCAATGTTGAATAATTGAAAGTAGTTCACTGCTTATACCTAGAGAAAATGGTCTAAAAAGCTTTCTATAATTAAGCTTAATTTTAATAATGCTTTAAACTCGAAGGAACTTGGTTCAAGTACAAGGAGAAAGCGCGGAGTTGACGTTAGTCAATGAGCACTTTCAACACAGTAATTGAATCAAGTTGCAAAGAGTTTACACATTAGACATTAAATGATTCACCACATCCGCACTCACCTTTGGCGTTTGGATTGGTGAATTTAAAGCCTTCGTTCAAGCCTTCTTTAACAAAGTCGAGCTCAATGCCGTCAAGATAGACAAGACTCTTCTCGTCGATGATAATGTTGACATCTTCAATATTGAATAATTGATCATCTTCATTTAAATCATCTACAAATTCAAGCACATAAGCTAAACCTGAACAACCCGTGGTTTTAATACCTAAACGGAGTCCAAGTCCTTTGCCACGATTTTGCATGAATGATTGAACTCGTTCAGCAGCTGCAGGAGTCATGGTAACAGACATTGTTTTCTCCGTTATTTACCTTGCTTGGATTTATAATCTTCAATGGCTGCTTTAATAGCATCTTCTGCCAAAATAGAACAATGAATTTTTACCGGAGGTAAAGCTAACTCTTCAGCAATCGCAGTATTTTTAATTTCACCTGCTTCGTCGATAGATTTACCTTTTACCCACTCAGTTACTAATGAACTTGAGGCAATTGCAGAACCACAACCGTAAGTTTTGAATTTTGCATCTTCAATGATGCCGTCATCAGAAATTTTAAGTTGTAACTTCATGACATCGCCACATGCAGGTGCGCCAACCATACCAGTTGCTACTGATGGATCATTCTTATCCATTGAGCCTACGTTACGTGGGTTCTCATAATGGTCTAGTACTTTTTCGCTGTAAGCCATGTTGCTCTCCTAGATTGTGCCAAATAATTTCAGGTACTTACCTGTTAACAAATTGTTTGACACTAAATGTTATTTAAAATAATGAGTTATTTACTAAGCTTTTCTTATATAGAACGCTTAGTGAGCAGCCCATTCAATTGAATCTAAATCGATACCATCTTTGAACATTTCCCAAAGTGGTGACATGTCACGTAAATGACCAATTGCATTTTTAATAAGGTCTATTGCGTAATCAATTTCTTCTGCTGTAGTAAAGCGACCAAAGCTAAAGCGAATTGAGCTATGCGCCATTTCATCATTTAGACCTAAAGCACGAAGTACATAAGATGGCTCTAAGCTTGCTGATGTACATGCACTACCAGACGATACAGCTAAGTCTTTCAATGCCATGATGAGTGACTCACCTTCAACAAAGTTGAAACTAACATTTAAGTTACCAGGATAACGTTTATCAGCATCACCATTAATAAATACTTGTTCCATGCTATTTACGCCGGCCCATAAACGGTCACGCATTGCTGTAACATGTGCTTGATCTTGTGCCATCTCTTCTTTAGCTATACGACATGCTTCACCCATGCCGACAATTTGATGCGTAGCTAAGGTACCAGAACGCATACCACGTTCATGTCCGCCACCATGTGTTTGTGCTTCTAAACGAATACGCGGTTTACGGCTTACATATAACGCGCCGATACCTTTAGGTCCGTACATTTTATGCGCTGAAATTGACATTAAATCAACTTTCAATGCTTGCATGTCGATATTAATCTTACCGGCACTTTGCGCAGCATCAACATGAAAAATAATTTTACGAGCACGACACATTTCACCAATTTCACTGATATCTTGAATAACACCAATTTCATTGTTTACTTGCATGATACTCACTAAAATAGTGTCATCTCGCATAGCGTCGTTAAGTTTATTTAAATCTATTAAACCGTTCTCTTCAGGATCAAGATACGTCACTTCAAAGCCTTGACGTTCTAATTCACGACACGTATCTAATACCGCTTTATGCTCAGTTTTGCAGGTAATAATGTGCTTACCTTTCTTATTATAGAAATTAGCAGCGCCTTTAATAGCAAGGTTGTTTGATTCAGTAGCGCCTGACGTGAAAACAATCTCACGTGGGTCAGCATTAATTAGTTCAGCAATTTGATTACGAGCGATATCAACCGCTCCAAAATGACCATCGTTGGTCATGTACTGCATCATTTTTTCTGCTACGCGCTTATCTACTGGTGTAGTAGCTGAATAATCAAAATATATAGGAAGCTTCATTCGCTAACTCTCTCCGATGGTAAATATTTAATACGACGCGACTAGTTATGACCAGTCGTTCATTACATCTTTTGTGGTTATTAATGTTTCTAAGGCTATGCTTTTGTGTGCATTGATATGTAATTTATCTTGGCGCTTAGAAACTGCTTGTACATCACCTTTAGCGACTAATTCGGATAAGGTGATATTTTTCAAGAATTCTTCAATTCGTTGGCTTAATCCTTCCCAAAGGGAATGGGTTAAGCATTGCTCTCCATCCTGGCAATTACCTTTACCCGAGCACTTAGTTGCATCAACACTCTCATTCACAGCATAAATAACATCTGCAACGGCAATCTGCGCTGAGCATCTGCCCAAGCGATAACCGCCACCAGGGCCACGAACACTGGTCACGAGCCCTTCTTTACGTAAACGTGAAAAAAGTTGCTCTAAATATGACAAGGATATGCCTTGGCGCTCTGAAATATCAGCCAAAGATACAGGCCCAGACACTGCATGAATAGTAACGTCTAACATGGCAGTAACTGCGTAACGACCTTTAGAAGTAAGTTTCATAATCTGCTCTCAAACACTATGTTGGTGTACTCAAAACATCAATTTAGTAAACGACTAAATTAAAACCATTTGGCAGCAAAACAGAATATAAAAAATATTATAAATGCCTTATTTAGCAAATGCTGCGCAATTTTACATAGCCCTACAGATTAGTCAAGTAAATACCCTAGTAAAATACTCAGGTATTATACACCAAGAAATGTCATGCGAAAAGTAATAGTTGAGTGTTTTACTCAACTATTACTTTTACTATTGGAATTGAATAGCGAGGTTAAATTTCAGGATCAAAGCTTGCCACTTTGTTTTCACGACGCTCTGCCGCTGCTTTTTCATCTTCGACAAACTCACCCACTCTTAATTCAGGTAAGTTTTTAGGGCAAATATCACCACCTAAAGTGTTAATTTCTTTGCAAAGCTCACTCACCCTATCATCCATTAAGTGCATATGGTCAAGTAAACGGCCAATGGCTTTAGCAACAGGATCTGGATTATCATGTGAAACAGCATAAGCATCAAAACCATATTTTTTAGCAACTTCTTCTCGCTGCTGGTTTTCATCTTTACTGTGTTTATCGGGCACAATTCGGCCAGGAATACCAACAGCAGTAGCATTAGCGGGTAAATCTTTAACAACAACAGAGTTGGAGCCGACTTTTCCGCCTTTACCTATGGTTATTGGTCCAAGTACTTGCGCACCAGCACCTATAACAACATTATCTTCCAAGGTTGGATGACGTTTTCCTGCCTTCCAACTCGTTCCACCTAGGGTGACACCGTGGTAAAGCGTAACATCATTGCCTACTTCAGCGGTTTCGCCAATGACTATGCCCATACCGTGATCAATAAAAACACGACGACCTAATTTAGCGCCAGGGTGGATCTCAATACCCGTTAACCAACGAGAGAACGTTGATATGATCCGCGCTAAAAGTTTCCAATCAGCACACCATAATTTATAACTTAATCGGTGAATCCAAATTGCATGTAAGCCCGGATAATTGAGGATGACTTCAAAACTGGTACGAGCGGCTGGATCTCTATCAAAGACACTATTGATATCTTCTTTGATACGACTAAACATAAATTATTCCTTCTCTTTTCTTTTAAATGATTGTTATGACTTCTCTTTACTAGACCTTTCCATCGAGGCAAAAATCCCACGCATCATCTTAATTTCTTTAACATCAGGTCTTGCACGATTAAATAAACGTCTTAGTTTAGTCATCACTAAACCTGGATGATTTTCTACAATAAAACCTGTCGCTTTAAGGGATTTTTCGAAGTGCTGATAAAAACGTTCAGTTTCTTCGATAACAGGATAAAGTTCATCATCTTCATTTTTAGTCTTGGCAATTGAATTACCATTACCAGTACTACGTTCTTGATAATTTTGATCATGCGCTAATAAATAACTGGTACGTACTTCATAACTTAAGGTTTGTACGGCCATGGCTAAATTTAGCGAACTGTACTCCGGATTTGCTGGTATCTGAACATGAAAATGACAAAGTTGTAATTCTTCATTGGTTAAGCCGCTATTTTCACGGCCAAAGACTAACGCGACTGGATATTCATCCGCTTCAGCAATCATCTTTTCACCACAACCTCTTGGCTCTAGCATAGGCCAGGGTAATGTACGTGATCGAGCACTTGTACCGACAACTAAGCCACAATCTTCAATAGCCTCAGCCAAAGTACTAACAACTTTAGCATTAGCTAAAACGTCGGTAGCTCCTGCAGCCATAGCTTGAGCTTGACCATTAGGCATTTCAATAGGGTCGACTAAAATCAGCTGACTTAGTCCCATTGTTTTCATTGCACGTGCCGCACTACCGATATTTCGGCAGTCGGAAGTGTTAACTAAAACAATTTTAACACGGTCTAATAATGTACCTGTGGTGTTATCTTGTTGAGAACCTTGTTGAGAATCTGACATTTTTTACTCTTCTTGTTTGCTTTTTCGGGAAAATACCAATCGAACTAATTTATTGATCACTTAACAAAATTCAAAAGACTTACTATACAGGTAGTGATTGTAGAGAATAGTTATTCTATTATCAAAATCAACCACGCCATATATAAGCTTTTTATTTTCTTATTAGGAAAGTGCTCTGCAAAAGTTTATTAGTAAACTAATAACATCACAAAATATATGAAATATAGACTAACTATACTTACATTATTTCACCTGCTCTAAGTCCGTTGCTGAAGCGCTAAGTTTTCAATAAATGAATTCGTTGATATAAAGCCCATCTAGATGGCCAATATTCTATCATAGAAGATTACTGCTGTAGCTAACAAAAAGCACGCTTATTGGGCATATTTATCTATGGTAATTTGATATTTAATAGTTTTTTTTTCTCTATAGAAAAGTGGCCGACCAAATTGATTACTTATTGAACATTTATTTAATAATATTATCGCTAAATAGTTTTTTATTTGCTATAATTCGCGCGCTCAAATTTCAAGACTTTTCAAGACAATGTTTGCTTGGAAATGTAATGTTCTTTTAAAATTTATTTACAAATAGGTACTCTAAATGCATCCCATGCTAAATATTGCCGTGCGCGCAGCGCGTACAGCCGGTAAAGTTATCGTTCGCTCTATGGAGCAACTTGATAAAGTTGAAGTTGAATCAAAAGGAACTAACGATTTCGTCACCAGTGTTGATATTAGCTCTGAAGAAGCCATTATTGAAACTATTCGTAAATCATACCCAGACCACACTATTATTGGTGAGGAATCTGGTATTTTAAAAGGCAGTGATGACGATTACCAATGGATTATTGATCCACTAGATGGAACTACCAACTTCATTAAAGGCATTCCTCACTTTGCCGTTTCTATTGCTTTAAAAGTTAAAGGAAAATTAGATCAAGCTGTTGTATTTGATCCAATTCGTGGTGAATTATTCTCAGCCAGCCGCGGTAAAGGTGCACAATTAAACGGTTTCAGAATCCGTGTAAATAAAAACAAAGAAATTGCAGGAACTATACTAGCGACTGGATTTCCGTTCAAACACAAACAGCACAGCGTTGCTTATATGGCAATGTTCTCATCGTTATTCCAGAAATCTTCAGATATGCGCCGTTCAGGTTCAACTGCACTTGACCTTGCTTACGTAGCAGCGGGCCGTGTTGATGGTTTCTTCGAAATTGCCACCAAGCCATGGAATACTGCAGCGCGGTCATAATCATGCAAATTCAGGTAATATTGTTGCAGCGAATACGCGTATATTAAAAGATGTTCTAAAAGAAATTCGCCCACATTTAGGTGATGCGCTTAGCAAGTAATATTTGTATACCCGCCCCACTTGAAGATGCTCGTTTCAGGAAACCTGAGCGAATGATAATCAAGGCGCATTTATTTTAAGGGTACTCAGGAGAATATGCTCCTGCATTCTCTAATAAGCTACATCCATGTAGCGTCCTTAAAAATAAATGTAACGCAGAGTATCTAAGTTATAGCAGAATAATATTAAGCGCCACAGCAACCTTAGTAAAATAAGGTCACTGTGGCGCTTTTTTTGCTTTAGACTAGCAATATAGTAATTTGAACATATTGTTAAGAGAGCTCATGGAAAATACTAATACAACAAAACAAGCCTTTATTGCTGGAGAAGTGGCCCTCGTTGGCGCCGGTCCTGGAGATCCAGATTTACTCACTCTACAAGCCTATCGTTTTATCAAACAAGCTGAAGTTGTTATCTATGACAGGTTAGTAAGTGCAGCAATAATGGCGTTACTGCCAAGTGATTGCCAACAAATATATGTTGGTAAAAAACAAGCAGATCATAGAGTTCCACAAGAAGGCATCAATCAGTTACTAGTTGATTATGCTTTATTGGGTAAGAAAGTGGTGCGTTTAAAAGGTGGCGATCCTTTTGTTTTTGGGCGAGGGTCTGAAGAGACTCAATTCTTATTAAGCCATGGTGTTGCTTGCCATATAGTCCCAGGAATGACAGCTGCATCGGCTTGTACCAGTTATGCTGGCATCCCGTTGACTCACCGAAAAGTCGCGCGAAGTTGCACCTTTATAACGGGTAATGTGCAAGATAATGGTGCATTAGATCTACCTTGGCAGGCATTAAACGATAAAGAGCAGACCATTGTTTTTTACATGGGGATAAAAAGCTTACCTATAATATTAACTCAGCTCACAGGAGCCGGTCGTGATATAAATACGCCAGCAGCATTAATCAGGAAAGGCACTCACCAAGATCAGCAAGTGTTCAAAGGAACATTAGCGAATTTAAGCGAATTAGTGGCTTTACATAAGATTACGCCACCAAGCTTAATTGTGATTGGTGATGTTGTAGGGCTATTCCCCAGTGAGCAACTAACTAATTTAGGCTACTTAACGCCTTAAAAGCATTAATAGCGTTAAGCTGATTAAGGTAATAAAGCGCGACGTTTAGAGCAAAAAAGGCTCATGGGGAATACTTACTATTCCCCATGAGCCTTTTTACTAATTGATTCAACTCAGGAGTCAATTATATAAATATTGTCTGACCGCTATTTTGCAGGGCGTATTGCTCTGCGTGGTTTAGGGCCGGTGCCATCATATTCAGGCTTTTTACGTCTAGAAGAATCATTGCCTGGTTTTGCTTTATTTCTACCTACATTGTTACCATTAGCATTACGACCTGATCGTTGACCATCTTTGTGCTCAACTCTACCCTTACCTGCCCCTTGAGACTTTCCAGACTTTGGTGGCTTACCTTGTTTTAAAGGTTTGATAGCACGTGATTCACCTAACTCATTTGCAGGTATAAACTTCTCAATAACTTTTCGTTCAATGTGCTGCTGAATAACATGCTCAATGCCCCACAATAAATCTAACTCATCGGCACACACTAGAGACAATGCTTGTCCGGTATTACCTGCACGGGCTGTTCTACCAATGCGATGAACATAATCCTCAGGTACATTAGGTAGGTCGAAATTAACCACTTGTGGTAATAAATCAATATCAATACCACGAGCTGCAATATCAGTTGCTACTAATATCTTCACTGAACCATCTTTAAAGGCAGCAAGCGCTTTAGTACGCGCTCCTTGGCTTTTATTACCATGTATCGCCGCGGCAGTTAAACCTTCAGCTTCAAGATGCTTGGTTAGCTTATTAGCACCATGTTTGGTTTTAGTAAAAACTAATACTTGTTGCCAATTATTTTCTTGTATGAGATGCGTTAACACGGCAGGTTTGCGTTTTTTATCAACCGCTGTTAACCATTGAGTCACTTTTTCTGCTGTGCTATTTTCTGCATCAACTGAAATTTCTAATGGTTGATTAACCAGACCTTTGGCTAATGCACGTATCTCAGGTGAAAATGTTGCCGAGAAAAGTAAGTTTTGACGGTCTTTTGGCAAAGCAGCAATAAGCTTTTTAATATCTCGAATAAAGCCCATATCTAACATACGGTCAGCCTCATCAAGAATGAAGACTTCAAGTTGACTAAATTTTACTGCTCTTTGATTGTATAAATCTAATAGACGACCTGGTGTTGCCACAAGTACATCAACACCTTGGCGAAGTCGCATCATTTGTGGGTTAATTTTAACACCACCAAACACAACCGTTGAGTGTAAGTTTAAATACTTACCATAGACTTCAATACTCTCACTTATTTGCGCAGCTAACTCACGAGTCGGCGTCAGTATTAGTGCTCTTACATTATTTGGAGAAACTTTGTTACCTTTACTCGAAGAAAGACGTTGTAATAGCGGCAAGGTAAATCCAGCCGTTTTACCCGTCCCCGTTTGCGCTGCTGCCATAACATCGCGTCCAGAAATAACTGCTGGGATCGCTTGGGCTTGAATAGGAGAAGGTGTTTCATAGCCCTTATCACGTACTGCTTTTAGTAATGCTTCTGATAAGCCTAAATCAGTAAACTTGGTTGGGGTATCACTCATAAGAAATCTCTTTAAAAAATATCAAGCAAATACTGACAGCGCTAATGAAAATGTTGGCAGCATGAAAGGGCGTGCAGCATACAGCAAGGTTAATACCAAGTCTATTAAGTTAGCCATTACTATGCATGATTTAAAATAATTGGTATAAGTGCAGTGCTATTTTGCTGATAAAATAAAACAGGTAAAACAAAAAAACCGAGCAACAACAGTTACTCGGCTTTTTTATCAATAACAATAATACTTAAGGCATCATAGCTTCTTGATCAGCACCTTCTTTTTCAATCACTTCCGGTATCAAATCTTCTTTTGAAATACCTAAAGATAATGCCACCAAACTAGCGACATAAATTGAAGAGTAAGTACCAACAAAAACACCAAATAATAATGCCGTAGCAAAGCCATGGATTAGTGCTCCACCTTGGAAAAACAAGGCTGCTAATACTAATAAGGTAGTAATTGAGGTAATAAAGGTACGGCTAAGTGTTTGTGTTAAAGAAATATTAATTATTTCTTCAGCTTCGCTGTTGCGTACTTTTCTAAAGTTCTCACGAATACGATCTGAAACAACAATAGTATCGTTAAGCGAATAACCGATAACAGCTAATATTGCGGCAAGTACAGTTAAATCAAACTCTAGCTGCAAAATAGAAAACAAACCAAGCGTTAATAACACATCGTGAAATAATGCGACTACTGAACCAACCGCGAAGCGCCATTCAAATCGAAAAGCAACGTAAATCAAAATACAGATGAGCGCAGTTAACATGGCTAAGCCACCCTGCTCTGCTAGTTCATCACCTACACTCGCACCAACGAATTCTATACGTCGCATATCAACAGTTTGGCCAGTACCACTTTGTAAGACATCAAGTACTTCATTACCAAGCATTTCAGCTTTAACGTCATCGCGTAAACCCAAGCGAATAACAACATCACGACTACTACCGTAAAATTGAACCTTCGCATCGGCAAAGCCATTCGTTTTCATTACGTTACGAAGCTTCTCTAAATCAGCAGCTTCTTGAAAACCTACTTCAATCAAGGTTCCGCCAGTAAAGTCTAAACCAAAGTTTAACTTGTTCGTTGCTAACGACACGATTGAAGCAATCATTAATAACGCACTAAATACCATGGCTATCTTACGATAGCTCATAAAGTTGACAGTTTCTTTTAATTGTAAAATTTGCATAGTTTTTAAATTCCTGCCTTTATTATATCGGAAGCTTATCAAGGCGTTTACCGCCCCAAATAGCGTTAACTACGGCACGAGTACCAACAACAGAAGTAAACATTGACGTAATGATACCGATGGATAATGTCACGGCGAAGCCTTTTACCGGCCCAGTACCAATGGCAAACAGAATTAATGCGGCAATTAAGGTGGTGATGTTGGCATCAATAATGGTTGAGAATGCTGCATCGTAACCTTGATGAATTGCTTGTTGAATAGTTTTTCCTTCACGTATTTCTTCACGAATACGTTCAAAAATAAGTACGTTCGCATCAACAGCCATACCAACCGTTAATACGATACCAGCCATACCAGGTAATGTTAACGTGGCTCCTGGGATCATTGACATAACACCAACAATTAATATTAAGTTTGCCCCTAGAGCAAGGTTAGCCACCACACCAAAGGCACGGTAATAAATCACCATAAAGATAAACACTAAACCAAAGCCCATCAAAATAGCTTCGAAACCAAGTTTTACGTTTTCAGCACCTAATGTAGGGCCTACTGTCCGCTCTTCTACAATAGTAATCGGGGCAATCAAAGCACCGGCACGTAATAATAGTGCAAGGTTATGCGCTTCAGCAGCACTACCTGCACCCGTAATACGGAATGATTTGCCTAAACGCGATTGAATAGTAGCAATAGAGATAATTTCTTGCTGTTTTTCAAAAATGATATTACCTTCAGCATCTTTTTTGTCAGTGGCTTTGTATTCAATAAATACCGTTGCCATTGGCTTACCAATATTGCTTTTGGTGCCACTTGACATTTTAGAGCCACCAGCACTATCGAGTGAAATATTAACTTGTGGACGCGAATACTCATCAAAACCTGATTTAGCGTCGGTGATATGATCACCCGTTAACATGACACGTTTTTTCAATAAACTTGGTCTACCGTCTTTATCTTTTAGTAAAATAGAGTTGGCTGGTATGCGGCCATTTAACGCGTTTGACAAGTCGCCTTCGGTATCAACTAACCTAAACTCAATAGTGGCCGTTGCATTAAGAATTTCTTTCGCTTTAGCGGTATCTTGAACACCAGGTAACTCGATAACAATATGCTTTTTACCTTGGCGTTGAACTAGCGGCTCTGCAACCCCTAACTCATTTACTCGATTTCGAATAATAGTAATGTTTTGCTGTAAAGCATACTCACGAATTTCTTTAAGCTTTATCTCAGTGAGTTTTGCCGTGAGTGTTAGCGTATCGTCGTCTGTCTTGAGGAGTAAATCGCGATAGCGTTTTTTCAGTAATGATTCAGCAGCTTCTAAGTCTTCAACTTTTCGGAAAATAACAATAATTGCGTCATTACCTTCTTTAACACTGCGGTAGCGGATTTTTTCATTGCGTAAGTCACCACGAAAATCACTGACCATACCTATTTTAGCTTTATTGATGGCTTCTTTCATGTTCACTTCCATCAAGAAGCTAACACCACCACTTAAATCTAAACCTAACTTCATTGGCGTACCGCCAATTGATGCTAACCATTGGGGTGTATTAGGTGTTAAGTTTAAGGCAACAGAAAACTGTTTACCTAAATTATCATCGAGTACATCACGGGCTTTCAATTGATCTTCAGTATTATTAAAGCGCGTTAATATTTGGCCTTTCTCTAAAGCAATACTGTCATAGCTCAGGTTACTTTCGTCTAAATGTGCTTTGATGCTATCAAGGGTAGCGGTATCAGCCTCAACGCCGCGTAAACCTGAAACTTGTACCGCAGGTGATTCACCATATAGGTTTGGTGTGGCATAGAGCGCACCTAAAGCGACAATTATTGCCACCATCAGTGTTTTCCATAAAGGGTATTTGTTTAACACAATGTGTCCTTTTTATTTATTTCTTTTCGCGCGAACAAGCTTGTTCACCCTACTTAACAATTGATAGGTTTCAGCTAAAAATAGTTACTGTAGTGCTAAGCTCGCAGCCAGTTATTACAGTAACAAAAAGGAAACACGCAGTTGACACATGTCAATGAGTATTTCCGATACAATTACTGTATTAAATGGCAATGAGATTAGCTGCTACAATGATTTCATTGTGCCTTTTGGAAGTACTGCATTTATGGCGCCTTTCTGTACTGTTACTTCAGTACCTTCGCTAATGCTAACAACGATAAAATCTTTTTCATCAGATACTTTAACGATTTTACCAACAATACCGCCTTGTGTTAATACTTCATCGCCTTTACCTAATGAAGACATTAAACCTTTATGCTCTTTTACACGTTTAGCCTGTGGACGATAGATCATGAAGAAAAACACTAAACCAAAAACGGCTAGCATAATGATCATTTCCATTCCGCCACCGGCTGTTGCTGGTGCTGCTGCGGCATGTGCTGTACTGATAAATAAACTCATAAATTCCTCTTACTTCTTATTGTTAGTTAGTGACTTTTTATTTTATTGCGCTTTTGCTCAATTGAGGTGTCAAAGGTACTCACTGACTAATGTCAGCTCCGTGCATTTTCCTTTCAATTGAACAAAATAGCTTCAAAATACTAAGCCACAAGATTCATTAAACTTCGATAAATATTTTTACTTGAACTAATTCTTCACTATAAATTTACCGCTAAACTTGCATACTACCTTCTGCTAATGGTGGTACTGGTAAACCACGTAAAGCGTAAAATTCTTCTACAAAGGCGTCTAATTTACCTTGCTCAATGGCATCACGCAAACCTTGCATCACTTTCTGGTAAAAATGAAGGTTATGTAAAGTATTTAATTGCGAGCCCAAAATTTCTTTACACTTATCTAAATGATGTAAATAAGCACGTGAGTAATTCTTACAGGTATAACAATCACAGGTATCATCAAGTGGCGCAATATCTGTTTTATGACTAGCATTTCTGATTTTAATAACACCCGTATTTACAAATAAATGTCCATTACGGGCATTACGTGTAGGCATTACACAATCGAACATATCTATACCACGGCGTACACCTTCAACTAAATCTTCCGGCTTGCCTACTCCCATTAGATATCGGGGCTTATTTTTAGGTATCAAGGGCGCGGTATGATCTAATATTCGAACCATATCTTCTTTGGGCTCACCTACTGATAAACCACCAATCGCATAACCATCAAACTCAATCGCTTTTAAGCCGGCAACAGACACTTCACGTAAATCTTCATACATGCCGCCTTGTACTATACCAAACAATGCATTCGGGCTGTCGCCGTGAGCATCCTTTGAACGCTGTGCCCAACGAAGTGAGAGTTCCATTGAATCTTTAGATTCCTTATGACTCGCTGGGTATGGCGTACATTCATCAAAAATCATCACTATATCAGAATTTAAACTACGCTGAACTTCCATTGAACGTTCTGGTGTCAGCATAATTTTTTCACCATTAACTGGTGAGCTAAAACGAACACCTTCTTCGGTAATTTTACTCATTTTTCCTAAACTGAATACTTGAAAACCGCCAGAATCGGTTAGAATTGGTCCATTCCAATTCATAAAATCATGCAAGCCACCATGCTGCTCAATAATATCGGTACCTGGACGTAACATTAAGTGAAAGGTATTACCCAAAATGATATGCGCGCCGGTAGCCTCAACCTCCTCAGCTTTCATACCTTTAACCGTACCATAGGTACCAACGGGCATAAATGCTGGGGTTTCCACCACACCACGATCAAAGGTTAATCGACCACGACGGGCTTTACCATCAGTGTTGATTAAGTCATATTTCATTTTGTTTTTTACTGTTTCAGTCATAAATTTTCTCTCTCACCTACTAGCTAAACAGGCTGGCGGTGTTGGTTTAATAAATAGTATTTTTCTATAACGTTTACGGCGTATCTTACCTAGTTAGCTTTTACTTAACTCTTGCTTAGTTAACTCTTGTTTAGTTAAGAACATAGCATCGCCATAACTAAAAAATCGGTATTCTTGGCTTATCGCGTGTTGATAAGCAGACATAATATGGTCATAGCCAGAAAATGCACTCACTAACATAAGTAAGGTTGACTCCGATAAGTGAAAGTTAGTCACTAAAGCATCAATGATTTGAAATTGACAACCTGGGGTGATGAATATATCGGTATCACCATAAAAAGCGCTTAATGATTCATTTTTATCTTGTGCAGCTTTTGCAGCACTCTCAAGTGAACGAACCGAGGTGGTCCCTACCGCGACAACTCTACCGCCAGCCGCTTTGGTTTTTTTAATTTGAGTAACAACTTCATCTGATACTTCAACATACTCAGCGTGCATAATATGATCGGTAATCTCGTCTACCTTAACCGGTTGAAAAGTCCCTGCGCCTACATGCAATGTAACAAATGCCAGTTCAACGCCTTTGGCTTTAATTTTTTCTAATAAAGCTTCATCAAAATGTAAACCTGCTGTTGGCGCCGCAACCGCGCCAGGTTTTTCATTGTAAACAGTTTGATAGCGCTCTTTATCACTGTCTTCATCGGGTCTATCTATATAAGGTGGTAGTGGCATATGCCCTATTTTGTCTAAAATAGTTAAAACTGACTCATCACTATTAAACTTTAATTCAAAAAGTGCACCATGGCGCGCCACCATAGTCGCTTTAACTTTAACGTCACTGTCTTCATTTCCGAGGAAAAGTTCGCTGCCAACTTTAGGTGACTTACTCGCACGAATATGGGCCAGAGCTGTGTTTTGGTCGACAACACGCTCAACTAGCACTTCAATTTTTCCACCACTTGCTTTTTGACCGAACATTCTGGCTGGGATCACTCGGGTGTTATTAAAAACCAGTAAATCACCTGCATTTAATTGCGCTACAATATCGGTAAAAACACCATCGGTTATAGCGCCGGAATTACCATTTAAGGTCATTAAACGACTAGCTGTACGCTCGGTTTTTGGGTATCGAGCGATAAGGGCTTCGGGTAAATCAAAGGAAAAGTCTGAAACACGCATGATATTGGCTATTTTTCTGCTTTAAAAAAGGCGTAATTTTAGAGCTGCACGCCATTGATAGCAAGTTAATTCGCCATTTTTAAACCTTAAGGGTAAAGAACAAAGAACAAACGTGTGTTGAAACAACATTATTGTTTGTTATAACCAATATTTATGAAAATTATCTCTGCAATTGAGCTTTTAGTGTATGTTGGTAAATAAGCATTCATGACATGCCCTTACTTAAATAGACTAAAGAGTTAATTGCCCTATGAAAGATGAACTTGCGTTTACTATTGCCAACACAATTATTAATGGCTTTGAACGCCATTTTGCAATTTTTACTGAAATTACTCAATCAGCCCGAAATCGGTTTCAACAATGTCAATGGAATGAAATTCATCGCTCCGCTAGGGCAAGAACCAATTTTTATGACGAACGTGTAAAAGAAACGTTCAACGATATAAAAGAAGACTTCAACATTACCTCGCTTGATGATGCGTTATGGCAAAAAATTAAAGCTGTTTATTCTGATTTATTAATCAATCATAAACAGCCAGAATTAGCTGAAACCTTTTATAACTCAGTTTTTTGTCACTTATTCGAGCGTAAGTATTATCACAATGATTATATCTATGTTGAAAGTACCGCGCACCGCCTTGATGATAAAACACAGCCTAAGATCTACACGTCTTATCAGCCGAAAGAGCTTGGCTTAAAACAAACCATTTGCGACATTATGAATAGTCATAGAACGGTGATCCCATTTGAAGATCTCGATCGTGATGTTGATGCGCTTATTAACACATTTCGCCGCAAAGCACATAAAACCCGTGTTAAATTAGAAGATTTGAAGTTTGATATTCTTAACTTTACCTTTTATCGAAATAAAGGCGCTTACCTCATTGGTCGGGTATTATCGCCAGCCGGAGAAACTCCGTTCATTATTGCCGTACTTAATAATGAAAAGGGTGGTTTGTATATAGATGCATTACTCACCAGCAGTGAAAGTATGGCGGTTGTTTTTGGTTTTGCTCGCGCTTACTTTTTTGTAGATTGTGAACATCCTTATGCCCTAGTTAACTTCTTACAGGGGCTAATGCCACATAAAACTAAAGCTGATTTATACTCTGCTATTGGTTTTCATAAACAAGGAAAAACACAGTTTTATCGTGATTTTCTAAACCACCTCGATAGCAGTGATGACCAATTTGAATTAGCTGCTGGTATTAAAGGTATGGTGATGTCTGTATTTACCCTGCCCTCATACCCTTATGTTTTTAAAATTATCAAAGATAAGTTTTCACCCAGTAAAAACATAACCAAGAAAGACGTAAAAGGAAAATATCGTTTAGTTAAGCTACACGACAGAGTTGGTCGAATGGCGGATACCATGGAATATTCAGAAGTAGCCTTTCCCAAGTCGCGTTTTAATGATGAGCTTTTAGCTGAACTTCAAAAAGTAGCCTCATCAATTATTCGTTATGAGGGTGAAGGTGAAGATGAACTTATTATTATTGAACATTTATATATAGAGCGCCGAATGGTGCCACTTAATCTATATCTAATGGATGCGCTTAAAAATAAATCACAGCAAAAAATTGATGATGCCATGTTCGGTTATGGCCAAGCCATTAAACAGCTTATCTCTGCGGATATTTTCCCCGGAGACATGTTACTTAAGAACTTTGGTGTGACACGTCATGGCCGTGTAATTTTTTATGATTATGACGAAATAGCCTATATGAATGAGATCAACTTTAGAGTAAAACCTAAAGCAGTTACTGAAGAACAATTATATGCGGCTGAACCTTGGTACAGTGTAATGCCTGGTGATATGTTCCCTGAAGAACTCGCTACCTTTGCATTAGCAAACCCAAATTATCTCAAAGCATTTAAAATACACCACGAAGATTTATTAACCGCTGCATATTGGCAGCAATGCCAGCAAGATGTCGCCAATGGTATTTATAAAGATGTTTTTCCTTATCCTGATAAATTCCGCTTTTGTAATTTAAGTTTCGGTGGCACTAAAAGACAAACAGAAACACAAAGCTAACAAATAAGAGCACTGGCATAAGTGAATATTGCTAATTGATCCCTCTATATCTGGGATCAATTAGCGTAATTGTTAAGCAAACTTAATCATTAAGATAAAAAATAGCCCTGTCCTATTTTCAGATATACCAGTGTTGAGTAGGTGTAACCGGCTAGTTTACTAGCACTTTGTAGATAAAACAGTCGAACGAACTATAAACACAAAAAAAAACTACCTTTACTCTTTACCTTTGCCTGCGCATCAGTATAATTCAAATCTGTTGCAGGGGTGTAGTTCCAATTGGTAGAACAGCGGTCTCCAAAACCGATGGTTGGGAGTTCGAGTCTCTCCACCCCTGCCATTTTCTTCCTGTTTTATCTTCTGTATTATCTAATAACTCTCCTTTATAAAATCTCAGTTAATTATCTGTAACTATTTATAACGTATCTAATAAAATACCCTTAGTTAATACTTTATTAATCCCATGAATTTATCTACTTTTAGTCTGTAGCAAATTCTGTCATTATATTTACCCTTAAATCCAGAGCTGATAAGCCATCGCCGATGAGCATTAACCAACGTCAATTTGAGCAACTCACTGAAATGGGCATCAGCCTTTGGCAGCATCGCACTTGCGATACGCCAAATGATAACGTTCAAGCTCAGCCCAAGCGTTATCTTGATATCGATTTAAAAGATTTAGCTAGTAAGCAACTATTTAATGACATTTTATTAGCAGCAGGTCTAAGCATCGGTGAGATCAATCACCAAAGTGACCACGTAGACTTAGGGCTTTTTAACTGGTATTTCACAACGTCAACATCAAAAAACGAAATACAATGGGTCGAGCAACAGCTGTTCACTCCGTCTATCACTGAAATTTCAAAATCGCCTACGCTTAAAAAGCAATTATGGCAATTACTGACAAAGCAAACACAATGAGTAAGCAAACCCAATGAGTACTGCAACAAAAGCTAACCCAAATAATTTTACTGAAATTGCGCGCGCTGATATAGATACATTGATGCCAATAGAGCTCGCTTGTCACTCACATCCTTGGAGTGAGAAAACCTTTCTAAGTTGTATTGGTGGCCGTTATTTCGGTGAAAAATTAGGTCTGATGAAGTCCCCCAAAGATGCTGTAAAAGAACTACCTTGTGACCATGCCATTGGTTTTTATATTGGTGAGTATGTGCTTGGTGAAGCAACGCTGATGGACATTTGTATAACGCCTAGCGAACAAGGTAAAGGTTACGGAAAAGTATTACTCAATCAGTTTTTAGCTCAAGCTAAAACACTCGGTACTACTAAGGTGTTTTTAGAAGTTCGTGCGAAAAATATCGCCGCACAGATGCTTTATATGAACGCGGGGTTTATCGAGATTAATCGCCGTACAGGTTACTATCCAAGTGCCTCTGGCTTTGGCTATGAAGATGCCATCGTGATGTCATTGGCATGCAAATAATTAGTGAGTTAATAACGTTAAGCTCCCCCTTACTACAATAAACTAGCCAACCCGTTAACAAATAACAACACTTGAAAACGCAAAGTGGCTAGTTAATCGCTCTCTCTTAGTTAAGATACTCAATTAGAAACCTTACAAGGTTTCTAGGCAAATTTTCTAACAAGTAATTAGAGAGAGTAAGATGTTTACTAAAATACCCCAAACAACAGATAGTCAACTGTCTAATGAAGGCTTAACAAACCTTATAGTCAATGATGCGCTAAGTAAAATTAGCCAGCTTACAGGTCTGAGTGAGCAAAAAGCTTTCGCATTATTATCGAGTCAAGTGACTCAACATAATAGCGATAATGGTCATCGAAAAATAGTTAAGGTGCAAGATCCTTTGTTAGAGCAAAATGAGTCCCAATTCATTTCAAGTTTATTTAATTAATCGTTGAGCTAACCTAAACATCTGAGGAAACAGAAGATTAATTGCTCTACTGAGACTGTTCATCAGCGAGCTTTATTTAACTTATTCTATTTTATTTACCCTTTGCCAAACTAGCAAAGAATAGCGCTACTCCTCATTTAGTTATGACCAGAAATATCTCTCGCGTAACGAGCATTTAAAACAGAGATAACATCAGCAGTTATCATCGCTAATAATTAGCTCGGTTCACTCAGCCACCCATCACCACTCAATCACTCTACCCGCAATAATGCATCATTGCTTCTGCCGTAATAAAAAACATTATAAAAGAATAAGACTAACTCATACCAATCGGACTAATTTATTGATCACTTAGCGAGAATTAAAAGGTTTAGAGGCAAGGCATTGATTGAAGAGAATGGTTATTCCCTTGTCGAAATCAATAACGCCGCATATGAACCTTTTAAACTCGCCCTTTGGGAGCTCATTAGCAAACTGATAACATCACAAAAAAAATGAAATATAGAATACTATGTTTACATTGTTTTGCTTGTTCTAAGCTCACTACTGAAGCTCTAAGTTGGTCAATAAATTAATCGGTTTGGTATTAAACAACACGCCCTTTAATGGTACAATGCGCGCAATTTTTTAATAATAATGAGAAGCCAAGTACTAAAGGCGCTTCTCTACTATTTACTTAACAGGTAATTTGCATGTCTGTACAGCAACAGCAAGTCGATTTACGTCGCACCTTTGCCATAATTTCTCATCCTGATGCGGGTAAAACCACCATCACTGAAAAAGTACTTTTGTTTGGTCAAGCCTTACAAAGGGCCGGTACGGTAAAAGGTAAAAAATCAGGTCAACACGCAAAATCTGACTGGATGGAAATGGAAAAAGAGCGTGGTATATCAATTACTACCTCAGTAATGCAATTTCCTTACAAAGACTGCTTAGTAAATTTACTTGATACCCCAGGTCATGAAGATTTCTCGGAAGATACTTATCGTACGCTTACCGCTGTAGATTCTTGTTTGATGGTAATTGACGTTGCCAAAGGTGTTGAAGCTCGTACCGTTAAATTAATGGAAGTTACTCGCCTGCGTGATACGCCAATTATCACCTTCATGAACAAAATGGATCGCGATGTCCGTGACCCAATGGAAGTCATGGATGAAGTTGAAGAAGTATTAAAAATAAAATGTGCTGCTATTACTTGGCCAATTGGTATGGGTAAAGAGTTTAAAGGCATTTACAATATTCTTGAAGACGAAATTGTTTTGTATCAATCGGGCCTAGGTCACATGATTCAAGAAGAGCGTATTATTAAAGGTCTTCACAACCCTGAGCTAGATAAAGTTATTGGTAACTATGCTGATGATTTACGTGAAGAATTAGAGCTTGTTTCTGGCGCCTCACATGAGTTTGATCTAGAGGAGTTTTTAGCCGGTGAATTAACGCCAGTATTTTTTGGTACTGCATTAGGTAACTTTGGGGTAGATCACATGCTTGATGGTCTGACTAAATGGGCACCTAAACCATTACCTCGAAAAACTGATTTACGCGTAGTAACCGCTGAAGAAGAAAAATTCTCCGGTTTTGTTTTTAAAATTCAAGCCAATATGGATCCAAAACATCGTGACCGTATCGCCTTTATGCGTATTTGCTCAGGCAAGTATGAAAAAGGCATGAAAATGAAACAAGTTCGCCTTGGTAAAGATGTCAAAATTGCCGATGCGGTAACTTTTATGGCGGGTGATCGTTCAAACGTTGAAGAAGCTTTTGCTGGCGACATCATTGGTTTACACAACCACGGTAGCATTCAAATAGGTGATACCTTTACCGCTGGTGAAATGATGAAGTTTAGTGGTATTCCAAACTTCGCGCCTGAAATGTTCCGTCGTATTCGCCTTAGAGATCCATTAAAAGCGAAACAACTACAAAAAGGTTTGATTCAGTTATCTGAAGAAGGTGCTGTGCAAGTATTTAGACCTTTTATCAATAATGACATGATTGTTGGTGCTGTTGGTGTATTGCAGTTTGAAGTGGTTGTGCAACGATTAAAGACTGAATACAAAGTTGATGCAATTTACGAAGCTATTAGTGTTGCTACGGCGCGCTGGTGTACTTGTGATGATGAACGTACTTTAGAGCAGTTTAAGAAAAAATCGGGGGATTATTTAGCCTTAGATGGTGGTGATAACTTAACCTATATCGCACCAACGATGGTTAATTTATCGCTAGCGCAAGAGCGAAACCCAGACATCACGTTCCACTCAACACGTGAACACTAATTTTTTGCTTCCTAAATGGAATTTTTGCGGCATTGTCGGCGAAATTTTATCAAGTCACTTAGTACACTAAGCTCCCTGATAAAATGCCTTGACCGCTTTGCTAAAGTCCCATTTAGTTTGCAAAACTGAGTAAATTAAGAATAACGTTGATGTTACTGTAAAACATCAAAAGTAAAAAAATAATATTACTAGCTGTGAGTTACGCATTCTCGCAGTTAGTTGGTTCGAGACAGAAGAAAACGCGCGGAGTTGACGCATGTCAATGAGTACGATTGATAAATGTATTGAGCCAAATAACAAAGAGAATGAGATAACGAATGAATATTAAAGATATATTGAGTAAGAAAGTTAGTGCAGCTATGGTTGCTGCGGGTTTGCCTGAAGGTACTAACCCTGCGCTTAGCTTATCTAACCGCCCACAATTTGGTGATTATCAAGCCAATGGTGTAATGGGCGCAGCAAAAAAACTAAAAACTAATCCACGAGAGTTAGCAACTAAGGTTGTTGCCGAGCTAGATTTAGGCGGTATTGCTAGCAAAATTGAATTAGCTGGCCCTGGTTTTATTAATATTCACTTAGATGAAAATTGGTTAGCCGCACAACTAAACGAAGTTGCTAAAGATGAATTCATTGGCGTAGCACAACGTAGTGTTAACGCTGATGATAAGCAGCAAACGGTAGTTGTTGATTATTCAGCACCTAACCTTGCCAAAGAAATGCATGTTGGTCACTTACGCTCAACCATCATTGGTGACGCTGTTGTACGCGCATTAGAGTTTCGTGGTGACAAAGTGATTCGTCAAAATCACATGGGTGATTGGGGGACGCAATTTGGTATGTTAATCGCACATTTAAGCGATAAACTTGCTAGTGATGAAGTCGCTGAAACGGCCCTTGCCGATTTAGAAAATTTTTACCGTGAAGCAAAAGTACGCTTTGACAACGAAGAAGGTTTTGCTGATAGAGCTCGCGCTGATGTAGTAAAACTACAAAGTGGCGATGAAACCTGTGCCAAGTTATGGCAGCAGTTTATTGATATTTCAATCACCCATAGTGAAGACATTTACGCTAAATTAAATGTCTCTTTAAAACGCTCAAATATTATGGGCGAAAGCGCTTATAACGACGATTTATCTACTGTGATTGATGAGCTAATGGCGAAAGAAATCGCCGAAGAGAGTCAAGGCGCTAAAGTTGTTTTTATTAATGAAATGGCTAACAAAGATGGTGAAGCACCAGTATTTATCGTACAAAAATCGGGTGGCGGTTTCTTATATGCCACTACCGATTTATCTGCATGTCGCTACCGTAGCGGTAAACTAGCTGCTAACCGCATCATTATATTTACTGATGCTCGTCAAGCATTACACTTTAAACAAGTTGAGATTGTTGCGCGTAAAGCTGGCTTCTTACCTGAAAATGTCGGTTACCAACATTGCCCGTTTGGTATGATGATGGGTGATGATGGTAAACCATTTAAAACTCGTACTGGTGGTACTATCAAGTTAGCAGAATTACTTGATGAAGCCATCGTTCGTGCTGCAGCGTTAATCAAAGAGAAAAACCCAGAAATTAACGATGCTGATTTGACTGAAATTTCAAAGAAAGTAGGCATTGGCGCGGTTAAGTTTGCCGACTTATCGAAAAACCGTACCAGTGATTACATTTTCAACTGGAAAACGATGTTGAGTTTTGAAGGTGCTACTGCGCCTTATCTACAATATGCTTACTCACGCATTCAAAGCATCTTCTCTAAAGCTGGAACAGTTAACAATGATGCTGTTATCGATATCATTGAACCACAAGAAAAAGCTTTAGCATTAAAGTTATTACAACTTGAAGATGTTGTTGATGCGGTCATTAGCGAATGTACGCCTAACTTGTTATGTAACTACCTTTATGAGTTAGCCAGCCTTTATATGAGTTTTTATGAAGCTTGTCCTATTCTTAAAGAAGGTATTAGCGATGAGGTTAAAAGTTCACGTTTAGCGTTATGTAAAGTTGTTGCAGATACCTTAAAACAGGGTCTTGATATATTAGGCATTGAAACGATGGAGCGTATGTAACTAATATAAGTTTAGTCCTATTTAGCGCAATTGATGCGTCAAAAGTACTCACTGCACCCGTCAGCTCCGTGCTTTTTCCTGTCACTAGCGCTAACTAGTTATAAATTTAAGTGAGTGGTTAACCGACTCTCTCTACGTCATTCCCAAAGTGACTGATCGAAAGTGGCTTGGATGCCACTTATTAGACAATGCTTGGAGCATATTGTCCTGAATCCAGAATTAAAAGGGCTCCTCGATTAAAAGATCTCGAGGATGAAAATTTAATACTCAATAATAAATAGTCAGGAGGTAGTGATGCAGTTTACCGATAGCCATTGCCACCTTGATGATAAAGCCTTTAAAGAATATTTACCGACTTTGTTAACTCAATGCGCTGAGCTCGACATAAACCGTATAATTGTACCCTCTATTGCGCCTGATAACTTTAATCAAGTACTCAGCCTAGCCAAACGTCATCATGATACCCCCGTTAAGATTTATCCTTGCTTAGGTATTCATCCATGGTTTTTACAAAAACTCAATGACTCCCATCTTGAACAATTGAGTGAAATTGTAGTTAAATCACGAGATGAAATTATTGCCATAGGTGAAATTGGCATTGATGGTGCCATTGCCAAACAAGCTGTAAATCACGGACAAACACCAGAGGATAACTTACATCATCAACAGCATTTTTTTGATTTTCAACTCAGCCTCGCTAAGCAACAAAACTTACCTGTAATAATCCATCACAGACAATCGCACGATAAAATCATGCCTTTATTGAAAAGGTATCAGTTAGCAAGAACAGGTATCATTCATGGTTTTTCAGGCAGTTATCAACAGGCTAAAGGTTATATTGATTTAGGCTTTAAACTGGGTGTAGGTAGTACTATCACTTATTCTCGTGCTAAAAAAACGATAAATACCCTCAAGCGCTTGCCCTTAGAAAGTTTAGTCTTAGAAACTGATGCGCCATCGATGCCGTTAAGTCGAGAAGTGACAGGTAAAGAAATACTGACGAGTAACGAGGGCACTGAACAAGAAAAGCTCGAAGTGCTAGCTAACTCTCCTGCTAATTCGCCAGCTAATTCCCCAGTTAATCTAATCAAAATTTTTGAGGTGTTATCGACCATACGCCCTGAAAGTTCAGAGGAAATAGCAAATCAGCTTGAACAAAATATTGAGCAAATTTTTTTCATTTAGGTAAAATATATTAAACTCTTTTAGCCTCTGAGCCTAAACGGTACCCGCGCCTGCTAAAGCGATTTAAACCACGAGTAAGTAAGAAGCCTACAACTCCTGCTAATAGCAACATTAAGCGTTGTAAAGACTGTTGCTCTTCATCCGCTTTAGCTAAAATATCAGTTAAATAAGATTGCTCAATAGTAAATCGAAGATAACCATGTAGATTGTAACTCGTTGAGTCGGTATGGCGTATTTCTTCAACAAAAGGCGTTAAGGTATCTGTTACATTTCGTTGATGGAGAGAAATACCGTAAAGATCGTTAATACTCTTTGCAATAGGCGGAGCGAGTTCATTACCCTGCTTATCTTTTTCCATCGAAGCACTCGATACGACTAATAGCCCTGTAGCATCATATAAATGTGCTTGTTTAACAAAATTAACTTTTGTTAAACCATCGAGATAACGTTGTAAAAACGCATCTTTATCTACTTTACTTTCGTGTGATTGCTCAAGAATAACCACAACACCCGCAATAGCCTGTAGAAGTTGCTGCTTAGCAATATAATTAAAGTGCGCCGTTAAGTTATCACTATTTCTCTCTCCGGTAGACTGCCAGAGACTCATCAGTACTATGATAAGCAAAATTGCACTAGCTAATTGCAGGATTTTATTATAAATCGAGGATAATTTAGGGTATAAAGGCTGTTCGGCTTGCTTCATAAGAACACTGGTGACTATTTTAGCGCATCGATAGTGCCACTATAGTTAGATTATTAACTGATGTGAAGTTTATTAATTTTAGAACATACCCAAGAGAGTTAACGTGTCTTTTATTACCACTATATTACCCCTATCACTTGAACAGTATTTAGCCAATAATTTGCAAGATAAAAAATTACCTATCGCCTTTAACTTGTCTGAGCAAGCACTTACTTTAACTGACGGTGCCTCATGTGAGCCTGCAACAGAAGAGCAGATAGAGCTGGTTGTATTCCAAGAGCTTCCCCTGTCGCAACTACTAGCATTGCAAAACTATGCTCAGCTTAACATCATAACGCTCACCACCATTAATCACCGCAATAATCAAACGAGTTGTCGTTTTCAAGTGAACTGTTCTGATTTTATCAAAACGCGTAAAGCAGTCGCTGACTTTGCTTTAGCTAATAAAATTGAAGCCGCCTTATTATCACAGGTACCTAAATTAGCCGTGCCCGGGTTATTAGTAATGGATATGGACTCAACCACGATAGAAATAGAGTGTATTGATGAAATAGCTAAGCTAGCGGGCGTTGGTGAAGAAGTAGCTGAAGTAACAGAACGCGCTATGTTGGGTGAACTCGATTTTGCACAAAGTTTACATCAACGTGTGGCAACATTAGCAGAGTCACCCGAAAGTATATTAAGTGATGTAGCAAAAAACATCCCATTAATGGCTGGATTAAAACCACTCATTGTTCAACTTAAAAAACATAACTGGCGCATTGCTATTGCTTCAGGTGGTTTTACTTATTTTGCTGATCATCTAAAAGAAACGCTAAACTTAGACGCTGCTTTTGCCAACACACTTGAAATTATTGATGGCAGACTTACTGGTAGAGTATTAGGGAGTGTCGTTGATGCTCAGGTAAAAGCAGACTCTTTGGCTATTTTAAGTAAAGAGTATCAAATACCAGAAAAACAAACCGTTGCGATGGGCGATGGCGCCAATGATTTAGTCATGATGGCTGCGGCAAGTTTTGGTGTTGCTTTTCATGCCAAACCTATTGTCTTAGCTCAAGCTGATAGCAGCATAAACGTGCAAGGTTTAGATTGCCTATTACACTGGTTGGCATAATACGAGTGAACGGCGTTTTTATCCTTTTTATCTAAAATGATAAAAACCTGAACCCAATCATTACCAGCCCTACTTCAAGAAGTCAGTTCAGGCATATTGAAGTAGGGTATAAAATAACTATCGAATTTATACCCAAACTACCTGAAGATGCAGGTTTCAGGACGCTTCAAGTAGCTTGGTTATAGTTATATTACTGAGATTAAACATCAACTAAGACTAAAATATCACTCAGTCAGTTCATACCTCAATAATGTTTCTTGTGTGACATCAATTAGCTGAACTAGTCCAGCAACACTATAGATATCTTGCTCAAGTTGTTTACCACGATGGATCGCATAAGAGCCAATATACGCCAGCTCTGGGTTTAAATGTTCCATGTGTGCCTCATCACTACGCGACAGTTTTAATTGCAGACTGTAAAAATCACCTTGCTTCAAAGACTTTTTAATAAAAAAGTTTCTCATCTGTGGCGTATTAAGCTCTCTCACTTGCTTTATCGTTACTGATTTTTCTATGTCTGTAATATTTGGATCTATTGCAATATAGATAAGTTCACTGACTGCAATATCACTTGCCATTAATTTTTTCATATGTTGATCGATTAAATTACTGATCTGCAAATTACCTAACAGTGGGTATAAATTATAATAACCATGGCGATCACTTAATCGTAACATCGCTGATAATAAGTTTTTATGGCTTTGATAGCCGTGCTTCCCTGCCACTAAGTTTTCTACTTTATATCGACTACCACTTGATTGCACCATCGCAGTAGGTATTGCCATATTTACAGCATACAAAGTCCTTAGCGCACCAGATAAACCAGGCGTTAACATGGCATACTCATCAGGGGTTAATTTATTTTTATTCTTATCAATTAATAGTTTAAAAAATGATCGCCCTATATGTTGGTGCTCTTTAACCGACACGCGTAGGTTTACCACTCTTTTATCTTTACTGATCCTCATGATCTTATAAGGTAATTGCTTTAGATCAAAAGCTGAGGTTATTTTCTGTAATTTAGGAAAGCTTAAATGAACGATATCGCCCTTAGATAGTAAAGCAGGATTTTCTAAATCAATTTTAAGTCCCGAGACAGAAAAGTCTGCCGACATTCCCGTCCAATTTAAAGCCTCTGATTCAATGCGAACCGGGGTTTGGTATTTAAAGCGAACTTCTTGACGTTGATGACCATAAGTTAGCGTTATTTCATCCACTCGGCTTTCTTTATCGCTATGTTTCTGACCTAAACTTTTCAGTCGCTCAAGGTCGATGCCTTCATAACCTAACCCTTGATAATCACTAAATTCACTGGTACTGGTAATATCGGTTGCAGTTACCGCATAAGGTAACAGCGCAAGAATATCATTCACCTCATCAGTTAGTGGGGGATTTAAATAGTTTTGCTGCTTAGTCATAGCGGTAGATAATGTAAAAGGCGAATATGCTTGCTTTGGATTTATCACCTGCGATTTTAACGCAGTGATGGCAAAGCTACTTTTACTGGCTGCAAAAGCTAAGAACTGCATAAAAAAAGTATTATCATGTTTAAGCTGCTCTTCATCTACCGTATAAAAAAACTTATCTCCTTTATGTTGATGAATAAAACTAAAGACTAATAAGCTCTTACCCTGCTGTTGCAAACTATTTAAACGCGCTAGTCGCTCAGCATTAATAAGGTAATGTAACGCCGACCGATTTTTCTCATCTCGCCAATATTTATATAGCTTTTGATTGTTTTTGGTAGTTAGCGCATAACGAGGCGACGTTTTATTCGTACCATCAGCGCTATGCATAAATATAATCAATTCATTTAATTTAACTAAGGCAAACTGTTCAAGGCTTCTCGCCTGTAATGCCGCTAAACTGTTATCTAAATTGATTTTATAACGACGTTTATTTCCTTGGATATAACCCACTAAAAATCGCTCGAACCCATCATTTCCAGGAGTATCTATACGTTGGCAACCTATCAGCTGAGTTCCTGAGTCACGTAAGACATTTTTAACTTCAAATGAAAAACTGTCACCTTTACTAAATTGAAACTCTTGCTCTAACCCAGTAAATCCGATACTTAACTGATCACCTTTAAATAAAGAAATTTCATTAATCAGTTTAAACTTAATGCCCTTAACACTCAGATCAATACTGGTTGTCACTAACTGTTGCTTATTCAGTACGGTTAAGGTGATAGGTATCGCAAAGTTCATTCGTTCTTCAACACGATTGGGATAGTTTGCTAACAGGGTTAGTTTCGCTGGGTATTGGAGTTTCTCAGTTCCTGATTTATTGTTGTTATTAATACTATCAACAACACTAGGGGTAACTTTCTCATTTTGATAAAGATTACGAAAACTATTTTTAGCATTTTTAACCGATTCGTAAACGCCAAAAGTATAACCACCATAATTCGCCACATTTTCTTTGAAGGTGGCAATGGCAACGTCATCTAAAAAATGGGTTTGGCCTTGAAAGTCAAATAACTGACATTCACCATTAACCAAACCACGTAAATCGATGGAACGCGCGCAAGCACCCGCTAAGCGTTTTAATTCCATTTTCAACAAAAACTTTTCATTTTTATTAAGGTGCTCGGTTACCGCACTATAATTGGCTTCAAAACTTCTTTTGGTTACCTCACCACGAAAATCGTCAATGATTTTATGGTGTTTGTTGAAATTTTTATTCATAGTTTTATTATTAACTTCTGATTTACCACATGTTTTAACACTTAATTGCAGCGTCACTGTTAGGTTAGAGTTTTTAGCTTAGACAAAAAAATCAAAATCATTATAATCTAACCGACTTTATCATTAATAACTAAGCAATTTCTATGCCTCTCAATGATGGAGATCAAACAAAGCCATTCATTTTTATAAATTGGTTTTTATTGATAGTGTAAATTAACATAAGATTGTTCAATGACAGACGCTTATTACCGTCATGTTATCGTTTAAAGGGTGGTAAAACTAGATGGTAAAAGCAGCAAAAATAGAATTTGTATGTACCGATTGTGGAATGAATCATACGCGTTGGCAAGGGCAATGCCGTTGCGGAGCATGGAATACGCTGGTAGAAATGAAAATATCAAAATCAGCAAATAAAGGTACAGTTACCCGTACTGCAAACACCGGCGGGTATGCTGGTTTAACGGGGGGCGGCTCTAAAAAGATTAACGAAATAGAATCCATTGATGCAGAAAAAAGGTTAACGGGTATCGGAGAGCTTGACCGTGTTTTATGTGGTGGAGTGACAACGGGATCGGTAAATATTATTTCTGGCGATCCGGGCGCAGGTAAAACGACCCTACTCTCCGATCTTGTCGCTCGCATGTCAAAAACTCACGCCTCACTTTATTGTACCGCTGAAGAGTCACTTTCTCAGTTCAAAAACCGTGTACACCGATTAAAGCTAGATTATGACGAAGATAACCTTTATCTATTAGCAGAAACCAGTGTTGAAGCCATCATTGATGAATTAGATAAAAACAAAATTAAGTTTGCAGTAATTGACTCTATCCAAGCAGTAGTAACTGAAAATGCTAATGGCAGTCCGGGCTCTCCTTCACAAGTAAAAAGTAGTGCGCAATCACTTACCCAGTACTGCAAGCAAAACAATGTCACTATGTTTATTATTGCCCATGTAAATAAAAACAATGAAATTGCCGGCCCACAAACGCTAGTACACATAGTAGATGCCCTGTTGCATATTGACACTAATGACGGTCAAATTCGTACGCTTAGAGCGAACAAAAACCGTTTTGGTGATATTGACACCGTCGGCATTTTCAAAATGTGTGAACGTGGCATGCTCAGTGTTGATAACCCGAGTGAGATATTTTTATCCGGCTCTAGCACCGAATCTCCCGGTTCAACAATCACCTGCATTCGCAAAGGTAACCGCAATCTACTGCTAGAAATTCAATGCTTAACCACTGAAACCGAGGCAGAGTTTCCACAACGTGTTTGTGTTGGTTTGAACATGAACAGAATTAAAATGTTAACGGGGATATTGCGTAAACATACTAAAACAAAAATATTTCATGATACCTTTTTTAATATTGTCGGCGGTTTGAAGATTGATGAATCTGAAACCTGTATCGATTTAGCCTTGGTTACTGCACTGTTAAGCAGCCTTAATGACTTTGTTATACCGCGTAATACCTGCATTATGGGTGAATTGAGTCTAAACGGTGATGTTAGACCAATAGACAGCGGTGTGCCTCGCGTTAAAGAAGCTGCACAGCATGGCTTCACCGAAATATTTATTCCTTATCGTAATTATCATAAATCGATGGAAGGTTTAGGCGCTAACATCAAAGCAGTAAAAACCATTCATGAGCTCATTGAGTTAATAAAATAATTACCTGAAAGCCTAATGGCTATATAAATAATTTTTTGCCATTATTGTTTACACTAAGAGCCATTTTTAAAGACAATACCCCTTTAAAATATTAGTCCTTTATTAGCACTACGCTAGTTTAATATACTAGCGTTTGTTAAAGTGCTCGAGCTAAAAGTGTTGGCAGGGACGTCATAGGCACGACGCACACAATGACTTATTTCCACAAACTAATAAGATAACTTTCCTATGAAATTTACTGTTAAAAAAGCACTTGTTGCTCTGGTTTGCTCATTAGCTTTACCGCTTAGCGCAAATGCAAGTGATGAAAAATCAAAAGCGCCAGCTGTTGCGAAAAATACAGCGCAATTAACCATTGAGCGCATTTATAGTTCGCCCTCTCTTAATGGTCAAACACCCAAGTCATTAAAATTTTCTCCTGATGGTACACGGGTAACTTACCTACAAGGCAAAGCGGAAGACTTACACCGTTACGATTTGTGGGAATACAACTTAGCCAGTAAAGAAAATAAACTGCTTGTTGATTCTCAATCACTCTTTAGTGGCCCAGAAAGCTTATCTGACGAAGAAAAAGCGCGTCGTGAACGCCAACGTATTTATGGTGTTGGCATTATGGAATATCACTTTTCACAAGACGGCAGCGCATTATTATTCCCGCTTAATGGTGATATTTACTATTACCATTTAGCAACTAAGACAGCTAAACGTTTAACCGAAACAGTTAGTTTTGAAACTGATGTAAAATTCTCGCCTAAAGGCAATTTTGTTTCTTATATTCGTCAGCAAAATATCTATGTATTAACTATTGCCTCAGGTGAAGAGCGCCAACTTACCATCGATGGTGGCGGTACCATTAAAAACGGTATGAGTGAATTTGTGGCTCAAGAAGAAATGTCGCGTATGACCGGCTATTGGTGGTCGCCAAATGAAAAGTATATTGCTTTTTTACGTGTTGATGAGACCCCAGTACAAACGGTTATTCGTAACGAGATATACGCTGAAAAAATTAAGTTAATTGAGCAACGTTACCCAGCAACAGGGACTAATAATGTTCATATTCAATTAGCCGTTACCGATATTAAGGGCAAAAAGATTCGTTTTGTTGACTCAGGTGATAACAAAGATATTTATATCCCACGGGTTAAGTGGCTTAGTGATAGTAAAAAATTATCTTATCAGTTACAAAGTCGTGACCAAAAAACATTAACATTAAGAACTTACAATTTAAAAAAACGTCGCCAAAAAACCTTATTAGTAGAAAAATCTAGCCATTGGCTCAATTTGCATAAAGATTTAACCTTCTTAAGTGACAATAAAACCTTTATTTGGGCTTCAGAGCGTGATGGTTACAAACATCTTTACCATTACAACTTAAAAGGTGAATTAATCTCACAGTTAACGAAAGGCGAATGGGTAGTTGATTCACTAACACGTGTAGATGAAAAAAATGGTTGGGTTTACTTTACCGGGCGAGCTGATACTCCCCTTGAGCGCCACTTATATAAAGTTCCTCTTAGCGGTAAATCACCTGAAAATGTACAACGTATAACTAAGCGCAATGGCTTTCATAGCATAAACTTTAGCCAAACCAGTGAAAGTTATATTGATAGTTTTTCAAACACTAAAACACCTAAACAGGTAAGTTTGCACGCTGCTAATGGTGAACATATTACGTGGTTAGCTGAAAATAAAGTGACCGCTGAACACCCTGTTGCACCTTATTATGATGATTTAGTCATGCCTGTGTTTGGTTCATTAAAATCTGATGATGGACAAGCTGATTTATACTACAAACTTTATAAGCCTAAGAACATGCAACCGGGTAAAAAGTATCCTGTGATTGTTAGAGTATATGGTGGACCTCACGCGCAACTCGTTAAAAACACATGGCAAGGTGCTGATATAACTCAATACATGCTACAACAAGGTTATATTGTTTATCAGCTTGATAATCGCGGCTCTAACTACCGAGGTACCGCTTTTGAATTTCCAATTTATGAAACACTTGGTCAAGTTGAAGTTGCCGATCAAGTTACCGGCGTGAAATACCTTCATACTCTACCCTATGTTGATAAAGAGCGTATTGGTGTTTTCGGTCACTCATATGGTGGTTATATGGCTTTAATGACTATGTTTAAAGCAGGTGATTATTTTAAAGCAGGCGTCAGTGGCGCCCCCGTTACCGATTGGATGCTCTACGATACCCATTACACTGAACGCTATTTGAATCACCCTAAAATCAATGCTGCAGGTTATCAGCAAAGTAGTGTCTTTCCTTATGTTGCTGGCTTAAGTGGTCCAATGATGGTTTATCATGGCATGGCTGATGACAACGTATTATTTACCAATACCACAAAATTAATTAAAGCCTTACAAGATGAAGGTAAATTATTTGAACTGATGACCTACCCAGGTAGTAAACACAGTATGCGCGGTAAAAAAGTAAAAGTGCATTTAAACACGACTATTATGGACTTTTTTGATAGACACTTTAAATAACCTGTTTAGCTTTATTACTTTAGCTTTAGTATGAACGACTAGGCATTAGCCATTTCGAACAACTCAGACGGTAAGTAACTTAAGTTACTTACCGTTTTTTTTATTTTGTCATTTTTGATTTAATTAATCCTTTGAATAATAACTTAATTGCTTATTAGTTTTTTATTAGCATATTTCATGCCCAAAAATGGTCAAAAAATTGATTACATTTAATTGCATTTATCTACCTTTTTTCTATTGCATTTTTATGACTGAAGGAGGATTATGAAATTGAAAATAACGACACAGATAAAGATTAAGATAACAAAAGAGGTAAGACTATGAAGATTAAAATTTCTGGACACCACGTTGAAATAACCGAAGGTATCAAGCAATCTATCGAGAATAAGTTTGCGAAAATCTCTAAACATTATCCGTCAATTATGACACTAAACTCAACCATTACCGTTGAGCCGCATCTGCAAAAACTTGAAGTAACCACACTGTATGAAGGTGAAAAAGTAACCGTAAATGCTTCTGACAAACAACTTTATGTTGCCATTGCTAAAGTAGCCAAAAAACTACAATCAGCACTAGCACACCGTAAAGGAGTATTATCCGCCAAATTCAATTATAAGTTTGAAGTACCACAAACAGACTTATATCACTCAGCGTAACTTAGGCATAAGCCAAGACAAGTGAAGTGCTTGTAATAATGTAATACGTTACAAGCAAAACTCATTTTACTAGAAAAAATTAGCTAGAAAGTATTAACTAAAAACGAAAAGGCTGCACCATGTTTATCATGGTGCAGCCTTTTTTTTAATCTCAACTTGTGCTGCTTAAATGAGTAATACCAATCGGATTAATTTATTCAAACGACTCAGATTATTCTGGTTCGTAGTCTAAGTTTGCAGATAACCAACGTTCTGCTTGTTCTATAGTCATACCCTTACGCGCTGCATAATCAAGCACTTGATCTTTCGCTAACTTAGCAACAGCAAAATATTTAGACTCAGGATGAGAGAAATACCAACCACTTACCGCTGCACCTGGCCACATGGCATAACTTGAGGTTAAATCCATATCAATGTTTTCTTTAACATTGAGCAATTCCCACAATAAACCTTTTTCAGTATGTTCAGGACATGCTGGATAACCTGGCGCTGGTCGAATGCCTTGATAACTTTCGCGAATTAACGCGTCATTATTTAGATCTTCATCAGGCGCAAACCCCCAATATTCTTTACGAACTTTTTCATGTAAATATTCAGCACTCGCTTCCGCTAATCGATCAGCGACCGCTTTGAGCAATATTGAATTATAAGCATCGTGGTCGGCATCATAAACCTTCACTAAATCTTCAACACCAAAACCTGCTGATACCGCAAAAGCACCAACATAATCTTCAATGCCTGAGTCTTCTGGTGCAATATAATCGGCTAAACAGCGGTTAAATTGCCCTGCTGGTTTTTTACTTTGTTGACGTAATTGATGAAGTCTCATTAATTTATCACTGCGACTTTCATCGGTGTATAGCTGTATATCATCTTGATTACTGTTCGCAGGAAACAAACCAAATACCGCTCTAGCACATATTTTTTTATTGTTGATAACGTCATCAAGCATGGCGTTAGCATCATTAAATAAGCTTGTTGCTTCAACGCCAATCACTTCATGTTTTAAAATTAGAGGATACTTGCCCGACATCTGCCAGGTCATGAAAAATGGTGTCCAATCAATATATTTTCTAACTTCGTTCAAATCGATATTATCAAGTACCGTAACACCCAACTTGTTAGGCTTTTTCGGCGTATAATCATCAAAATTAATTTTGGTGGCATTAGCACGCGCTGCTTCAAGACTAATTAAACTAGAACGTGGGCCTTTTTTATAATGGCGCTCGCGTACTCGGACATATTCTTCTTGTGTACTGGCAAAAAATCCTGCTTTATGCTCACTTGATAACAAGTTACTCACTACAGATACGGCGCGAGAGGCATTCGATACATAGACTACAGGTTCATCATATTGCGGTTCAATTTTAACGGCCGTATGTGCCTTTGACGTGGTTGCACCACCAATTAATAAAGGCAGTTTCAAGCCTGTGCGTTTCATCTCTTTAGCAACATAGACCATTTCATCAAGCGACGGCGTGATCAAGCCTGATAAACCAATAATATCAACGTTTTCTTCTTTAGCTACGCGCAGAATATCATCACAAGAAACCATTACGCCAAGATCAATAATTTCATAGTTATTACATTGCAGTACTACGCCAACAATGTTTTTACCGATATCGTGTACATCACCTTTAACCGTGGCGAGTAGTACTTTACCATTACTACTTATTTCAGTTTTCCCTTCCTCAATGAAAGGATTTAAGTAAGCCACGGCTTGTTTCATTACGCGTGCTGATTTTACTACTTGTGGTAAAAACATTTCACCAGCGCCGAACAAGTCACCAACGGTATTCATACCATCCATTAATGGTCCTTCGATAACATCTAAAGGCTTTTCGGCGGCTACACGTGCTTCTTCGGTATCCTCAACAATAAATTCATTAATACCTTTCACTAACGCATGAGATAAACGTTCATTTATTGGTAACTCGCGCCACGTTAAATCTGCCTTTGAAGCCTGTCCGCCAGCTTTACCATGGAACTCTTGCGCAATATCAAGTAAACGCTCAGTCGCGTCTTCATCGCTATTGTTAATAACATCTTCAACGGCTTGTTTTAAGTTTTTAGGCAAATCTGAATAAATAGCTAACTGACCGGCATTAACAATGCCCATATCCATGCCATTTTTAATGGCGTAGTATAAAAACACCGCATGAATCGCTTCGCGTACGGGGTTGTTTCCTCTAAATGAGAAAGAAACGTTTGATACACCACCTGAGATCATCGCATAAGGTAGGTTTTTCTTTATATCGTCAACCGCTTCGATAAAGTCGACCGCGTAATTATTATGCTCTTCAATACCGGTGGCAACGGCAAAAATATTAGGGTCAAAAATAATATCTTCAGGCGGGTAACCAATTTCATCAACAAGCATGTGATAAGCACGGTGACAAATTTCATATTTACGTTTACGTGTATCGGCTTGGCCTTCTTCATCAAACGCCATCACAATAACAGCTGCACCATAACGTCGTAATAACTCAGCTTGCTTACGGAAGTTTTCTTCACCTTCTTTTAAGCTGATGGAGTTAACAATACCTTTACCTTGAATACATTTAAGACCAGCTTCAATGATGTCCCACTTAGAGGAGTCAATCATGATTGGTACTTTAGCAATATCAGGCTCGCCAGCAATCAGATTCAAAAAACGCACCATGGCGGTTTTTGAGTCCAACATACCTTCATCCATGTTGATATCAATAATCTGCGCGCCATTTTCTACTTGTTGTAAAGCAACAGAGATGGCTTTATCGTAATCTTCTTCGACAATTAAGCGCTTAAACATAGCAGAGCCGGTAACGTTAGTACGTTCTCCAACGTTAACAAACAAGCTATCTTTAGTAATAGTTAAGGCTTCTAAACCCGATAAGCGACAAGCAACTTCACGTGTTTCAACTTTACGCGGTTTGATTTTAGCCACCGTATCGGCCATGCCTCGAATATGGTCAGGCGTGGTACCACAACAGCCACCAATAATGTTTAAAAAGCCTGACGAAGCCCACTCTTCTACGTGGGTATTCATATCTTCTACGGTAAAGTCATATTCACCAAAGGCGTTTGGCAAACCCGCATTGGGATGAGCAGAAACAGCAACATCACAAATACGGCTTAACTCTGCAACATATTGGCGTAATTCAACAGGGCCTAACGCACAGTTAAGGCCAAATGAAACAGGCTTAGCGTGGCGCAGTGAGTTGTAAAAAGCTTCGGTTGTTTGTCCTGATAACGTACGGCCTGAGGCATCGGTAATGGTACCTGAAATCATCACAGGTAAACGCTCACCTAACTGATCAAAGACAGTTTCTACTGCAAAGATAGCGGCTTTAGCATTTAAGGTATCGAAAATAGTTTCGATTAAAATAATATCACTGCCACCATCAATCAAGGCTAAGGTAGATTCAATGTAAGCATCCCTAAAACGCCGGCAACAAAACGCGGACGGTCTGGATTTTTTTTGGTGTATTCATCAGCAGCTTCACGCGCTATTTGCGCGGCAACACGATTAATTTCAGCGCTATACTCTTCCATGTCATAATCAGCCATGGCGATGGTAGTCGCATTAAAGGTGTTGGTTTCAAGAATATCAGCGCCGGCTTCAAGGTACTCAAGGTGAATAGCTTTAATTATTTCAGGCTGAGTAAGCACTAACATATCGTTATTGCCTTTAACATCAGTATGCCAATCAGCAAAGCGCTCACCGCGAAAATCTTGTTCTTCAAACTTATATGCTTGAATCATGGTGCCCATTGCACCATCTAAAATTAATATATTTTTTGCTAATTGTTGCTCAAATAAGGCAAATGATGATGATTTTTTCATGTTCTTTTTCCGCAGTTTCGACAGTTATTTTATGGCTGACTAAGATAAATAATAGTGACCAACTAAATAATCATAGTTGGTCTTTCAGTAAAAATTAAATAACAGTATCAGGGTGAATAGCTCTAATATTTGAGGCATCTAATTGGTATGGCGTCATTTGATAAACATAATAGTTAAGCCAATTAGTAAAGAGCAAGCTGCCATGACTACGCCATGAGCCAACAGGTGATTTGCTGGCATTATCATCTTGATAATAATTTTTGGGTAAAGCGGTATCCGCATTTTTACTACTATCGCGTAAATACTCTTCATGCAAGGTGCTTGCATCATATTCAGGATGCCCTGTTAAATACACTTGCTGTTTGTTTTTACTTGCAGCCAAATATACGCCTGCATCCTCAGATTCAGCCAATATTTGTATTTGGGCAATACTTTCATAGTCTGACTTGTCAATGTAACCATAACGAGAATGTGGCACATTAAAGTTTTCATCAAAACCTCTCGTTAACGACTCTTTATCATCAAGCGGTTTATGTTTAAACACACCAGACAGTTTTTCTTTGCGCAAATGACGGTTTAAACCGTAGTGGTGATATAAAGCTGCATGGGCAGCCCAACATGAGAACATAGTTGAAGTGACATTTTTTTCAGCCCAATCAAATACTTCACAAATTTTATCCCAAAATTTAACTTGCGAATAATCAAGTAAGGCTAGCGGAGCACCTGTAATAATTAGGCCATCATATTGTTTGTGTTTTATATCATCAAACAAGTGATAAAAATTTTCTAGATGCTCTTCTGGTGTATTTTTTGACACATTTTTATGTATACGAATAAATTCAATATTTATCTGTAACGGTGTATTAGACAACATGCGTAATATTTGTACTTCAGTTTCAATTTTATTTGGCATTAAGTTGAGAATAGCCACTTGCATTGGTCGAATTTCTTGAGATGCTGCTCTGTTCTCAGACATAACAAAAATATTTTCATTATTTAAAATTGATAACGCTGGCAATTGATCGGGAATTTTAATGGGCATGACGCTACCTAACAAAAAAAGCACATAATAATTAAGAGTTATACTGTTACTTAGATCGCTAGATATGTCAACATCTAAACGTATAGACGTCTATACTGTTTTTGTCGTCTAAATCATTAATCGAGCTAATAGCCTTTTAATACAGTAGTTAAAGCCAAATTTAGCCTTTTATGGATAAAGCTAAAACATGCATATAGGCCATAATGGTAAATATCAATTATGGGGCCTGTTTTCCCTCTCTGATTGGTATCATCAGACAATAAATATAAAATATCTTAGTAGATATTAGAGAAAACTTCCTTTATGCATCTGCTTAAGTGAGTTATTCATCGCACTAATACTAATTGAAATTAAGTACTTTGGACTGGTCTTCATAGGGAGTGTTAAATGATGTTTGAGTTATGGCTAAGTTTTTAACTAGCATAAAAAAACCATAACATAGGTTATGGTTTTTTATTGATCTTTGCTGTTTACTTATCGAAAATTCTAATCTTTAAAGTTAGTAAACTGAAACGATTGTTCTAGATCAGCAGTACGCACCAATTGCATTACCGCTTGTAATTCATCACGTTTTTTACCTGTCACTCGTACTTGCTCACCTTGAATGGCAGCTTGTACTTTCAATTTTTCGCCTTTAATAAGCTTTACAACTTGTTTAGCAACATCTTGTTCAATACCTTCTTTAAACGTTACTTGCAGGCTCCAGTTCTTACCCGTTGCACTTGCATCGCCAACGGCCATCGCTTTAGCGTCTACATTGCGTTTAGTTAACTGACTTCTCAGCATGTCGCACATTTGCTTTAATTGAAAGTCACCTTCTGCTTTAAGGGTAACATTCGGTTTTTTCCATTCAAAACTTGCTTCAACACCACGAAAATCAAAACGCGTAGTAATTTCACGGTTAGCGTTGTCGACAGCATTTCTTACTTCTTCTAAATCAGTTTCTGATACGATATCCATTGATGGCATAATTTTTCTCTATGGTAGGTTGGATTAACTCAATACCGCTATTATACCTTCACGTTTAATGCACGCAACTAAAGTGCTAACTAAAGTAAACAACTGTGCTTTGCATTGTGCCTAACAAAGATGCTCAACAAGAAATACTGAGTTAATCATGCTAATATCGAATAACTTCCCTATTTAATTGCAGATTATTTGTGAAAGCTCGACAGCATTATTACTTTTTTATTACGGTAATTATCGTAACTCTATTATTGCTTTTCGCGCATGAATTTTTACCCGATGCTTTACGAAAACGTATATTTCAATTTCCAGAGATTGATACCATAGGGCACTTAACTAGCTTTTTCATTTTAACTTGGGTTAGCCACTCCATTATAAAATTGTCACTTTCTCTTTCAGTGCCTTTGCTTATTTTCTATGGCGCTTTGACAGAAGTTGGCCAATCATTTTTGGGTTATAGAAGTGGTCAATTTGGTGACTTTGTCGCTGATGTTGTTGGTATCAGTTTATTCGTGTTAGCAAAATGGCTGTACCGTAATTTTTTTCGTAAAACTATGCTCAATAAACAGTAATTAAAAATCGCTACTCACTGCCACTAATTTAATACAATGGTACATAATAAACTCATGATTAATAAGTTAGATAATATTGTTGTCGTTGGACAAGGAGCGATGGGACTTCTTTGGTACCATCACTTATCTCAACAGAATATCTCACATAGCGACATCCTAAACGTCAATAAAAATAAGAAAATTAGTCTACTTGCCTCGAATCAAGACTCGCTGAGTAATGACGAACTAGGGACGGCCACTTATCAATTTACTGCCTACCAGCAAGCCCAAGAAAAAACTTATCCACTAACCTATAGCCAAACGCTTGATATAGAGTCAGCTGAAGTAATTATCTTATGTCTAAAGTCATTTAATATTGCCATGGCTGTAAAGAAAATAGCTAATCATATTAGTCCTCATTGCATCCTTATACTGGCTCATAATGGCATGGGCACCTTTGAGGATGTGTTGAACATACTACCTAGCCAACAAGTTATACTCGCGATGTTAACAACCCATGGCTGTTTACGGAATGCAGCATTAGCAATTACCCATACGGGATTAGGTCAAAGTGATATAGGACTGCTTTCTGGGGAGCTAAGTTTATCCCAGCAAGCTCTGCTCACCAGTCTATTGAACGCCGCCCTGCCCCAGGTAAGCTTTCATCAAAACATTGTGACAAAACAGTGGTTAAAGTTGGCAATAAATTGTGTAATAAACCCCATCACAGCCATAAATAACATTGAAAATGGTGAGGTAAATAAGCCTAAGTTTATTAAACAGATCAATGAATTATTAACTGAAATCACCAACGTCAGCAAAACTGAAAACATAGATTTAGTGTTAAATGATTTACAAGTAATTGTACATAAAGTAGCGCAAGCAACAGCTAAAAATAGCTCTTCGATGCGTAGTGATGTGTTGGCAGGGAGATCGACAGAGATTGATTATATTAACGGTTATATTCACCGTTTAGGTGAGAAAAATAATGTTGCCACGCCCGAGAATACTCGATTGTGGCAACAGGTGCTTAATCTAAGCGCTCCCCCTAAAGGTTAAGGGCGATATACTTTTACATTTTTAAAACCATTATCGAGTAAATACAAGGCTTGTAGTTTACTCATCACACCATGGTCGCAATATAACAGGTATTCTTTCGTCATATCTAAATCACCAAATTGAGTTGACAGCTTGTAAAAAGGGATGTGCTTAACTTCTACATCAGCTAGTTCTAATGGTTTATCTTCTTCTTCTTCAGGACTACGAATATCAACAACAACCGCATTGTCAGGGATATTTTCAACAAGATCTACTGCACGAATTTCTTCTTCAGTCTCTTTACCAATATCACGAATATCATAAACACGCGTCTCGCTAACAACCTTGTCTAAAACATCAAAATTAAAGTTACCTTCTTCTTCTTCAACTTTAGATAAAACAGCTTTAACAGTTGGTTTTTTAGAAATAACACCACAGTATTCAGGAATGGTTTTAGAAAATTCTTCTGTTCCTATTTTGCGCGCTATATCAATAATGTCTTGCTTATCGTAAGCGGCTAATGGGCGTAAAATTAGCGTATCAGTAACACGGTTGATAACGTTTAAGTTGGTTAAGGTTTGACTCGAAACCTGACCTAAACTTTCACCCGTAACAAGTGCTTGAATTTTACCCCGTTCTGCTATTTTTGTGGCTGCACGAATCATCATTCGTTTTAGTACCACACCCATCTGGCTATTTTCAACATTCTCTAGAATCTCAGCTACAACAGGCTCGAAGTCTACCGCAAAAAATTTAACTTTATGTGAGGCACCAAATTTGTTCCACAAATAATAACTGATTTGTTTAACACCCACTTCGTGAGCAGAACCACCAAGATTAAAGAAACAATAGTGAGTACGTGCACCCTTCTTGATCATTTGATAACTTGAAACACCTGAGTCAAAACCACCAGACATTAGCGATAACACATCTTCTTGAGTCGCTATTGGAAAGCCGCCTAAGCCCTTATGTCGCTGGGTAACAATAAAAAGATCTTTGTTTTTAATCTCTAGATGAATAGTAACATCTGGATTTTTTAGTTTTACTTTCGCACTTTCCACATGTTGATTTAAACCACCACCAACGTACTGCTCAACTTTTAATGAATTAAAATCATGGTTTCCTGTCCGTTTAGCACGCACACAAAAAGTCTTATTTTCAATAAATTTAGCATGGACGGCGAGTGTTTTTTCATAAATGTCATGAACATCAACAAATTCACTTTGCTGTACTTCTAAGAACATAGGGATGCCAGGGATGCATTTGAGGGCTTCTACTAAGCGTTCACGGTTTTCAGGTGAATTGTCTTTAGTATTAACTTCAATATTATCCCAGTTCATACGTGTAGTGACTTGTTCGTCAATACGACGTAAAACATTCTTAACGCTCGACTCTAATATTTTAGTAAAACGTTTACGGACGGGGCGAGATTTGATGGTAATCTCGGCTTGAAGCTTTACGATAAATTTCATCGGTTATGACCTAAAAAAGACAAAAAAATAATGGCGCGCATTGTACACTATCTGTCAGTCTTTTTTAAGCTTTTAACGTTAAGTCATAAAATTACCGCTAAAGTATGATTTTTTATTCTTTGGTAATGCCAATTCGCTCGGTTTCTTTTGCTTTACCTTGATTAATAGCTATTTCAACACGGCGATTTCGGCGACGATTTAGCGCATTAGTATTTGGTACTAAAGGTCGAGTTTCTGCATGACCCGCAACCACTAAACGACTGGGGTCAAAGTTTGGTACTTTAATCAACTGATGCGCTATTGCAACAGCACGTTTACTTGATAGATCCCAGTTAGAACTAAACAATTCAGAATCAACACCACGATTATCAGTATGACCAGAGACCATGATTTCACCCGGCACGGTATTTAATAACTCACCAATTTCACGAATTACTGGCCAAAACTTAGGTTGTAAAAATGCAGAGCCTGAAGGAAAAGAACCGTTCTCTCTAATGCGAATAATGACTTGTTGACCCAAAGATTCTAATTCTATCGCACCATCTTGTATTTGTTGCTCTAACTGCTCAGCAATTTTCTTCACTAATTCGTTTACTTGTTCTTGAGCAGCCTCTTCCATATCTTGTTTAGCTTGGTCCATTGCCTGCTGTGAAAGTGCATCTTCGGTATTTTGAGATTGGCCACCACGTTCAGTACCTCGCTGCTCTTGTCGACCACCAGCCGAGGTTTCATCACCCGCTTGAAACTCAAGCATTTGTTGGGTCATTTCCATGGTTTGTTGCTGAATAACTTCAATAGGCGTTGGTTCAGGCTTTCCTGGACGAAATTCTTGAGCAATAATACTGGTACCTTTGGGAATATCTTTTACTTCAATTTTATTTTGCACACCAAAGGCAAATTTCATCGAACCAGCAATTTGTTTAAACTTTAAAACATCCATTTCAGAGAATGATAAAAGCAGAACGAAAAAGCACATTAGCAACGACATAAGATCGGCAAAAGTTCCCATCCACGCAGGTAACCCCGGAGGTGGACATTTACATTCTTGTTCAGCCATACGCTCCTCCTAGTATAAACTCTCTTAACATAAGTCTATTCATACTACTCATCCGTTGTATCTATTTTTCTTTTACCTTCGGCTAAATAATTTTTTAATAAGCCTTCGATTACGCGTGGATTTTGACCGTCTTGAATACCGAGTACAGCATCAAGTACTAACTCTTGATTCATTTTTTCTTCAGCCATACGGAGTTTTAATTTTGAAGCAATAGGAATAGCAATAACATTGGCTAAAAAAGCACCGTAAAGTGTTGTTAATAAGGCAACCGCCATAGCTGGACCAATTGATTTAGGGTCATCCATATTAGATAACATGGCAACCAAACCGATAAGCGTACCAATCATACCCATTGCAGGTGCCACATCGGCAAGTGCCATCATCATATCCGAGCCGGTTTCATGGCGCTCGGTGGTTAAATTAATATCTTTTTGTAAGGTAGCTCTTACTACATCGGCATCATGGCCATCAACGAGCATATCAACGCCCTTTTGCATAAAAGGGTTGGTAATTTCTGCTTCTTCTAGAGCTAAAAAACCACCTTTTCGCGCTGCATCAGCCATATCAACGGCTTTCTCAATTAACTCTTCTGGCTTTTCAAGCTTGAACATAAAGGCTTTGCCAATGATTTTTCCTATGCCAAAGAACTGCCCTAAGTTGTAATTAGATAATACGATAAACAGTGAACCGCCAAAAACGATAATAACCGACTGGGTATCAGCGAACATCATAATATCGCCTGATAGCACCATCGCCATGACCAATAAACCAATGGCACCTAAAATACCAATTAACGTAGCTAAATCCACAAAACTCTCCTAAACAACTAACTAATCGCGCTTTAACACTAATCTGTGTAAGAAAGAGCTTACTTCCTTACACAGATTAGTATTAGACCGTACTTAATACCCGTAATCATTCATAATGCTCGATTCAGAGTGCATTTTGAATTGTCACGGGTATAAATAAAAGAATAGTACATTAAGTGCAAGCTATTCGCTAATCTCTAACGAATAATTTACGAATAATAAAATACGTATATAAGTTTATTATCGCCCGTAGTGTCAATAACTTAACACTAATGATAAAATATTTTGAGAACTATACCCGTTACCAATCAAGATGCATGTTTCAGAGTGCTTGAGCAATTTCAATTCAAGGCACTGTGGTGAAATAATGGTTATTCAGGAGAATATGCTCCTGCATTCTCTAATAAGCTACATCCATGTAGCGCCATTATAAATTCACAGTAACGATGAAGTGATGTTGCTCAAGCACTTCTTTGATGGGTTTAAAATGACTTTATACGGCGTTAAATAATCAAACCATAGAATAACTATGCTTAAATTATTTGTCTTGCCTAAAATCATTTTAATTCCCACTGAAATCATGCACTTTGAATAGTAACGGGTATATAATTGAAGTAGATCAATTGACCCACGTTGCAAGCTAAGGTAAGTTTGCCGGAATTAATTAATCATTATGTGCTTAGAGCAAAAATCATGGCGAAGAAGAAACTAGAAAACCTCTCTTTTGAAGAATCATTAACTGAACTTGATACAATAGTGCAAAGTTTAGAGCAAGGTGAATTAAGCTTAGAAGAATCAATGGCACTTTTTGAACGAGGTTTAAACCTGAGTCAATTAAGTCAGGTGAAATTACAAGCTGCTGAGCAAAAAGTACAAATCCTGCTTGATAAGAATGGTACTGCCAAGCTAACGGACTTCGATAGCAGTGCAGGCGAAAGTTAATGACCACATTAATTTCTTATGCCCATTATCAACAACGTATCAATAATTTTTTAGCCACTAAGCTTGAAGGCCTTACTATCAATGATGCTCAGCTTCTTGAAGCGATGCGTTATGGTTTGCTTATTGGCGGAAAACGTATGCGTCCTTACTTAGCTTATATTACCGGCGAAGCAGTTTCAGCTGATTTGAACGATATTGACGCAGTAGCCGGTGCGCTCGAGTGTATACACGCTTATTCGCTTTTACATGATGATTTACCTGCGATGGATGACGATGATTTAAGACGTGGTAAACCTACTTGTCATAAAGCTTTTGATGAAGCAACGGCAATATTAGCCGGTGATGCCTTGCAAACACTCGCTTTTGATATTTTAGCTAATCATACGTTTTCAACGAATAAAACACCTTCTCAACTGCCTATTCAAGTAAAACTAATTCAACAATTAGTACACGCTTCTGGTTACCAGGGAATGTGTGGCGGACAAGCGCTTGATTTAGCTGCAACGGGGAAAAAAATTCCACTTAGTGAATTAGAAATCTTACATTCTCTTAAAACTGGCGCTTTATTAGAAGCATCTGTAATAATGCCAGCCATATGTAGTGGACAAATCACCAGTGAATACAAAAAAATATTAAGTGAGTACGCACAGCTTATTGGCCTAGCCTACCAAGTACAAGATGATATTATTGACTTAACCTCTACCGAAGAAGAACTAGGTAAACCAGTTGGCTCAGATATAGCGGCTAACAAAAGCACTTATCCTGCGCTGCTTGGTTTACAAGGTGCACAAGACAAAGCGGAAAACTTATTACAACAAGCGCTTCAAGCTTTGACCAGATTACCTTACAATACCCAATCTTTAGCAGATTTTGCCACTTTTATTGTTAAACGCAGCCATTAGGCGCCTAGACTAAGCAAAACTTTAAATAAAATAATTATTACCAATAGACAAACTATGACTACAAACCTTGCTGACTACCCATTACTTTCTCAGATTAATATTCCAGAGGATTTGCGCAATATGCCGCCGGAACAACTGACACGTATTAGTAATGAATTGCGTAGTTTTTTACTTAATTCAGTAAGTAAAAGTAGTGGACACTTTGCATCAGGCTTGGGGACAATTGAGCTTACTGTAGCCTTGCATTATGTATACAACACCCCGTTTGATCACTTGATTTGGGATGTTGGTCATCAGGCATATCCGCATAAAATTTTAACTGGTAGGCGTGATCAATTACACACTATAAGACAAAAGGGAGGTTTACATCCTTTCCCTTGGCGTGAAGAAAGTGAATACGATGTATTAAGTGTTGGTCATTCAAGCACCTCAATTTCTGCCGCTTTAGGTTTAGCTGTTGCAGCTGAAAAGGAAGCGAAAAGCCGTAAAACGGTTGCCGTAATTGGTGACGGCGCTATGACCGCAGGCATGGCTTTTGAAGCATTGAATCATGCAGGTGACATCAAAAAAGATATGTTAATCATCTTAAATGATAATGACATGTCAATTTCAAAAAATGTTGGCGCACTAAATAACCATCTTGCCAAGTTACTCTCTGGCAGTATTTTTACTGGTTTTAGAGAAAGCAGTAAAAAATTATTAGGCAATATCCCGCCAATAAAAGAACTGGCAAGCCGTGCTGAAGAGCATTTAAAAGGCATGGTTGTACCAAGTACTTTTTTTGAAGAATTAGGGTTTAATTATATTGGCCCGATTGATGGCCATGATGTTGAAAGCTTAGTCACAACTATTAAGAACATGCGCAGCCTGAAAGGGCCACAGTTTTTGCACGTAGTTACGACTAAAGGTAAGGGTTATCAGGCCGCAGAGCAAGACCCAATAAAATATCATGCAGTGCCAAAGTTTAATCCTGAAGAAACTAATTTACCCCAGTCAAAACCCAGTTTACCTACTTATTCGAAAATTTTTGGTGATTGGTTATGTAAAACAGCTGAAATTGATAAAAAGTTAGTAGCTGTTACTCCTGCCATGGCTGAAGGCTCTGGTATGGTTCAATTTAGCCAACGTTTTCCAGATCAATACTTTGATGTCGCAATTGCTGAGCAGCACTCAGTGACTTATGCTGCAGGTCTTGCAATTGGTGGTCTAAAGCCGGTAGTAGCAATTTATTCTAGTTTTTTACAACGTGGTTACGATCAATTCATTCACGATGTAGCCATACAAAACTTACCTGTAATGTTTGCTGTTGACCGTGCTGGCATAGTAGGCGCTGATGGTGCGACTCATCAGGGCGTTTTCGACTTAAGCTTTTTACGTTGTATCCCTAACACCGTTATCATGGCACCGTCTAATGAACGAGAATGTCAGTTAATGTTAAATACTGGCTTCAAGTTAAATGGCCCTAGCGTTGTCCGCTACCCTCGTGGCAACGGTACAGGCGAAATGCTACCTAGTGTTGATGAAACCATCGAATTAGGCAAAGGGGTGACCATTATTACAGCCCAAGCTATAGAAAGCGATGAGCCAGCAAGCAAAAGCATAGCCATATTAAGTTTTGGCTCTATGTTAGGTGAAGCGAAAAAAGCTGCATTAGAGCTCAATGCAACACTAGTAGATATGCGCTTTGTTAAGCCGCTTGATGAAACACTTATTGATGCGTTAAATGCCAAACATGACTGTTTGGTAACGGTTGAAGATAATGCTATAGCTGGCGGTGCAGGCTCAGGCGTGAATGAATACTTACTGGCTCAAGGAAAACCCGTTACTATTCTAAATATTGGGGTTACTGACCATTTTGTCAAACATGGTACTCAAGAAGAAGTGCATCATGAATTGGGATTAGACGCCGAAGGTATTGTCACTAAGATTCAAAACTTTATCAGCTAAGTTTATTAATATGCTTAACAAAAAAAAGGATAATTAAGTAAATTAATTATCCTTTTTTTATTAGTAGAATCTTAGCAGAAACGTACTGACTGTTAGCACTAACTCAGATTGGCAACTTAGTCAGCTGCTATAAATTCTCTACATCAATTCTATTTTGAAGATTGTGTTCAAGTGCTGCTTTTTTCTCACGCTCTTGTCGCTTTTCGCAAGGATTGTCACAGTTACATTCTTTGTCAATGCCAACACTCGCTAAACCACCACAACTACCTGCTAGCGTTTTGTTTTGGAAAATATAACCTACTGCCATGGCAGCACCTACAACAAGGAAAAAACCAAAAGTAATAAGGAAAATCATCATAATGTTATGCTCTCAACTCACTTAACTATAAACTAAACAACCAATGCTCTGGACAAGAGTCATTGAATATATCAATACGTCATTTTTAATTAAAAACGTGCTAGGTATTGCTTTATTTTTGTAACTAACTTTTTTACTTTAAATATTGTTTGAATTTTACCGTAAATCGTTCGTCAAAGCCATTTTCAGTCTTAGAAATAAATAGTGCCGCAAGGTTATTTTCGGTAGCAAAAGCCATTCCTTTTTCCATGCCCATCACCATCAAGGTGGTTGATAAGCCATCAGCCGTCATAGACGAAGGATGAATAACCGTTACGGACACTAAATTATGATCAATCGGTTTACCCGTGTCTGGGTCAATAATATGTGAAAACCGTCTACCGTCGGCTTCAAAGTAATTACGGTAATCACCAGAGGTAGCTACCGCATTATCTTTAGGAATAATGACTTGATGTATCGCACGCTCCTCACCACTTGGATCAAGAATGGGTCTCTCTATTGCAATGGCCCACAGTTCACCTGTGTGTTTAAAGCCCCTTAATCGCATTTCTCCGCCAATCTCTACTAAGTAGCGGGTAAATCCATTGCTTTCAATTAACTCAGCAACAACATCCACGCCATAGCCTTTAGCAATCGTTGATAAATCTATATATAAGTCAGCTGTTTTTTTAGAAAGAAAATTACCTTCTAGCACCAAATTTTGTAAACCGACACGTTTTTTAGTCGCCGCTAATATCTCATCGCTAGGAACAGTTTCAGGACGCTGCTCTGGGCCAAAGCCCCATAAGTTGACCAATGGTCCGACAGTAACATCAAGCTTACCTTTACTTAATTGACCAAGACGAATAGATTCTTTAAGTACACGAGCAAAACCTGGTGAAATTTCAATAGCTTTAGTTGATGTTGATTGGTTAAATTGTGACAACTCAGAATCAGGAATATAAGTCGACATCTCTTGGTTAACTTGTGCTAGCGCTGCATCAATTTTTTGTTGCAAGTTAAGCGTTTCCACCTGTTCTTGAGTGCCAACAACTTTAATATTATAAGTTGTGCCCATCGTACGACCTTGCAATAAAATTTCTTGTTTACCGGTATTATTACTTGGGAAGCAAGCTGATAATGCCAACACCAAAACGGCTAGCAACGTTAGTTTCATTTTATTCATAAGTGGTTCCAAATTATTATTTAT
>MAAB01001211.1_pt1 | contig 62357 bp, 47 predicted proteins | sample 1115991 | NCBI WGS metagenome assembly MAAB01 (sample SAMN04961124, study PRJNA320927) | seawater metagenome | isolation source: sample BD02T18 sea water enriched with oil for 18 days | place: USA:Gulf of Mexico | collected 2013-07-27 | reverse complement strand
TCTCTACTTTAAAAAGAATTATCCGATGCCCGGGTGGTGGAATTGGTAGACACAAGGGATTTAAAATCCCTCGCTCTTAGAGTGTGACGGTTCAAGTCCGTCTCCGGGTACCACTTTTTTATTGTACATTCTGTTCAGTAATTTCAAAATATCATCTATTACTATTAAATTTATAACCTCTGCGTTATCCTTTTTCCGATCAATACTCCCATTGAAGATACAAAGCATCAAGACTTAGACGTTTAAAATTCATGTCATAAGATGGAAGAAAAGTTAAATCGTTCTCTGTGATCATTAACACTATCATTTCCTAAACTAACGATCCTTACGACAACGATAGAAATGCGTAACTGCATCGTAAGTGAGTGATTTATTGGTTTATCATCATTGCCTCAAATATGCGTTAGTTAGCCCAAAATAAAGATGTTTACAGTTACTTGGTTAAAATACCATTAATGGATGGTCGAAAGCTGGGCCTGAAAACGAATTTATAAGGTGTAATGCATCTTAGAATCTAGGTCGGTCAACGTAATTCTCTTACATTTTTTCGGTGTTTGTGATTAAGTACGAATAGTAAAATAATAAAAACAACTCATTATAAAAGTATAAGGTACTTATTCATGCCGTCGACCCCAATGCCGTTAAAAAAATTACTTCTCTCAGGAGTTGCTCTCAGTGTTTTATTCGCATTACCGAGTTCTCTTGCACACTCTCTCGCTAATGCTAGCGAAAAGAACTCTGTCGAAACAAGCGAAAAATCGGAACCCGTAAAATGGTCAGTTAATAATCCACAAGGAAAATTTACTACCGCAAAAATTGATGTCCGTTCAGGTACTTGGATGAATGTTGATTTAAGCCCTGATGGAAAAACACTTGTTTTTGATCTACTTGGTGACATATACACTATGCCAGCTTCAGGTGGTGAAGCTAAAGCCTTGATGACTGATATAGCTTGGCAAATGCAACCACGTTTTAGCCCTGACGGTAAGTATATCGCCTTTACTTCTGATGAAGATGGCGGTGATAACCTATGGATAATGAAAGCTGATGGCAGTGATGCTAAAGCGGTAACTACTGAAACCTTTCGTTTATTAAATAGCCCTGCATGGTCGCCGGATGGTAATTATATTGTTGGACGTAAACACTTTACCGGTTCACGCTCTTTAGGCGCAGGCGAAGTTTGGATGTATCATAAGTCTGGCGGTAATGGCGTCATGTTAACCAAGCGTCCAAATGAGCAAAAAGATTTAGGCGAACCCGCATTCTCTCATGATGGTAAATATGTTTATTTCTCGCAAGATGCCACGCCAGGTAAAAGTTTTCATTATTCTAAAGATTCTGAAAAGGGCATTTATAAAATTAAACGCCTTGAGCTTGAAACTGGCGAAATTAAAGTAGTTGTTTCAGGTAAGGGAGGTGCAATACGACCAACACTTTCACCCGATGGGAAATACCTAGCATTTATTAGCCGCGATGACTTCCAATCAAACTTGTATTTATACAACCTCAAAAGCGGTGAGCAAACCAAAGTTTATGACGGTTTAGACCGTGATATGCAGGAAACCTGGGCTATTCACGGGGTTTACCCTACTATGGCTTGGACGCCTGGCAGCGATGGTTTAGTTTTCTGGGCAGGAGGGAAAATCAATAAGTTATCACTTGATTCCAAAGAAGCGAAAGTTATCGACTTTCATGTTAAAACTCAAAAGAAGATCCAAACAGCGGTCCGTTTTACTCAAGACTTAGATCAAAAAAGCTTCGACACCAAAATGTTACGTGACGTTAAGGTCTCCCCTAATGGTAAGTTTGCTGTTTTTGAATCGATGGGGCATCTTTATACCAAAAGATTACCTAATGGCAAACCTAAGCGTTTAACTAAGCAAAAAAGTCAATTTGAACTCAATCCAAACTTTTCACGTGATGGCAAAAAAATTGTTTACGTAAGTTGGGATGATAAAAACTTAGGACAAGTACGAGTTGTTTCTAGCCGTGGTGGTAAAGGTAAAACAATAACCAAAGAGCCGGGTAAATATGTAGAACCTAGTTTTTCGCCAAATGGTAAAACTGTCGTATATCGTAAAGTAAGTGGGGGATATATTACTGACCCTAAGTGGGGGTTAAATTCTGGTATTTATGCAATATCAGTAAAAGGAGGCAAAGCTGAACTCATTACCGAAAGTGGCGTAAAACCACACTTTGGCGCTCGAAATGATCGTATTTATGTGACTCGCAATGGAGACAAGCCACATATTGCTCGTATTGATATAGATGGACAGCATGATACTAAGTTATATCAAGGTAAGTTTTCGTCAGAATATAGCGTTTCACCCGACGGTAAGTATCTTGCTTTTGCAGAGCGTTTCAAAGTATTTGTGACGCCTTTTGTCGAGCGAGGTGACGTTATTGATATTGGTCCTAAAGCGAAAAACTTACCGGTAGAGCAATTGTCAGTACGTGCTGGTGAAGGCATTAATTGGAACGGAAAATCAAACGAGCTTTATTGGAGCTTAGGTGCAGATTTATACCAAGCGTCTGTAAAAGGATTATTTGATATTACTACTAAGGCGAGTGATGCAAATTCTGAAGAAAAAGTCGATAAAACACCAGCTGAAGCTAAAGTTATTAACTTAAGTTACCAGCAAAAGGTTGATATCCCATCAGGGCATGTCGCTTTTGTTGGCGGCAAAGTTATCACTATGGAAGGTGAACAGGTTATTGAAAACGGTGTTGTACTTGTCGAAGGTAATAAGATTAAAGCCGTAGGCATTAATGGCGAGGTTAACATACCTAAACACACGACCATCATTGATATTACTGGCAAGACAGTTATGCCTGGTTTAATCGATGCACATGCACACGGTTCTCAAGGCAGTAATGAAATTATTCCACAACAAAACTGGAAAAATTATGCTGGTTTAGCACTCGGTGTAACAACAATTCATGATCCTTCAAACGATACCACTGAATTTTTTGCTGCGAGCGAAATGCAAAAAGCCGGTAAGATAGTCGCCGCACGTTTATTCTCAACAGGTACTATTTTATATGGTGCTACCATCCCAGGATACACTTCGCATGTTGATAACCTCGACGATGCTAAGTTTCATGTTGAGCGTTTAAAGTCAGCAGGCGCTTTTAGTGTAAAGAGTTATAACCAACCACGTCGTAACCAACGTCAACAATTCATTCAAGCAGCACGCGAATTAGAAATGATGGTGGTACCAGAAGGCGGTTCCTTATTACAACATAACTTAACCATGGTTGTTGATGGGCATACCACGTTAGAGCATTCTATTTCTACAGCTAAAATATATGATGATATAAAACAATTATGGTCTCAATCTGACATGGCTTATACACCAACCATGGGTGTGGCTTACGGCGGTATTTCTGGCGAAAATTATTGGTATGACACAACCAATGTCTGGGAACATCCTCGTTTAAGTAAATATGTACCGAGTGAATTTTTAGACCCACGTTCTATGCGTCGACCAAAAGCGCCGCTTCATCATTATAATCACATTAACGTCGCCAAAGTTGCTAAAGAGATGCAAGACTTAGGTGTTGAAGTTAACGCGGGTGGTCATGGGCAACGTGAAGGTTTGGCAATGCACTGGGAAATGTGGATGATGGCGCAAGGTGGCATGACTCCACTGCAAGCTATCCGCACTGCAACAATTTCTCCTGCAAGATCCCTTGGGTTGGATAAAGACTTAGGTTCATTAACGGTAGGTAAACTTGCCGATATGATAGTTATTGACGGTGACGTTACTAAAGATATTCACTTAAGTGATAAAGTTACCCATACTATGGTTAATGGTCGTTTATACAATGCCGATACCATGAATGAAATCGGTAACTACGACAATAAACGTGAAAAATTCTATTTCGAAGAGAAGTAATTTTTTAGTTGATGTGGTCCATTATTAAATAAAAGCCAGCAAGTTATACTTGCTGGCTTTTTTCCTTTAAGAGAGTTTAACCGTATTCAGGCATTATCATTTTCAAGTAGTGTTTCTATCAGTCATATCTTATACCTCAAGTTATTAGGCGATGGGATCATATTTTTACAACATTATTTATAATTTTTAGCTTATTAACTTCAGTTATAAACCATTACTAAATATGTGAATTTATTATGCAAACCCTGTTGATTTTTAAGTTGTTATGCGGTCTAATCCTCTTTGTGGAATATTAGACTAAATACTCGAATAGCATTTTGTTTATTATTCGCACCAGAAGAGGAGCAGTAGCTAGGTAAATAACACGAGGAACCACCATTCTGTCGACTGTTATTGAGGGAGACTACTGCCGAGAAGGTTTAGCGAGTGGCGTTAATCTTTCGGTTACTAGGGCTGAATCCTTAGGATTGTCACCTCTAATGAGTTTTATAAAAAATTCATTAGTTTATGGTGGAGAGCTTCTGGCTGAAAAGTTAAGTTTCTTACTGCAAACACTTTGCCATTCAGTCATGCTCTTCCTTGAAGTTATAAAGTTATCCAATAATTTACATTGGAACTTAGTTAGGGAGACCTTAATATGTCATTATCATCTTTTACCGTCGCTAAATTTGGCGGCACCAGTGTCGCTGACCATCAAGCGATGCTTCGTTGCGCTGAGATTATCAAAAACGATCCGAGTAATAAACTTGTCGTTGTTTCAGCCAGTTCAGGCGTTACCAATTCTCTTGTCCGTTTAAGTCAGAAAAGTGTCTCTGATATAGAACAAGCCGAAATTATTACAAATATTCGTACGATTCAATTAAATATCACGCAACATCTTGCACAAGAGCAGCAGCTCAATGAGCAAATAGCCGCACTACTTGTAGAACTAGCAGAATACTCTAAAGCTCAGTCGCTTAACTATTGCCCGCGTATTGCTGATTCTATTTTGTCTTATGGCGAACAAATGAGCTCACGAATTTTTGCTCAAGTGCTTCAATCTGTTGGCGTGAATGGTGAAATGTTAGATGTTCGAAAAGTCATGAAAACTAATTCGCTTTATGGCAAAGCTGTGGTTGACCTTGAACAATTACAACATAACTGTGCACAAGAAATTGCTCCACAGCTTGTTGATAAAGTTATTGTTACACAAGGCTTTATAGGTCAGGACGAAGAAGGTTTTACCACAACCTTAGGCCGTGGTGGTTCAGATTACAGTGCGGCGCTTTTAGCTGAAGCACTCAACGCAGATAATTTAGCTATTTGGACCGATGTCGTTGGTATATTTACTACCGATCCGCGTATTACCGATCAAGCTCGTGCAATAAAAGAAATTAGTTTTGGCGAAGCGGCTGAAATGGCTACGTTTGGCGCAAAAATCCTTCATCCTGCGACGTTAATCCCAGCAATGAGAAAAAATATCCCGGTATTTGTGGGTTCAAGTAAAGAACCGGAAAAGGGCGGTACTCGGATACAGAAGCATGTTGAGTCTAGCCCGACATACCGTTCTATAGCATTGCGTCGTGAACAAACATTAGTAACAGTAAAAAGCCCTGCAATGCTTCATGCCAGTGGTTTTCTTGCCAATGTTTTCACCATTTTAGCAAAACATGAGCTAAGCGTTGATTTAATAACCACCAGTGAAATCAGTGTAGCATTAACGTTTGATAACCCTACTGGTTCTACACAAGCATTATTGAATTCAACGGTTGTTAAAGAGTTAGAGCAACTTTGTGAAGTAACGGTTGAACACGGTTTATCGCTAGTGGCTGTTATTGGCAATAAAATGCATAGAAGTAACGGCGTCGGTACCAGTGTATTTGATACTATTGCGGGTATAAATGTACGGATGATTTGCCATGGCGCAAGCGAGCATAATCTATGTTTTCTCGTTGATGAACATCAAGCAACTGAAACGGTCGAGAAACTTCACAACGCTTTGTTCGTATAATTAATTTCAGCATAGCGCTTTAATTATAGAATTAAACAAACCTACATACTAAAAAGATAAAACACTTGGCTCATTCGAGTGGTGTTTTATCTTTTTTCATTTTAGACCGGAATGAATATTTTATATTATTCGTAATCTATCGGGTCAGTAACGTTATTATCGCTAAAGGCTTCTAAACGCTCTTCGCAAGCACCACATTTTCCACAGGCTTTTTCACGTCCGTTGTAACAGGTCCATGTTTGGTCATATTTTAAATTCATTTTTAAACCGTCGGTTAAAATATCACTTTTTGTTACTGTTAAGTACGGGCAAAATATTTCAACTGATTCGTAATTAGCAATCTTACACACGTCGTTCATTTTCATGACAAATTCAGGACGACAGTCAGGATAAATAGCATGATCGCCAGAATGAGCACCATAATATACTTGGCTGGCACCTGTTGAAACGGCATAACCTACGGCAAGTGACAATAAAATCATATTACGATTAGGCACGACCGTTGACTTCATACTTTCTGCTTCGTAATGGCCTTGCGGAATATCAATGTCATCGGTAAGAGAAGACCCCGCTAGTAATTGATTAATCGCTGAAATATCAATTACTTTATGGTTTACCTTTAAAGACTTACAAACATTGCTAGCATATTCTATTTCTTTTACATGGCGTTGTCCGTAATCAAACGTCAAAGCGTATACTTCTTTGCCATCTTGTAACGCACGATTAAGCACAGTAAAGGAGTCCATGCCTCCGGAATAAATAACAACAACTTTGTTGGTCATTTCTAAAGTCTCTTAGGGTATAATTAATGTCGCGCATTTTACTCCAATTTCCCTTAGCAATAAACAGGCAAAGATCACGATGACCTTAAAATATAAAATTAATGAATTATTTGAAACTATTCAAGGTGAGGGGGCTTTTACCGGTCAGCCTTCTATTTTTATTCGTTTACAAGGTTGTCCCGTTGCTTGTTCATGGTGTGATACCAAACATACATGGGATATTAATCTGGAAGACGAAATAAAGTCTTCTTCGATGTTAAGTAAAACACAAGAGACACAAGCGTGGTCAGCACTTAGTGTTAGTGAAATTGTTGACGTTTTTATTGCACAAGGCTTTCAAGCAAAACATGTAGTTATAACCGGCGGCGAACCAGCTATGGTCGATTTAATTCCACTTTGTTTAGCGCTTGAAGAGGCTGGGTTTAGTTGTCAGCTTGAAACATCGGGTACCTTTGAACTTCAAGTATCAAAAAAATGTTGGGTTACCGTGTCGCCTAAGGTGAATATGAAAGGCGGCTATAAAATTTTGAATTCTGCAATGATACGCGCTAATGAAATCAAACATCCGGTAGCTACAGAGCAACATGTTGATGATTTAAAAGCGTTATTACTTGAGCATAGTATTGTTGATACCCAAGTGTATTTGCAACCCATCAGCCAAAAAGAACGGGCTACTGCATTGGCAATAAAAAGCTGTATTGAAAACAATTGGCGTTTATCTGTGCAAGTACATAAATATCTAGGTATCGAATAACTCGATTTCGTCGATACATAAACTTAATTGGTATTTGTCGTTTGGGGATTAACATAACGCAAAGTAGGGAAGTTGAATGGTTTTAGTGCACGATTATTGACCTATCGTCTGCTTAAAATAACTATCTAATATTTGCTGGATTTTCCCCTTAGATTTTAGCTCTATTAGCGTTTTTTTTAATATATGACGAGTCTCTGTTTGCAGGTCATGACTACAAAGTAAATACACATCATAAGATTTAAGCAACAATGGCTTGCCAAAATATGTCTGCTCAATACTCTGCGTTTTGGAGATATACATTAGCGCAGGTATTGCACCTGCCACCGCATCTACACGACTACTTTTTAACATTTTAATTGCATTCGTATATTTTGAAGAGGTTACCTTCAATAGATTATTATCTTTGTTGAATTTTTCACTAATATAGGCACCTAATGGCACTGCAATACGTAATCCTTTAAGTTTTGAATAATCATTCAAGTCAATATTAGGGCCTGGTAATATTCCCGCAGATAATTTGAATCCAATAGGTTCGACCAGGTCAAATAGTGATTTATTTTCATCATCGTTCGCTGCAATAGTACAGAAATTTTGTTTAGCTTTCATTCGCGCGACTACACGCTTGAATGGGATAAGTTGATGAGAGTTACCAATTTTGCTTACCGAAATTATTTCATTTAATATTTCGTAAAATACTCCTTTGTTTTCCCCCTTAGAAGTCAAAAAACCGTAAGGTACTTGAGCTAGAGTTATCATCTCTACCTCTTTAGTTTCACTGCTTGCCGATGAATGTTGAGGTAAAGTTAACAGAATCAAAGATGAAAAAAGTATACTATTAAACGCAGGCCAAAAACTTCTCTTCATTAATTTAAAATCTTTATAAGGTCCAGGGAAATTTATAACACCAAGTATTACGTTATACTCGATATAAAATCAAGTGGGTTATTGATTCCCACCAGGCATAAAATAACTAAGAGTAATCATTTTATGCATATGAATGTACTCAATGATTAAAAGGATTACAGCCATTACATTTATCTGAGTGATAAATATAATTGTTACTTACGTCAATATCTTTGAAAACATACACTGAATTAAGAGCTTTGGAGAAATTTCACTTTACTCTTAACAACTGATTAATCTAGCCTAGAAATAGATAAAGCTCATTATTTATTGTTCAATCATGTTAATTATTATGTAGCTATCGAGATTGTTTATGTAAATACATGATGTAATAACATTCAATTTATCAAATATTTTAAGCTTCTGTATTTTGAAATATATATCCTTTATGATTGTTTATTGTCGTTGTCTAAAGTTAAGAGTAATTATAAAATATGAAATGTTCTGTATATATTGCCACAAGTGCTGACGGTTATATTGCTACACCAGAAGGTGGTGTAGATTGGTTACATACAGCAGGTGATCCAAATGCCGATATGAGTGATAACCCTGATATGGGCTTTAATGATTTTATTACTTCTGTAGATTGCATGATTATGGGACGAAAATGCATGGAAGTCATTTCCAGTTTTAATTTAACACCAGAGCAGTGGCCCTACGGTGATACTAAGATTTACGTGTTAAGTCATTCAATAAAAGTTCCTCCTGAAAACTTACGTGGCAAAGTAGAAATGTATGCTGGCGCTATTCCAAAACTCATCAATCAACTTGAAAGTAACGACTTTAAACATGCCTACATTGATGGTGGGGCAACGATCACTTCTTTTCTTAACCTTCAGCTGATTAATGAAATGACCATATCGAAAGCGCCTGTTATTTTAGGTCAAGGCATTCCACTTTTTGGTAAAGTGGAACAAAATATTAAGCTCGTAAATTCAGAAGTTATCGCGTTTGCTAATGATTTTATTCAGATTAAATACGGTATAAATTACTTGTAATAGGTTGTCAAATAATAATTAATTAGTGGTTCCTGAAATTAATCAGACGACTATTGGAGACGGTGGTGAATTATCTACATATAAATAAAAAAGCTTGGGATAAACGAACAAAAGTTCATGTGGGCTCAAAATTTTACGATATAGAGGCTTTCAAAGCAGGTAAGTCATCACTTAATGAGATTGAACTGGAACAAGTGGGTTGTGTTGAAGGTAAAAAACTTTTACATCTGCAGTGCCATTTCGGACAAGATACATTGTCATGGGCTAGGCTTGGCGCAGTTGTTACTGGTGTTGATTTATCGACAGAGGCAATTGAACAAGCAGATACACTTAAGTCAACTTTAGAATTAAACGCAACATTTGTTGCTGATGATATTTATGAATTTGGTCGTAAAAGTACAGAAAAATTCGATGTGGTTTTTACTTCTTACGGAGTGCTTTGTTGGTTACCTGATTTAAATAGCTGGGCAAAAACAATCTTTAATTCATTAACTACAGGTGGTGAGTTTCATCTTGTAGAGTTTCATACCTTTCATGATTTACTTGCAGGGGAATCGTATTTTCCTCGTTCTGAGCCGGATGTTGAAGATGAAGGGACCTATACGGAAAACTGTGATGGTACCAAGTCAACGATGGTCACTTGGTCACACTCTTTAAGTGAGGTCATTAATGCCTTAATTTCTGCGGGTTTTAGTCTCGAATTTTTTAAAGAATACGCATACAGCCCATATAATTGTTTTGAAGGCCTAGAGTATACATCAGGGCTGGGCTATCAAATGTTACACAAAGGACAACAAGTACCATTACTTTATTCAATTAAAGCACGAAAAAATGTCTAACAGATACTTTGTAGAATATTTGAAGTTTATCTCACATATAACATTACATTTTTAAAAAGCCATGTATTTTCTAAAGTATCCTTCCTTTGATGTAAGTAAGAAGTGTTAGTTACAAACCTTAATCAGTTTTTGTATAACAATCAGAAAACATGTCCATTATGCTGCTCTAGATGCGCTTATAACTGCGACCTCTTAGTAATCTTCATATATTCATAAATAAAATACTGTTTATGCTTTCTAATCTGTTGATACTATGGGATATTAATGCCAATAAAATAAGTATTATGGGACGAACATTACAGAGAAGTACCCATATCGGCTGTTACGTTTTCAAGGGGAATCAATGTTATGAAGTACATATTGATATTGTTAGTTGCATTAAGTGGACTTTTTACTACTTTTACCAGTAATTCTGCAACTGTACAGGACGTGGATACTGAAAAGGAAATAACAATACTTAAAAATAGGGTAAGTAACTTAGAGTATTTAGTTGGCCAAAATAAAACGGAACTAGAAGCTCTTAGTGACGTAGTTCAAAATAATGCATTGGCACTTATATTATTTGCGTTCTTTTGTGCTTGGTGGGCGAAAACATCAGGTAGGAGCTCGTTGTTGTGGTTCGTTCTTGGATTATTTTTCCATATATTTACAGCAATAGCACTGGTTATGAAAACAGAAAGAAAATCATGATGAGCTGTTCAAGCGGGACAAATTACATTTGGCTTGCTCAGCTCAGCTTCACATGATAACCAACAATTAAAAGCCTATTAATGGGGCGTTATTTTCTCAAAGGAGTCCGCGCATGAAACTAAAAAAAATTGTACTATTGACTATAATTGGTCTTTCAAGTTTCGCTAGTACCGCACAAACTGAAGCTGAGCGCTCTTTATCTGTAGAGTTAACAAAGGCCGTGAGTGAAATTAATGGTAGTGGTCCTCAAAAGCTAGATGAAGAAACAAGATTAGATTCTGCGGCTACATTTAGTAAGTATATTATCTACAATAATACGATGACTAATTACACTGCAGAACAATTAGATGTGAAGCTATTTGATCCAATCATAGAAGAAACAGTTATTGGAAGTTTATGTTCAAATACCGCCTTAGTTGGCTTAATCGAGGGTGGTGTGACTATGGTATATCGTTATCACGGAAAAAATGGTCAATTCATAACTGAACTTTCAAAAGATATGAGTACCTGTAAGAAAACATGACAAGCAATGCAAATGGACAAATGATCGTTGGCTATCGTTTATTTCCACGATTAAAGGCAACTATCATTTTCCGCTTAATTGGGCTAGAGCAATAAATCACTTTTGGAGATATTATGGACAATAGAGATGAATTAATACGTTTTACTAAAAAAGGGATCGGATTTCCTTTTGCGGGCCTAATCATTATGTGTGTTTGCGCTTTAGTCATTAATTTTCTCCCGCAACGCCAGGCTTTAATAACGGTTATTTTTGCAACGGGTAGTACATTCCCAATAGCTTTCTTTATCTCAAAAATTTTTAATGTTAATCCATTTGCTAAATTTCCTCCATTATCTAGTTTAGCTACCGTTTTAGCGTGTGCTCAATTTTTATATTGGCCAGTGCTTATCTTAGTACTTCAATTAACTCCCAATTGGTTTCCATTCGTTTTAGCTATTCTTTTTGGATCTCATTTCATTCCTTTTGGGTGGCTTTATAAAAGCAAAGCTTATTACTTTATAGGCATATCTATGCCTGCCGTAGGATGTTTAATGGCTTTTTGGGGGAGTAAGTTTTCTTATGACTATACATTTTTAGCACTCATTCCTCTTTATTTCATTACGTGTATACTTCTTCTAAAAGAGAACTCAACAGCCAAGCATGCCGTAACATCGCCATTAAGTGGCGTTTAAACAAACAAAAAATAACTAACTCTTGTTCGTGGTTCATACATTTTAGTCCGCTATTATTTGCTGCTTAACCTGTTGTTATGTGTAATAAAGAAATATTTAAATGAATTTGAAACTAGATAATGAATTTTGTAATCAATTACTTTTACAGGCAAATAAAAGCCCTAGAAAACGTAGTCACTACAATTTACATAAAGAACTAAGCGAACCAGTACAAAGATTGTGCATAGCACTTAAAAAAGGAACATATGTTCGCCCCCATCATCATCCTAAAAGCAGCAAATGGGAGTTAATATTATCGCTAAGAGGAACTGTAAGCTTAATAATATTTGATCATGAAGGTGTAATATTAGAAAAGTTATCACTAAGCCAAGGTGAAACATTAAATGCTATCGAACTCGAACCTAACACCTGGCATACTGTTTTTCCGCTCACTGAAGATGCTGTAATTTTAGAAGTAAAAGAAGGGCCATATACACCAACTCAGGAGAGTGACTTTGCATCATGGGCTCCAGTTGAAGGAAACGAGCAAGCAATACATTTTCTAAATTGGTTAGAAACGGCCGCACCAGGCGAAAAATACACATAAGTAAATCAAGCAGGATTTTTAACAATTGGTTAGTTTCGCTTCACAGTATAACCAATAATTTTGTCCGCTTAAGTGGGAGTTAGTATGCTTTATTTAGCATTGTGGTTATCTATAAGGAACATGTAAATGAATCTGATATGTAAAAATATCTTTTTAGGGTTTTTATTAATAGTGTCATCGTCATGTTCAGATAGCCCTCAACAACCTGATCCTGATTTTATCCCCAATAACACTAAGAATAGTTTTAAGAATTTAGCTAGTCCGATAGTCTTTATTGATGAAGCACATCATAATTTCCATACGATAAAAGGAAGGTATAAAGCATTTGCCCAAGTATTGAGGAGCGATGGCTATACTGTGGAATCTGGCAAGAAAAAGTTCACTTTAAAATATTTGAAACAAGCTGATATTTTAGTGATCGCAAATGCACTTGATACAAATAGGCGTGACTATAAGCCCCCATACGGTGATGCATTTGAGGACGAAGAAGTTGAAGCCGTTAAAAAATGGGTATCCCAAGGTGGTTCCCTTTTTTTCATCGCGGATCACGCCCCTTTCCCAAAGGTATCTCATAAATTAGCAGTAGCTTTTGGTTTTGAGTTTAACAATGGCAGTGTCGATGTTGCCACATTTAATATTGATAATAATAGCCTTGCCCAGCATGTCATAACTAAAGGCGCTCCCAATTTAGAACGCATCGTTCAAATAAAGTCATTAGGTGGCTCAGCTTTTAAAATACCACACAACGCCAAACCTCTTTTGACGCTTGGTAAAGGTGCAACCTCTTTCATGTCTGACATACCTTTACAAGTATCTGCTGGCGCACATAAAATATCGATGGATGGATGGTATCAAGGCGCGGTTTTGGAAGTAGGAAAAGGACGGGTAGCTGTATTTTCTGAGGCTATGATGTTCACGTCACAAGTTTATATTCCAACAGGTAAAAAAATGGGATTAGTATCCTATGGTGCAGAACAAAATGAACAGTTTCTACTGAATGTAATGCACTGGCTTTCAGGTTTAATTTGATTTTATGATTAGACAGAATATAAACAAGTCATGAAAGCCAACTATAAATATTCTCTGAATAGTCGTTATGGCACAAGGAAGTTTTGGTGAAAAGAAATATAGCTAAGCGTTCAAACGATATAATGTTATCTGCAATTTTCACTTCTCGTTTTGTATTTTTTGCTACTCAAGCATTCATGACATGTATTGTTTTTGGGTTATTAGTCGCAGCTGAAGCGGGTGAAATACAGTTTCGAACAGCTTTCATAAGTTTTGTCGTCATATGGGGGATAGGAGTGCTCTATACCGTTTTAATGCCATGGATTAATAAAAGCGGAAAAATTGGACTTGGTATATTCACAGTCATTATGTCAGTGTTCTATTATAATGCGCTATAACAAGTTGCTCAGACAGATATAACAAATTACTGCGCTTCATTCCTCACACATTTAGGCAACTATTTCTACAACTTAGCAGTGCGTTATGTTGCAATGTCATGAGCTGTAATCTGATCAGTAACTCGATCAAATTGTAATTCACAAAGGCGCTGGTATAAGGTTGAACTTGCCATCAATGACTTATGATCACCTGTGGCTACTATTTCACCTTGATCCATAACCACGATAACGTCGGCATGAACCACAGTCGATAAACGATGGGCAATAATTATGGTTGTGCGGTTTTCCATTAATTCGTTTAGTGCCGCCTGCACATGATGTTCACTTTGTGCATCTAAAGCACTCGTTGCTTCATCTAATAATAATACAGTAGGGTCTTTCAATATCGCTCTGGCTAAGGCTATTCGTTGTTTTTGCCCTCCAGACAAACGAACACCTTGCTCACCTAAAAAACTACTATATCCTTTGGGTAACTGTTCGATAAATTCATGGGCATGTGCACGTTTTGCGGCGTTGATAACATCTTGGTCGTTTGCTGCTGGGTTACCGTAACGTATGTTGTGCCAAACATCAGAGCTAAATAAAATAGGGTGCTGGGGCACCATGCCCATTTCATGACGTAAATCGGTAAGTTTAAGTGTGGTAATGTTAGTTTCATTGAATGCGATGGCACCACTTTGTGGATCATAAAATCGTTGTAACAATTCAAATAACGTAGTTTTACCTCCACCAGAAGGCCCAACCAAGGCAATAACTTTTCCAGTAGGAATACTTAAGTTAATGTTTTTTAATGCTGCGCGATCGGGTCTTGACGGGTAACAAAAACTCACGTCATTAAATTCAATAATTGCTGTTTTTTGCTCCTGAATTTTAGCAGGAGTAGCAAGCTCTGTTATTTCACTTTTAATTTTTAATAGCTCTAACAAGCGTGTCGCAGAACCTGCAGCGCGTTGTAATTCACCATAAACTTCGGCAACGGTTGCCACAGACATAGCCACCATAATAGCGTAAAAAACAAAAGCACCTAATTCTCCACCAGTCATTTTTCCTTGTAAAACATCCATGCCGCCAACCCATAACATACCGCTGATAGCGCCAAAGGTTAAAAAAATTACAATGGCGATCAAGAATGAGCGTTGTTTGACTCGACGTTTAGCAACAACAAAGGCTTTTTCAACCTCTGTGGCAAATGCTTGTTGTTCTCGGACTTCATGGCTATAACTTTGTACTACTTTAATATTTTGAATAATTTCACCGGCATAAGTGCCAATGTCTGCAATCGCGTCTTGTGAACTTGCTGCGAGTTTTCTCACTTTTTTACCGTAAATCATCATAGGTAACAAAATAAGTGGTACACAAAAAATGACAATCATAGTGAGTTTTAAATTGGTGATTAATAACATCAGTAAGCCACCGATTAACATTAAAAAACTACGTAATGCCATCGAAAACGAAGAGCCAATAATTGATTGTAAAAGAGCGGTATCGGTCGTTAACCGCGACATTAATTCGCCGCTTCTGTTTTCTTCAAAATAACTGGGGTGTAGGGTTACAATACGGTCAAAAACGGCTTTGCGAATATCAGCGCTGATGCGTTCTCCTAGCCACGACATTAAATAGAAGCGACTAAAAGTTCCTATAGCAAGTAGTACTATTAAGCCAATTAACACTAAAATGGCCGTTTGCAATTGTTCGACAGAGCCTGCAATAAAACCACTATCAATGACAAACTTTACACCTTGGCCTAAAGATAAACTGACGGCCGAGGTTAGTAATAAAGCAACCAATGCTAGCGCTAACATCATTTTATAAGGTTTTATAAAAGCAAAAATAGGTAATAGGCTCGTAAACGCTTTATTTTTATCGCCGCTGTTTTGCTCGTCAGAAGATCTGTTTGATGCTGACTGTTTTACCGTAGGATTTTGTGTGCTCACAGTTCGCTCGAATAGTGGTAAGTAACCAATGAAATGGTTACGAATAAAACTAATTCAAGGTGTAGTAATAATAGTTTACATCTAAAGGCACACACTAAAGGGCTGGTAACGTCACTTGATTGACCCATTCAAGCTGACAGTCAGAATATCCTCGTTTGACTAAAATATTAGCTAAAGTTCGCGAAGAGGGGGAAACATTAAGTAATGACAAGTAAAAATAGAAAGTACATTTATTATTTGACCATCACGGCACTTTAGATAATAGTACAATTAATCAGTAGGTTAAACTTATTCGAAAGGTAAAGTAATGCATCGATTTTTCTTTATTATAACCATGTTCTTGACAACATACTCTCAAGCGAATGAACCTTTAGTTGCGGGTCATGTGTACAATCATCAATCAAAGGTGTTAAAGCAAGAGCGCCGCTTCATGGTAGATTTACCTGAAAATTATTATGATAACAAACTCAACTATCCGACCTTGTATGTCGTTGATGGAGACTTTCAATTTCAGCATGTTTCAGCCATTGTTAAAAATATGACGCGAATGGGGAAGATACCACCAATGATTGTAATTGGTATCGCGACTCAAGGAAATGCTGATTATGTTTATCAAACAACGTGGGCAATTGACAATGAAACTGACTATGGTGGTACCTCATTATTTTATCAATATATCAATCGAGAATTGGTACCTTATGTTGATGAACACTACCGAACGAATAACAACAGAATTCTCTCTGGATATTCGTTAGGTGGATTGTTTACAACTTATGCTATGGTGCAAAAAAATACGCCGTTTAATGCCTATTTAGCAATGAGTCCTAGCTATTGGTTTGACGGTTACTCAGCAGAAAAGTCGATTGCAAAATATATTGATGAAAATGTAAAAGATAAAAAACTGCCTCCATCACCTTTATTTTTATCGGTAGCCAATGAGCAGGGAATGGGGGTAGATAAAGTTTATAAAAGCTTAAATCATCTCAAGATTAAAGATTGGAGATTAGCTTATAAGCAATACCCTAACGAAAATCATTTTAGTACAGCGCTACCCGCATTACATGACGCTTTAAGTTTTTTGTTTGAGGGCTATTACGAAGATGGATATGAGTTAAGTGCTCATAAAACTGTGGTTGATGTTTTAGCCACATTTGAGAAGAAAAAGCAAAACTATAATGGTTTTAGAGTGGAATGGTTACAAGCCTATAAATTTTCAAAGTATGTTTTTTCTTCAAAACAAACGGACGATATTGAGAATATTCTAGTTGAAGTAAACAATCGTTTTCCTGACTCGATAGTTAATGTAACTAATTATTTAGCGCTAGGTTTTAATAGGACAAATCAATTTGAAAAAGCTAAGGCTATTTTAGATAAAATTAAACTTAATGGAAAAGAAATAGCATTGTGGCATCATCAATATAGCTTGGCTCTAGCGGGGCTAAAAGAGTTTGAACTTGCTAAAGAATCTCAAGCACAAGCCATGGCATTAGCTAAAAAGCAGCAGTTACCTATGTGGCAAATATGGGAAATGAAATAGTTCAATGTATAAGTTCGTACTCGATATGAAGGTTGGGTGGGTAATGATTACTTCATGAACCTTGTTCTTTTAAAGCGGACATATGCTTTCATTTATTTAAATAGTGGTCAATAAATGAAATGAAAAAGAAGGTGAGTACAAATTAACCACTCGAACTATTACTGCTCCTTATACACCACATTTTGTCTGTAATAATTAGACCTATTACCAATAATAAAATGAATGCAACGGATGGTGATGGAGCTAGAATCAAATCAGTGCTGTTCATCATAGTATGCAAAACAATCACTAGCAACAGATTGCCACCTGTTCGAATATAGAACCAAGTGTAGAGAATGGCATAAACCGGTCCTATCAATAAATAACCAATAATCGATTCCGGACTGTGGGAATAGAAACCATTAAAAAAGAGAGGGAAATGCCATCCCCCCCAAACCAAGCCAAGTATTATCGAGCTTTGCAGTGGATTATATTGTTGCAAAAGTTTAGGAAGCATCCACCCTCGCCAACCTACTTCTTCTCCAACCGCTACAATTAATAAAGTAAAAAGAATTGAACGCACTGAATATAGAATCCAGCTAGATAATGTTAAGTCTGGATCTAGAAAAAAACTAAACTCTTGCCCCGTAACCCATAAAAATAAATAACCCAAAAGATAAAATAAAGCCGGCATAAACAAAGCCAGACACCACCAGCGTACTGGCGCATTCATGGCAGAAATTTTGCGCATATTTTCATTTTTACTGGTAACACAAGAGGCGAAAATAAACGCGCATACCCCTGCAGCCAACATGGAACCAAATACTCCAGTAAAACTAAAGCCCGGAGCAATTGCGGAGGAAAATTTCACTGGATTTGATGCGTTTCCAGTGAATAAACTGGAGAGGTTTATGATTATTATTAGGATAAATACCAGGATAAAGGCTGTAATCCACTGACGTGTAATTGCTATCGGTTGTTTATTGTGAAGCCAGTCCATAATGAGGGCAGCCAAACCGGGGCCCATGCCAATGCCCACTAGTACAGATAAAAGGGTCCAATCTGAACCTGAAAAAACTGGCAGTGAAAACCAAACTCCCCAAGTAATGACGTAAGTGAGTAATACAAAGGTAACTATAGGGAATTTGGAAGTGAAATTTGATGTGCTAATCATATCCGTCCAGTTTTATATTGAAGTTATCGAATTGTTTCTTAATATCCGTAAGTATAATTTTATTTTAAGACCTAGTTTAAGATAATGTAAATGACTAATTATTGATGTTTTTTTTAACTTTCGGCTATCATAACTCTAAGGATAAATCATAACTCTATGTTTCTACTTGTAAAAATTGTTTTGGAGCGTTTATTGCTTTTCAAGTTGAACTTTCTGTATTTTAAGGAGGTAATATGAGTAACGAAAACCTTATAAATATCGGAATAATATCGGCTTTCTTTGGTCAAGTTACTTAAACCCTGAAAAATGTAATTAGTTATATGCCGTTTAATAAAATGTCTATTCAGTTTTGCTCTGATCATAATACCAACATGAACTTTATTAATGTATTTAACTACTAAATATATAACAAAAATAATAATTATTGAATTTTACCAACAAGAGAAATAACAATGTATAAAAAACATAAAAAAACTATAGGGATGTGTTTTCTTTTTCTTTGCTCAAGTGTTTGGGCTAATGAGCAAGAATTAATCAAAGATGTCGAGAACAGTTTATCACCTGTTAATACATTTAAAGGCGATAAACTATGGAATTTACAAGATCGTATGAAACATTATGGTGTTCCTGGTGTTGGCATTGCTGTTATAAAAGACTATAAAATCAGCTGGTTTAAAACATACGGTCTAGCGGATAGAGAAACGGGGGAAGCCGCAAGCAACCAGACTTTATTTCAAGCAGGTTCAGTATCTAAACCGGTCGCTGCATTCGGGGCATTGCGTTTGGTCGAGGCTGGTAAACTGTCGCTTGACGGTGATATCAATACATTCCTTAAAAGCTGGAAGCTTCCAGAGAACCAGTTTACTACTAATAAAAAAGTTACCTTGCGACAATTGTTAAGCCACACAGGTGGATTAACCGTACATGGGTTTCGGGGTTACGCGGCGGGTGAAAAAGTTCCAAACGTTATGCAGGTACTTAATGGTGAAGACCCCGCTAACTCTTCACCTATTAGGGTGAATAAAGAGCCCGGTGGTACTTTTCGTTATTCTGGCGGTGGTTACACAATTGCACAACTTATGATGAGCGAGGCATCCAAAAAGCCCTTCGAAGAAATAATGGATGACTTGCTTATTAACCCTACAAAAATGACTCAGAGCACCTTTCAACAACCACTGCCACCCGCTTTACTAAAATATGCGGCATCAGGTGTTCTACCCCATGGGAATGCTGTAGCGGGTAAACGTCACACTTACCCTGAAATGGCGGCTGCTGGTTTGTGGACAACGGCAGGCGATCTTGCGTCATTCGCTATTGAGGTACAAAAAGCATTAAATGACAATAGTAAACTGATGAGCAAAAGTATGGCGCAAACCATGATCACAGAGGTCGATTCCGGTTATGCTCTTGGCTTGGGAGTCAACAATCGCGGTGAATCAGGTTATTTTTCTCATGGTGGTTGGGACGAAGGTTTTTGCAGCCAGTTAACAGCTCACCTTAAAGATGGTTATGGTGTTGCTATTATGATCAATTCTAATCACCCTGAATTTTTAGATGAAGTGGTTAATGCTGTTGGGTTAACCTATGAATGGGACGGTTACCAAGCAAAAGAAAAACAAAACATCGCTAAAGAAATTAGCAATAAATATTTAGGTCAATATGGTTATGACACTACGCGATCTATTTCAATTACAAGCCAAGCAGGAAAACTATTGATGAGCTATCCCGGTGCTTCTCCTCAAGAATTAAATTATATGGGTGAGGGGATATTTATGCGCCGAGAAAGAGCCACTCCCATTCAGTTCACCGAAACTAAGGGAGCTATGCAATTAAATTTTGTACTGAGTGATGGAGGATATCAAAGTCATTCACAATTGGCAGCGGGAGAACAGGTAGCCGGAGACATACTAGTTACTGGCGAATATGCTGATGCACTTCTTGCCTATCGAGCAGTGGTAAAAGCAGATACTAACGAAGAGTCATTCTCGGAAGGTTATCTCAATCGACAAGGGTTGGGTATGATGAGAAGTAATTTAGATTACGCGATAAAACTATTAAGCATCAATACTGATCTTTACCCTGATTCAGCGAATACGTGGGACAGTTTGGCATTTGCATACCAACAGGGCGGTAACAAACAAAAAGCGATTGAACACTTTCGTAATGCCCTCAAGCGTGATCCAAACTTTCCTTCTGCGTTGAAAGGTCTAATGGAGCTACAACAAAATTAGCAATAATAGGTTGACGTAATGTCACGCTTCTCGTTTGTGGCATTGCGCTGGTAAAACAAGTTTTAGATAACCCGTAAATAATAATATTAGTGAGTATTACTGTTAGAAGTTAAGCCTCTGACTAACCTTTAGTTGATAGAGGTTTAGATCATAAAAAGCGACAGTTTTTCTTAACAGTTGCCGTTATAAAGCAAGGCTGAACGGCAACTGCCACGACATTCTGGTCACTAATTTATGCTATGATTAAAAATGAATTATGGACGTTAATAACTCCTTTTTTATTAAGATAATAAATTATGTTCAACTATTTTCTCATGCTCAATTGGGTGACCAAGCTTTTGATGCTCGTAATATTATCAGCATCAGCATCAGCATCAGCATCAGCATCAACAACAAAAGAAGTCTTGATGTTAACCGATGACGGGCCACCACACATGATTATGGCTTCAAACAACGGAATTGACGTAGATATTGCGCGCGAAGTATTACAAGAAATGGGGTATACGGTTAAGCTTGATTACGCTCCTCTCAAGCGTAGTATGCATCAAGTGGCACACAAAAAAGCTCACTTATTCTTACCAACATTTTTTCAAGAAGATACGTCCAAGCTGTTTATTTCAGCATCTATCATTAAATATCGGCCCACTGCATTTAGCCTAAAAAAAAACAACTTCCTGTTTAACGTTATTTCAGATTTGAAAGGCAAACGGCTAGCTACTTTTCAAGGAGCTACTGGCTATTTTGGAGAAGAATTTGTCAAGGTTTCGCATTATAAAAGTTACCGAGAATTGCATGATATGTCTAAACTTCCAGAAATGTTAATTAAGGGACGAGTTGATATTGTCGTGTTGGATTACTACATTTTTTATTACTTTTTACAAAAATATCTAAGAGATAATCCGACAGATACATTTTCGATTAAAAAAATTGACGAGTTTTCATTATTTCCTGAAGTTAAAGCATATGTTGGTTTTCATGATCAGAAATTACGAAATAAGTTCAATAAACAATTACATATATACAAAAGCCTAAATAAAGACAAAATAGTAATCGAAAAATATATAGGACCTGTTTTACCTGAGTTGTAAATTATGTTTTTCCATTATTAATTTTTCAATTTTATCGCTTTAGTAAGGGGCAAAGTTCTCCTATCTCAAAAAAATGGCTACTTATTTTATATCAGCTTTAAGTCATCATATATCTTGTCATTTTAGTTAGTCTATATACCCAACTAGCCGACAAGTTAATCTCAAAACGTTTATGTTTGAATGTCCATTCTTGTATCTGAACAAGCCTTTGCAATTTGGCATTAGTTAGCATTTTCTCAATGAATGTTCCCCGTAGAGATGAGTGAAACAACGATGCCTCCTCAGTTTTCTTCCCCTGTTTTTATGGAGAGACTATAATTGTTGTCGAGATACAACAGGTAAACGGCTTAGGATTCATTCACGCTTGAATTCTAAGACCGCTTAAAGGACTTTAATTAACACTACAGTGAAACCAGATCTGTCACAGGGTCTTTATATAGCCGAATTCACACAATAACTAAGCATTTACTCAATAAAAAACGACTCAATAGCGCCTCTTTTTTGCATCGTAATAAATACTTGTTTTCCGTTACTGCCGCCAAAAGCAACATTTGTTGGAAAGCGACCTTTAAGAGCTACCTCTCGTAATAATTTTCCTTGAGGAGAAATTACCGCAATCACTCCTTTTCCGTAGCGTGCTATATACAGATTTCCGTGTTGATCGGTTCTCATGCCGTCTAAACCATGATTGTCAAAATTAATCAGCAATTTTTTATTGCTTATATTGCCCTCAGTGTCCAATTGATATTGCCAAACATTGCGTTGAACGCTTTCATTAACATATAAAACTTTGCTATCAGGACTTACTGCAACACCATTCGTTGTTCCCATACCACTTTCTAATAAGATAACCTGGCGATCTTTTCCTATTCGCCATAAATTCCCATTACTGGCTTCCCAATTTGGATCACTGGCAAAAATAATTCCGTTGTTGGTGATGGCAATATCATTAGGTTGATTCATCAAAGGAGAATGGGCATAGACTTCAACTTGACGCGTTAATGACTCTCCAACACTTTTAGTATCAATCTTCAAAATATTATGATTAATATAATCGGCAATATACATATTTCCTTGTGTGTCAAAGCGGATCCCATTGCCGATCGAATTATTGGGTAAATGAATAAATTGTTCGACGTTGTTCTTACCAGTAATACGTCCGATAGTTCCGTCCTGCTGAAAGTTAACCACGTAGAGATTGCCATCTTCATCTACTGCAGGCCCTTCAATGCCTTGAGTGAATATACCATCGCTAACCCAATCAATACTCTGGTACAAAGTTCTCTCTTTAGAAGGGGAGGGCTGAGTCATTTCACAGCCAGCCATAATCATTACGGCGATGAACAACATTATTCTCATGGGAAAACTCTCTTTGATTTTAAAATAATTGGATGACATTAGTTATTTACCCTTTGCTTGTTTGTGTTTTGGCAACTTGTCATTAGTTGCTGAAATAATGGAATAGCGGCAAGTACACTTTCATTTTGTTGTTCTTGTAGTTGGCTTAATTTTTTTCTCAGTTTTCCTGCGGTATTTTGAGGGAAAGGCGTTTCGCTTAAACAGCGTTCAACAATTTTTGTCGCCACTTGATTAGACACTTTAACGTCGTTTATCAATTGGGTTAGCTCAGAGAATGATGAGTTTTTTAATGGTAAGTTATTTAGCTGTTTTAGATTTTTTTGCCATGCTTTTAATTTTAGCTTTATGCTCGTTAAAACAGATGTATTTCCGTTTTTATATGCCATTATCATTTTGTTAAGTTCTCTGAGTGTATAGCTTTCAACCGGCAGAAAATCAACGAAACTTTTAAGAGGCGCTAATTGGTGGTATTTATTTTGCTGATACTTAATATGGTGCCGTGTGTAATAATGGGCGGGCTCAACTGACTCAGCTAAAAGCACTAAAGCATCAATATTTTGTTCACTTGTGGCATCTCCCAGAATTTTTGATAAACCTTTTCGCCTTTGTTCGTTATGCATCAAGCCGATAATGTTTTCTGAATAACTGTCTATAAAAAATAGCCGTTGGTACATGTTATCAATATTGTGTAATTCCTGCGGAGACCAAAGACGTTCAGCAATGGCAAACAAACGAGGCCAAGTGCGTAAATCAATATTGTCTGGCGTGACCATTTCAGTCCACAGAGTGGCCTCTGCGCCTAGTATTTTTTTTGATTTTTCTGCGCTTAAGCGAGGCGCTAATACAAGCTTTGGCAATTTAAATTGGTTTAACTCTTTGGCGATAAGATGATAAAAAGCATTACCAATGAAAACTCGACTTTTAGATGCTGTTACAGTTTTACTTAAGCTACCTTCAGAAAGAACAGAGGCTAGGTTTAATTCAAAACGTAATGGACCCATCCAACTATCGACAGTGAAAATTAAAGTGTTATCAAATGTTTGATCCTGAATGGATGCTATTGCGGGAGTAAGAATATTCACTTTTTGATAGGAATGATTATTGAGTTTCAAGTAGCCGCTAACACTTTGTATCTTGGCTTGCTTCTTTTTTATTGCGAGGATAAAAGTACCGTTAACAGCTGAACCTTTTAGCCTAGGGATAGTTAATTGCCAAGTTCGATGGTGGTCACTTTTGTCAAAAATCATCTTTGATGAATCAGAATCTTCAGCTACGGCTTGATAAATATCAGTACTAGTCACGGGATCATTGCGATAATGGTAGGCACTATACTGTGGTTGATCGATATAGAACCCAGCAGACAATACTCCTTGGTAATCGCGATTAGCGAACCTATTGATTGACTCTAAACCACGCCAAGATTGTATAACTATGTCTTTCGGCAAGGCAGGATGATAAATTTCATCCCAGCCCATCATATTACGTTGATATTTAGTTAAGATTGCTTGCACTTTGACATTAAAATAGTGCGCGACATCATCATTAGTTTGAAGTTTCTCATCGGTCATTAATTGCTGAATACTATCGTTATTTTGCCATTGTTTAGCATTAACTTCATCGCCGCCAATATGTATATAGTTATCAGGAAATAACAATGTCAGTTCGCCTACTAAGTCATCAATAAAAGAGTATACATTTGCATTGCTCACATCAAGTAATGGTTCAAACACGCCCCATTTTCTCTCCATAGTGTAAGGTTTTTTTTCAGCCATTAGTTCAGGGTAGGCAACAGCAATCGCTGAAGCATGTCCGGGTACATCAAGTTCAGGCACTACGCGTATTCCCCGTAAACTTGCATAATGCACTAAGTCTCTAATCTCATCGTGTGAATAAAATAAATTATCTGCAGCTAGCTGGTGTAACTTTGGATAACGCTTCGATTCGAAACGCCAGCCTTGATCATCCGTGAGGTGCCAGTGAAAAACATTCAACTTTGCCGCAGCCATACCGTCAATTTGACGCTTAATCGTATTGATAGGAATAAAATGACGTACACTATCAATCATTAAACCACGCCATTTGAACCTAGGTTTATCATTAATGGTTAGGGTGGGGATTAACCACTTGTTTGTTGCTGTTGCTGGCGCGGTTATAATTTGAACTAGTGTCGTTAAAGCATGTAAAGCGCCAAAGTCGCTATGAGCTTTAATACTAATATGGGCTTGTTTTTTGATATTATTAGCCATTTTATTAGCGAGGGTTTTATCAGTGATGCTCTGTTCAGAAATGGTTAATTGATAGCTTTCATCATCACCAAGTTTTGGTAACTGATACCTTTCTCCTTTCTCTATTGAGGTCGTTACTATTATTTCTATATCAGCATAGACTCTATCATTCACCAAGAGTAGGTCGGTAAAATTAGCCTGTTCAGTTCGACTTAATTGCAAGTTAACTTGCTTAAGTACATTATTTTGTCGTACTTTACTCATACCTTTAATAAAGACTTTTGGCGTTTTGTTTAATAGCACAAAATCACCTGCCAATATTAAATTTTGAGGGCAAGGCATTAAGTTCAAACATGTTTGTTCTAGTTGTTGAGCAGATGCTATTTGTGATGACGGCTGGATAGCCAATAAAATAAAAAGCATAAGTAATTTATAGGGGATAAAAGTATTGTTCATTTGTAAACCTAGTCAGTGTTTTTGTTAAATTGCTGCTTAGTACTTGTCATTAAATCTGCCATTGCTGATCTAGGGATAATTGCACCTGAATATTGAATAACTCGACCTGCTAATCGGTGAGCAAATGTCGCAGAGTCTACGATATTTTTTCCGGCTAAGCGTTTAGCTAAATAACCCGCGGCAAAAGCATCACCAGCAGCGCCAGTATCAATAATTTTTTCTGTTTCAATCGTTTGTGTTTTCACTTCTGTTACACCTGTCTCTGATGATAAAGCAAAAGACTCATTAGCTGCGGCTCTGATGATGCAAGGTTCACTTCCTTGTTTAATAACAATCTCACAATGTTGATAGGGCGGCTGTTGATAACGTTTTAAAATAGAATCGATACCATCAGGCTTGTTGTTAGGGCAACCACCATAAAGTGCGTATTCATCTTCGTCGGTTAAAAAAGCCATATCGGCCAACTGCATCGCTTGCTGGTAACAATCGATAACGTCTTTATTTTTCCAAAGAATTTTTCGATAGTTATTATCAAAGATAACTTTACCACCACGTTTCTTAAATTCGCTTAAGAGGGTAAATAACATTTGGCAATCTTGCGCGGGTAAAATAGCAAGGCTTATACCAGAAAAATAAAACCAATCGATTTGATTATTAAGCAGTGCTTGGCTAAGCCGTTCCGTTGTTTGTTCTATTTTATTATCCGAAAAGTAGTATTTCGCAGCACTGTCATCGCGCTGATAAGTAAACTGTCGTTCACCTTCGTCATTAGTGGTAATGCAATAATGTCCGAGCTTTTTATTGGTTACTTTTTTGACTAGTTCGGTATTAATACCTTCTTCTTGCCAACAAGAAAGCAAATATTCGCTACTCTTATCACAGCCAACAGCAGTGGCATAATAAATGACATCGCTGTCATTGTCATTGACGTTTGTTTTTTCATAAGTACGTGAAAAATATACGGCGCTGTTTAAACTGTCCCCACCAAAACGGGTACTGTTGCCGCTACTTTGTTCAAGCATACATTCACCAAAAAAAATAATCTGGGTCATTTAACTAATACTCTGTCTACTACAGTCGTTTTCGATTTTTTATGCTGAGTGACTAAGCTGACAACAATACCTGCCAGTAATGCACAGCCAAGCGCTGGTAAAATAGAATTACCTAAATATTGAAACCAAGGCTCGTGCCAAGTTATTGCTATCGCACCCATCATGCCAGCAATTAACGTGGCAATAGCACCTTGCCACGTATACTTGGACCACAATCGGCCTAATAGTCCACAAACACATAAACCTGACATGAGAACAGCAATCATGTTAGTGATGTAACTGATAATATCATTCGACAGTAATGCCAATAATAATGCGATGCTTATGGTCAATATTAATGATAATCGAGAAAGTAGAATCATCTTATTTACAGGTGGTTTGTGTCCTTTAATCAAAGTATAAATATCACTGAGTAGGACACTAACACCCGCAATGGCGTCTGAACTAGCACTTGATAAGGTTGCAGAAATACCGGCAATAATAATTAATACTCCTAAACCTATGGGCATAACATTGAGAGCAATATGGGGAAACGCATAGGCAGAATTTTCTAAATCTGTAGTCATAGCATAAGCGCATAGACCAATAATGGCAGGAATAAGCGAGAAGCCTAAATAAAGTAAACCTGAATAAACAAAGGACTTACGCACACTAGTAACATTTTTACCGGAATAAATACGTTGCCTGAAAGAGGGGGCAGCTAATACACCCACTAAAATGGCTGTAGCTAAAGACAAAGCAGGTAAAACACCTATTTTTTCTAACCCCAAAAGACTGATATTTATACTCGGTTGTGCCGATAACATGGCTTGCCAGCCATTCATGTTTTCGGTCGCAAGGTAATCAACCGAAAAATAAGCCATTAAAATAAAGCCGATAAAAAGAATCAATGCTTGTATAGAGTCAGTCCAAATAACGGCTGTGTAACCACCTATGACCACATAAATAGCAAAGCTTAATGCGATCAGTACTTTTGCCCAAGTAATATCTAAGCCAGTCAGCCATGATAAATACATGCCACCACCAATAATATGCGCGCCTAACCAACCGATACAGGCGGCATAAATAATAAAGGCGATAAGGTTTTTAACATAACGATTATTATCAACATAATAAGCAAGTTCTTCACTCATAGTGACAAATTGTAACTGTCTGACAGGAGCAAATATCCATGCTAATAACAAAATTCCAAGCGCGCCACCTAGGCCATATAAAGCACCGGCCCACCCGTTATGATAAGCAAATGCTACGGCGCCCATGGAAGAGCCTGTACCTACCATAGTCGCTACCGTGGTACCTAAAGAAAGCAGCCAAGGAACGTTTCTACCCGCCAATAAAAAATCATCACCTGATTTTTGCTTGCGTGACACAAACCAACCAATGAAAATCATCACCAAGATATAGGCAATAAAAGCACTGATAAATACAGGTTCCATAGTGACTCCTTTTTAATACACAACTTTAAATGGTTAACGAATATCGTTTTAATTATTATGCGGTTAGCGCCTATGAAGTCGCCTTGTAGCAGGTCACGTCGACTTCAACTTTACAGTCCACGACTAAATCAGCAACCATGCAAATCCGTGCAGGTGGGTGCTCGCCAAAGAAGTCTTTAAACACTTTATTAAATGACTGAAAATAACGAGAATCCGTTAATACCACGGTGACATGAGTCACATGCTCAACACCATAATTAGCTTCAGTCATAATCTCAATGCAGTTTTCAAAAGCAATACGTGATTGTTCAATAATCCCGCCTTCAACAACTTCGCCATTACGCATGGGTGTTTGTCCTGATACCCTTAACCAACCACCGGCTTCAACTGCACGAGAAAAAGGTAAGTGCTGTCCACCTGTCCCCTGACCACCTTCAACACCATATCGTTTAATTGTCATTTTTTATCCTTTGTGTTTTATATTTAATTGATGTGCCAAAAAGCGTCCTGCGCCTTCTATATTTTGAGTGTTTATCTGGGATTGTTCGCTCAGTTTTCCGTTCACCCAAACCTTAATTATGCCTTTAGATACCGTACAAGGTTCAGCGAAACTCGCCATGTCTTGCACATTATTGGCATCAAAAAGTACTAAGTCAGCAAAATAATCTCGGCGAATAAAACCACGTTGCTCTAACTTAAATTGAGTTGCGCTCAGTCCCGTCATTTTATGAACAGCTCGTGCTAACGTTAAGATTTTCTTGTCTCGACTATAATGACCTAGCACTCGGGGGAAAGTGCCCCACAGGCGAGGGTGTGGGTGAGGATCACAAGGTAAACCATCGGAACCAATCATACTAAAAGGCGCTGCAATTATCTGACGAACATCCGCTTCGGCAATACCATGATAAACCGCTCCGGCTGGTTGCAAACGCTTTGCTGCATCCATTAGTGTGATTTGCCATTGCTCGGCAATATCTTCTAAGGTTTGCTCTGCCATTTCGGGGTGAGGCTCAGACCAAGTAATAAATATTTTAAAATCATCGGTAACTTGCTGTAAATCTAAGGTGCTAGAGCTGGCATTATAAGGATAACAATCACAGCTAATTTCTTGGTGCTTTTGGTTAGCTTCAATATGATCGAGAACTTCTCTTGATCTACCCCAGTTATTTTTGCCGGCACATTTCAAATGAGAAATAACCACAGGTACGTCTGCCGATTTACCTGCCTCAAAAGCCTCATCTAATGCTTCAATTATGTGATCAAATTCTGTTCGCAAATGAGTGCTGTAAATTGCATCAAATGGCTTAAGTTGCTTAACAAGTAATGCTATTTCATTACTGGGGGCTGCATGCGCATTTCCATACGCCAAACCAGAACTCAAACCTTTTGCACCTTGACTTAACGCCAACTTAAGTATGTTAAGCATGTGTTCGAGTTCAATTTTGCTGGCCGGTTTTGTCAAATCAGTCATTACCTGCGCGCGCAGGCTAGTGTGACCAACAAAAGCCGCAACATTTACATAGGGTCGAATAGTATTAAATTTATCTATAAAATCTTTTAACTGTGGAAAGCTGAACTCACTTTTTTTGCCCAGTAAATTAATAGGGTCGATAAGCGAGCTATTAGAAGCATAAGGGCTCGCACTAATGCCACAATTACCAATAATTACGGTCGTAACACCTTGGCTTATTTTATTAAACATCTGCGGATTACGAAGTACTTCCAAGTCATCATGAGTGTGTACATCTATAAAACCAGGAGCAAGAGTTAAACCTTTAGCATCAATAATATCAGTAGCATTTTCAGAATTAAGTTGACCTATAGCAACAATTCTATCCCCCTTAATTGCAACATCTTTTTGTACACCAGTAGCACCACTGCCATCAAAAACTATTGCATTCATAATTAAGGTGTCATACAAATTACTGCTCGTTTCTTTTTTTTGAATACGAGTCTTTTTATTCATTAGGGCAGGCGATAACAACGGTTAATCTCCCAACGGTAAACGTGTGGAGTCAATATCTTTTTCGTTGTTAGTCTCTTTTCTATGTTGATCAAGTTGCACTTTTAAACGTCGTAATTTTTCTCTAGACTTTCTTTGATTCGTAATAGCTAATTCACTAGATAAAATATCTATTGCCGCTAACATTACATATCTGGAGGCGCTTGGTTTAAAAATGTAATCACTTTCTTGTGTTTTTATCGGTAAATGAAAATGTGCAAATTGAGCAAACTTGCTGTCAGGACATATAGCAATAATTTTCGCGCCATATTCTTTGGCGATAACGGCGGCACTATAAGCATCTGGACTAATACCGCTTAGCGATAAACAAATTACCACATCATCTTTATCAACAGTGGACGCTGTCATTCTCATCATCATGGGATCAGAATGCGCATTGCTGTGGATACCTAAACGAAAAAAACGATTTTGACACTCTCCGGCCATCAAGCTGCTTCCTCCCCCTACGCCAAAAATTAAGCAATGTTTTGCCGCGCAGATTATTGCACTAGCTTGTTGCACAACCTCATCTTTTATCAATCCTGAATTTAATGACAAAATATCGTTAATAGATTGATAAACATGTGAAATATCATGCTTATCTACCGTTATCTCATTGGTGAAACGTTCTCCTACGGCTGCTGATTGTGCTATTTTTAGCTTAAATTCTCGTACATTCGCACATTTTAATGTTTTAGCCAAACGGGTAATCGTCGCATGACTAACTTGCGCTTTATCTGCTAATTCATTAATTGCAGAATTGGCAGCAAAATTTAGATCACTTAAAATAAATCGAGCTACTTTTTCCTCTGCAGGGCTAAAATGTCCTAGCCCTTCTTTTATGCTATTAACAATATCCATAAATGGTACCCTGTAGTTGTAAGCAAAGTGCTTCCATCATCTTATTCATTGTTTAAAAAAACGTTTCAATGGTTCGTTTAACAATAAAATTCTCATCTATCAGACCTATATGACGCCATTTATCAATGGTTAAGCAAGGATGAGAACTCGAAAAGCAAATTAAATCGCCAGGTCTTGGTGACGTATTTTCATCAAACGTTATCATGCAGTGTTGATCCATAATATTGATCACTTGACATGATTTTCCAACTTTTATAGGTTTTTGGCTACCTGGTCTGTATAAATATTCTGGTGTTGGTAAACCCGCATCAAAAGCAACATCTCTTTTTCCTAAACCTATTACTGCAAGTCCGGGCTCTGGAACTGAATGAACATAGGCCCAAAGTTCTAAACTCGAAATGAGGTCACCTGATATATCGCAGGCTAATTGACTACGACTAGTAACTTTATTTTGTGCGGTTTGATAGATGCCTTTATCGTGAATTAAATAGCAGCCAGGCCTAATTATGGCGGTGTAGTTAATATCTTGCATTGCATTGTTTGACATCAATTCTTTAGCGACAATATCGTACCAAGCCGAGCCCGCTCCAGTGACAATAATATTTGTAGAATCAAACCTATTTTCTTTATATGTCTTGCTAAGTAAGTTGCTAATATTTTTGATAAAATCTTTGATTTTACTTTCTGATTCTTCACCGTGTATCACACCTTCATAAAAGCTTATTCCGCACAAACATAAATTCGGATACTGCTCTATAGCATCGAGTAAAACACTAATGTTTTCTGCATCGCGCCAGCCACATCGACCTGCAGATACACCTATCTCAATAAGAATATTCAAACTGACATCTTTAGCAGAAAAATATTCGCCTAACGTGTGTATATTTTCTAATGAATCAACAAAGCAATAAAATTCAAGTTCAGTAGACAATAGCAAATCAGCAATCAGTTTCATGTGGTAATTACCGACTAATTGATTTGCTAATATGATGCGTTGGACTCCATGTTGTGAAGCATTAATAACTTGTGGAACCGTTGCTAAGCTTATTCCCCAGCAACCGTGCTCTAATTGCACTTTAAATAAATAGGGAGCCATAGATGTTTTTCCGTGAGGGGCCAACTTTACGGCCGACTTATCACTAAACTCTTGCATCCACTGAGCGTTATTTAATAGATAATTTTCGTTAATAACTGCGATGGGAAAGCTGACCTCTTCAGCGAGTAGATTCCACCCCTTATTATTTAACATACTCAAACAACCACTGCCTTTTTCAAAGGTTGCTTGTTTAGCTGCAATTTTATTTTTGCCAATAATTTTTGACTTGCTGTGAATTTGCATTAAATCACCTAGTTTATTTCTTTTTATTAAAGATTTTTGTAATAGCTTAAATAAAAAAGTAACACATATGTAAATAGTTGTTGATTTAATGCGCATACTAATGTTAAAAAGTAACAGTTGCAATGTATATTTATTGTTAGTTAGTAACTTATAACATGTAATGAATAATGTAATTGTTCTAAAAGTAGAAGCTTAGTATAGGTTTTGCATAGAGAAATTTAATCTAGAGCAGATGTTACTAATAACAAATAGAACAAAAGTTTCAATGGAATAAAGAGTGGTTAATCGTCACTTGTACGATCAAATATTATGTTAACGTTCTAAAAGCATAATTTTTTGGTTTATTTTTCTCTTGAAATGACAGCGCTGTCAGGTTGAGCGGTAGCTCTGAAAGCAGGGTATTAACACTAATAACAAAACAAAATATAGCTATGCCAATAGCTAAAATTTTAAAAACACTGAGGGTACAAAATGTCTAATAAATTTCAGAGAAAACGTCTAGTGATAGCAATATCTGCTGCGATCTCTTGTTCACTTTCTGCTGCAGTAGTTGCACAGGAAGCGGTCGGTGAAGAGAAAAATATCGAAGAGTCTATTGAAGTCATTGAAGTTCGTGGCATACGACAAAGCGTTATAAGTGCGCAGAGTTTGAAGCGCCATGCCGATACGGTAAAAGATGTTATTACAGCAACAGATATTGGAGCTCTCCCGGATAAGTCTGTTACTGAAGCACTCCAGCGTCTACCTGGTGTAACTATTGAACGTTTCGCATCATCAAGCGATCCAAAGCATTTTGCCGATGAAGGTACTAGTGTATTAGTGCGTGGTTTGGACCGTGTTCGCAGTGAAATTAACGGTCGAGATTCATTTAGTGCTAACCCATCAGGCGGACTAAGCTATGAAGATTTTCCTGCTGAATTATTAGGAGCGGTAGAGGTTTTTAAAAACCAGACCGCCGATCTTATCTCAGGTGGTATAGCGGGCACAGTAAACTTGATCACTCGAAAGCCATTCGATTCAGAAGAACGTATGGTTGCGTTTAGTGCTCAAGCAAACTACAGCGATTCTCGAGAAGAAACAACACCTTCGTTCAGTGCGCTTTTTTCTGACAATTGGGATACTGACTCTGGGAAGTTCGGTGTATTAATTGCAGCCTCTCATTCTGAATTTAAAACTCGCGGTGATGGCTTTGGTTTAGGAAATTTCCATAGCCGTGGCCCTGTTGATACTTTTTCTTATGATGCGTGGGGAACTCCTAGCCCAGGCATTACCGCTGGTAATTATTCGAATCCTTGTATCCCTGGTGCTACAGATTGGCGAGCATGTGGTGCTGATTTTGGCGACACGGTTCAATTTACTGATGAAGATGCATCAGCTTATGTTCCTGAGTTTGAAGGCGAAGCCCTTGAAGGACAACCTGATGGCGAAACTTGGTTTGCGCCTGCTAGCTACACAATGACTTCTGCAGAAAATGACCGTAAACGCCAAGGTTTCACTGCTGCTTTGCAGTGGCAGAGTAATGATGAAAGGATCACAGCGACGTTGGAGCATATCAGTTCTGAATCGTCTTTAGAGTGGCGAGAAAATGTAATCGCTTCTGGTGATCGTGGTTTCTTACCGTACGCACCTAATGCAATTCAATGGTTCGATGACAGTGAAAATGGCCACCCTTTGACCGTTGACGCTAACGGCTATGTAACCTCTGGTATAGGGCGGTCAAACGAACCAGAACTGCCACTTCAGTTTCGTTCTCGTTACAATTTTAACGAAAGTACCGTTGAAGATACATCGTTGAATTTAGTTTTTAAAGCGACAGATCGCCTCACGCTTGCTTTAGATTATCAGCATGTTGATTCAGAGCAAGTTGTTCATAACAATTCACTAACCTCTCGAATTAATGGTAATCAAACCAGCGAATATGCACCATTTTTCTTGGATTTAAGAGGCTCTACCCCGACAATTGAATATTTGAATTCAAATACGTCTAATCCTGAAGATGTGGAAGTTGATACAAATCCGATTCTTCGATTAGCTAGCGGTATGCAGCAAGAAGAACACAATGAAGCAAACTCTGATAGTTTTAGATTGGATGTAGATTACGCACTTGATGGTACATTTAGTGCAATAAAAGCAGGGCTTTATTATTCCGAGAAAGAGTTGACCGTGCGTGACACTGATTATGAAGGTTGGCAGGCGTTAGGGACACCATGGAACGCTCAGGCATCTTACAATGCTTCACCGCAAGTTGTTCCTGGTTTATATGATAGCGTTAGCTTTGCTGATCACTATAATGGTAATACGCTAATAGGCTCGAACAACAGCTTTCTGTTTCCTGATATGGGTTTAGCAGAAAATTATGCACAAACGTTGCGTGATGGTTGCGGCACTTGGAGTGCTGAAGGTAATGCAATGGATGGAAGCGGTGGTTGTGCGGTGGCATATGCAGACTTAGCTGATCGTGTTCATACTCATTTTGCTCCTCGTCATATTAGTTCAAGTAAAACAGAACGAACTGAATTTTATGTTCGTGGTGACTTTGAGTTTGACCTTGACCAGTCTGATATTATCGTTAGAGGTAATATTGGTTTACGTTATGTCAATTATCAACTGCAATCTACGGGTGGTATCAATTTACCTTCCACGTCTAGACGCGGAACTGATGAAGATGGTTCACTTCACCAGACAATGCTGGATAAATACCCGAGCATTTTTGCGCTAGCATCAGGAGAAAGCTACGCTAGCACAGTAGACGGTACAGATTATACTACCGTATTACCAAGCTTAAACCTTAATTTTGCTCTAACTGATGATTTGGTCGTAAGATTTGGTGCATCAAAGGGACTTTATTATCCAAGTCTTGTCGATTCTGCTAACAAAATGAATATTAGTTTAGATTACCAAGAGGTTTTATTAGATCCTTCACAAGGTAAAGATGATACAACTAATCCAACCGTTGACCTTCGCAATATTGAAATCAGTGCTAACGCCCGTAATGCTTTCTTAGAACCTGAAGAGTCTGTAAATCTTGATTTGACTACCGAATGGTATTTTGCCGATGCAGGTTCATTGACTGTAGGCGTGTTCCATAAAAAACTATCAAACATTATTCGAAATAAACAATTTACGACAGATGTTGAAGTCGATGGTGAGAGCTACCCAGTGTCAGCATATGGTCCATCTAATACAGGTTCAGGCACCATTCGAGGTGTTGAATTTGCGTACACTCAGTTTTACGATATGTTACCGGGCTTATGGAGCGGTTTAGGTCTGCAGTTTAACTACACCTACATAGATCAAAATGATTTGGAAGATCCAAATATAAATCCAACCCAGAAGCTTTCATACAATGGTGCAGGCGACCCTATTACCGACAATCGTAATAGTTTCCGCCAGTTTACCGGTCTGCCATTGCAAGGATATTCTGACCAGAACTTTAACGCTGTTGCTATGTATGAGAAGAACGATATTTCTTTTCGCCTAGCGTATACCTGGCGTTCAGAATACCTTTTGACTTTGCGTGAGTCTGAAGAGTTTGTTCCTGCGTACTCTAAAGATCAAGGCATGATGGATGCGAGCTTCTTTTACAACATTACCGAAACGGTTAAAGTTGGATTACAAGTTAGCAACTTACTTGATACGGCTACCGAAACTCAATACCAACAAAATCAGGAAGGAACAAGAACCGATGCATTTTCTTTCTCCCCTGAACGTCGTTATGCGTTGAGTATACGTGCTATTTTCTAATAGCGAATAAGGTGAAAGATATAAAATAAACTGTGTAGTGGTATCACTACACAGATTATTTTTTTTAAACACAAGAAAAAATTCCGTCTGACAACACGGGATGGTTAATAATTTATATACGGTTTTACTATGAAAAACACGATGAAATCTATCTGTATTGTGGGTGGCGGAACAGCTGGTTGGATGGCTGCAACATTACTTTCGACGGCTTTAAGAGGTAGTAATATTAAAGTTACTCTTGTTGAGTCACCCGAGATTGAAACCATAGGTGTGGGCGAGTCTACGGTACCGTCAATCATGGACTTTATTCAAACGTGTCAGATTGATCTCAAAGAGTTTATCCAAGCGACGTCTGCCACTTTTAAATTAGGTATCAGGTTCGACGATTGGTCAACGTTAAGGGATAGCTATTTTCACCCATTTGGCCGAGTAGGCAAAGGTATTAATGGTTTTGATTTTTATCAGGCTTGGTTAAAGTCTCTTGCTGATGGGCAGAAAACGCGTTGGATTGATCATTCCCCAAGTGCCATTATGGCAGAACAAGAGCGTTTTATGATACGTCCACATCAGCCTGAAAATTGGGTGTTATCAAACTATGCTCATGCGCTTCATTTAGATGCTGTTAAAGTTGCTCATTATTTACGAGATCTTTGCTATAAACGCGGGGTAACAAGAATAGAAGCCACTGTAAAAAAAGTTAACCTTGATAATAAAGAGTTTATAAGCAGTGTAGAGTTGGACAATGGCTCTACTGTTAATAGTGATTTCTTTATTGACTGTACTGGTTTTACTGGGCTTTTAATAGAAAAGTCTTTGAAGGTGGGCTTTGAGGATTGGTCTCATTACTTACCTTGTAATCGGGCGGTTACGGTACAAACTGAACAGGTAAATAATCCCGTACCATATACCATAGCGACGGCTCAAAAAGCAGGTTGGTCTTGGAAAATCCCCTTACAACACCGAACAGGTAATGGGTATGTTTATTCAAGTCAGTTTTGTAATGACGAAGAAGCGTTGGATACTTTGGTTAACAGTATTAGTGGTAAAATGCTCAATGAGCCGCGAATTATTCCGTTTGTTACCGGTAAACGAAAAAAGATTTTGCGCAATAACTGTCTAGCGTTAGGACTTGCTGGCGGATTTCTTGAACCTCTGGAATCAACAGCGATTCATTTAGTATATAAAACCCTAATCCATTTCATCAAACATTTCCCTGATAGCGACTTTGACGTTTGCAATGAACAAACATTTAATCAAAAAATTGATGATGATTACGAAGAGATCCGAAATTTTATTATTTTGCATTATTGCACTTCTCAACGTAATGACACTGAATTTTGGCGATGGTGTCAAAATATGCCCGTACCTGAATCATTGCATAAGAAAATAAGCTTGTTTAGAAAAAGGGGCCAAATTGATGATACGCCCGGGCAGTTTTTCACATCTGATAGTTGGTGCTCAATTTTAGAGGGAATGAAAATTCGGCCACAAAAGTACCATCCGTTATTGGATGCTTTTCATCGTCAAGGCTTAGCCAATACATTGAATGATAATGTTAAAAATATCCGTGATACGGTGCTGAAAATGCCAAGTCACTATGATTATATTCAGGCCCATTGCCAAGTTCGTTGATTTGTGAATAAATTATCCCGAACACTGTAAAACATGTTCGAGGGCATAGATAAAGGTGTGTAAACAACTTCATGACAGTATACAAAGCTATTCCAGAATATTTAACATTGAGTGCTCAACAATTCTTTGAACAGGTTGTGCCAAATCAAATGCCTGTAGTGATACGGGATTTTGCTAAAAGCTGGCCACTAGTTGCGTCGGCGAAGAAAGCGCCAAGTGATTTTGTCGCATATCTAAGTCAATTTTATAACGGCAGAAAAACAACAATGGTAGTTGCACCACCTTCTGCCAATAAGCGTTTTTATTACAATGAAGATATGACCGATATAAATTTTTTGCGTGGTGAAGAGCGGGTAGACTTATTTTTAAGTCGTCTTTTAGAGCTGATTGATAGAGATGTATATCCTGCCATCTCTATGCAAAGCACACTTGCTCGTGATATTTTTCCTGGTTTGGTTAATGAAAATCATTCCGACTTTTTTACCGAAACAGAGCCGCGCCTGTGGATTGGCAATGAGGGAATTGTTAATACGCATTATGATGGTTCTGATAATATTGCTTGTGTTGTAGCTGGGCATCGTCGTTTTATACTTTTCCCCCCTGAGCAAACATGTCACTTATATCCCGGCCCCCTGAACTTTACGCCCGCAGGCGCCCCCACCAGTTTGGTGGATATTAACAAACCTGACTTTGAACGTTATCCATTGTTTAAGCGTGCATTAGCAGCAGCTTACAGTGTTGAGTTAGGCCCAGGTGATGCCATTTATATACCTATGCTTTGGTGGCATCATGTTGAATCTTTGTCAAAAGTGAATGCATTAATGAATTACTGGTGGAATGGCTCTTCTGGACCCAAAGCGGTATCGCCGAGCGCAATTGATAGTTTAAATCTCGCACTGCTTGCTATGCGAGATTTAACACAAAAACAACGCGAAGCATGGCGATGTATGTTCGACCACTACTTGTTTAATCAAGAGCTAAACCCAAAATCTTACATCCCTGAGCATCAGCAACATATACTCGGCGATTTATCAGCTGAAGATGTCAGAAATATAAAAGATTATTTTATAAAAAAATTGCAAAAGTAAACCTTTGTAGCTTATCAACTATGAGTAAATAACAATGTTAAATAATGACGGTAAACCCAAAAAAATAGTGATTGTTGGTGGCGGTACCGCAGGATGGATGGCAGCAAACTTATTAGCATGTAAGTGGAAAGACACTGAGATTTGCCTAGTCGAATCTAAAGAAATAGGCATTATTGGTGTTGGTGAAGGAAGCACTCCACACTTAAAGTTGTTTTTTGATGCAATAGGTGTAACGGATGCACAGTGGATGTCCCGTTGTAATGCGACTTACAAAAATGGTATTACTTTTGATAAATGGTCAAACATTGCAGGCTTTGAGTCTTACTTTCACCCGTTCGCCGCGCAAACAGATGATATATTTACCGTGCCGCTGTTTTATAAAAATATTCAGGCTCGGATGCAAGGATATAATGTTAACGCACATCCAGATAAGTACTTCTTAGAATCCTATTTATCGATAAACAATCTGGGACCGTTACCTGCAGAATCTTTTCCTTTTGGCGTTGCCTATGGATATCATTTCGATTCAGACCTTTTGGGGAAATTCTTAGCTGAAAAAGCAGAAAGCATTGGGGTGAAAAGAGTATATGGCAAAGTCGTTGAAGGACTCGTGAACAACAACGGGGATTTGAGAGCAGTACACCTGAGTGACGGTTCACTAATAGAAGGCGATTTTTTCATCGATTGTTCGGGATTTAGCTCCTTACTTATGCAAAAGACATTAAAGGTCAGTTATAAAAGTTTTAAAGATAATTTAGTGAACAATGCAGCCGTTATATTGCCAAGTGAAATATCAGAAGTACTACCTGTCGAAACTAAAGCCACCGCACTGTCTAACGGCTGGGCTTGGAAAATTCCGCTAAGAAACCGTTTTGGTAATGGTTATGTTTATAGCAGTGATTATATTGATTCGAATCAGGCTGAAACTGAGCTTAGGCAGCATTTAGGTTTATTAGACAGCGATGTAGAAGCAAGACATTTAAAAATGAAAGTAGGGCGTGTTGAAAAACACTGGTACAAAAACTGTCTTGCTGTCGGCCTATCTCAAGGATTTATTGAACCCTTAGAGGCAACGGCAATTGCGCTTTCCTTTAATACCATAGCACAATTTATCCAATGTTTTCATGAAGGTAATGGAACAAACAAATTTGAAGATGAATTCAACAATGATATTAATTCGAGGTTTGATGGCATCAGAGATTATGTTGTTTGTCACTATAAAGCGAATCAACGCACTGATACAGACTATTGGCGAGATAATGCCGCTAATGGCAACATTTCAGAGACCTTGAGCCGAATATTATCACTTTGGAAGAACAGCAACGATTTTGCTGGTGATATGCATAAATATAACTTGGTGGGGAGTTATCAACCCAAATCATGGGCGTGTATGCTTGCTGGATATGGTGTGTTTCCGAAAAAAAATATGGACCAGTCGATAGATTATTTTCCATATCAGCAGGAATTCGATGGGCTGAGTGATTTTATTAGGCGGTGTGGTTTAAATTTTAAAAAACATAATGAACTTCTATCCCAGTGATTGTGAAGTCACTCTATTCGTCTCTTAATGAATATAGAGATTCTATTGATTTTTAGGGACAGGTTCATATTCGATATTATATCGGTAACGACTCATTCATTGACAAAATATAATGGACTAAAACGGAGCTGAAGAACGGCTCTCGACATTTAGTCCTTAAGCTAACTTGCTATATTTATGCTTTCTGGCACTTAATTACATTATTAACAGTATTTATACTAATAATATCGTTTTTCACTGCTTTATACTCTCTCCAACCCACGGGACAGTCTTTGGTGGTGAAGTCTATCAGTGCACCTTTTGGGAGAACTAATTGGTTTTTTTTGGTTTTTGCTAATCGCTTCTCAAGGCTTATTACTTTCCTTTGGAGGCATTTAACGGATGCTTTTGTATTGATTGATATTGAACAGTCATCAGCCCTAACATTGACAGAATAAAATGTTAAAGCCACTGATATGGTGATTATCGAAGTAATTATGTTTTTGCCTGTCATCTGAAAGTCCTTTTTTATGATTATATTAAAATTACAAATTGAGTATAATACGCAATAAATATCACGCATTATCAAACGGCGTTAAAAGCTGACTAAACATCGATTGACGAAGCTAGCCAGTGATATAGTTTGCTCTGTAGGAAAATATTATTTAGGTGCAGTTCTCGTGCTAATTACCGTGCTAATTGTAGTTCCTCCAGCTTCAGAACATTCAGGTTTTACTGCTGAATCCCATTTTATTGCCTGTCCTCGAGCAACAGGGCGAATAATACGCCAAGGCCAAAAACCAAACCTTTGTGTGCCAGCATAGTTAATAACAGCATCAGCTTCTAGTTCTTCAGCTTTATGAGCAAAATTTGGCAGTATATCTACTACACTTCCAAATGAGCCTTTGCCGATCTTTATTTGCTTGAGTGTGGTATAAGTTAAATCGGAGGGAGGTACGCCTGTGAATAAGCAGATCTCTAAAGAGTTAGCTTGTTGCATCTTATTCAGTTGAGTTGGTGTTGATGAACATCCTGCGATCAAAACTATGAACGATAATGTTATTAATTTCATATTTTTTTTATTACCAAATGTAGAGTTAATTGTCATTGTACCTAAAACGGCCGACCAAGCAGTTAACAATAGTTGACTATTATTTGCGAAAAATGTGCAAACTAAAACTTTGTGCCCGTTTCTAGTCGTTTGTTTTATAGAAATTTAATCGGAGTTTCCTCCCATTGTTTCTATAATACGCATTAAACCATCTTTATCTACATGATTAAAGTTTATACTTATCTTTTGATCTCAAGTTTTTTCTATAATTTAGAGAATAGTGTGGCAAGGCGAAAGCTGTTTATATCCATATATCATTTAAACAGAAAATACAGAGGTGATTGGTTTTCTTTGATTTGAGCGATTGAAGTTAAACTTCGTTGTGTCATGTAATTATTTTACCCGAAATATAATTCAGCTTTTCAGGTAAAATAATTACATTTTTACACGCTTAAAGTTGAAACTCAGTTACTGATTTTCTTGAAATTAAACTAGGTGCAAAGATATGCTGGATACTTAACTCTTTAACTTTATATACATTTTGTAAAACGAGCTTTGCACTCATTCTTCCCATTTCATATACAGGATTATCGATTGTTGTGAGCTTAGGGTAAAGGTAATTAGCAAAGTTAACATTATCGTAACCCATAATAGATAAATCTTCAGGCAATCTAAATCCGTGTTCTCTTGCATATTTCATCGAACCCGAAGCCATTTCATCATTGGCGCAAACAATAGCAGAGAAAGATACTTTCTTATCAATGAAGTGTTTTAAGCCTTCTTTGCCGCCCGTTTCTTTAAAATCACCGATATAAAGAAGGTTTTCATAGAAAGGAAGGTTTTGCTCTGCAAGTGCTCTTTTATGACCAATCAATCGGGTGCTAGCATCCGTTTTAAACTGTGGACCTGCTACGTAAGCGATATCTTTATGGCCTAAATCAATTAACGCTTTCGTAGCAAGATAACCACCCATTTCATTATCTAAACTGATGCAATTATCAACAAGTTCGTCTACATACCTGCTCATTAAATATATCGGGGTTTTGCCTTTATTTAACTCAATTAAATATTCGTCACTTACGGCTTCTACATGGATAATTAACGCATCACAATTACGACTGATGAGGAATTCAATGCCATCTTTTTCTTTTTCTTCTTCACTGTGTCCTGTCGTTATGATGACGTGTTTTCCGGCTGCTCTTAATTCTGATTCTATACCTGCCATCATTTGGCCGAAAAATGGGCCATGAAGTTCAGAAACTAAAACGCCAATACTGTTTGAGCGGCTTGAAGCAAGTGACTGTGCAATCGAATTAGGACGATAATCTAACGCTTTCATGGCGTCTTCTACTTTTATGCGTGTTTTCTCACTGACTTTGGCATTTTTATTCATAACCCGAGAGACAGTCGCTAAAGAAACGCCTGCAAGTTTAGAAACTTCGTAAATAGTAGCCATGAACGTCCTGTTGGTACGGGTAGTGTGAATGTGGTATTAGGAAAATAATACCACATAGATTAATGCATTAACTAGTTGAAGATGAAAGTTAGCAAAATTAATGAGGGTTTTCTGCTATCTATATTAATTAGCGACTATTAAGTTGCGTTTTTTCCCTAAGTCTTCAGTGATCTGTTGGTTTTTATTACAGGAAAGTGGATAGAGCATCATTAAAGCGGCACCAGCAAAAGCAAAGGCAGCGGGGATCCAACTCATCAGCAATTGCATGCCAGGTAAGGCACCATCAATAGTGCTTTTATCCATACCGTTGTAGCCGTAACCTGCTAGCACTACTAAAACTAATGCACCCGCAAACCCGCCACCTGTTTTTTGAACAAAAGTGCCTGCAGAGTATATTAACCCCGTAGCTCTTCGACCATTTTTCCATTCAGAATAATCGGCACAATCACCTAACATTGTGAAAAATAAGGTTGGCATCATGGCAGCAAAAAATTCAGCAGAGCAGCCTAAAACAAAAATGGCTTGAATGTTCCCCGCGGGTACCCAATAGAAGCCGGCAGTTAATACACCACTCGATAATAAAGCAATAATGAAAAGTTTCTGTTTTCCTAATTTTCTTGCTAAATATCCAGTGCACAAAGCGCCTAAAATAGAGACTAAAAGTAGCCCGATAAAATATTTACCTGCCAGTAATTCATCACCGACTTGGTATTTAAAGTAATAAGCAATGACACCATATTTTATGCCATTGAACATCATGGTTAAAAATCCCATGCCCAATAATATTAACCAAGGTTTGTTGGTCAATAAGTCCATCATATCTTGTTGGGTGCCACTTATATTCTTAGTGTCTTTATTTAAGAGGCCTTTGATTAATCGCCACATAACGAATGCAACGGCAAAGAAGAATAGGCCAGTGTACAAATTTCGATAATAGAAAAATAAAGTTATCGCTAATAAAGGTAAAATAATAAACGGTAAGTTTTTACTTAAATCAATTAATTCTGACTTCAAACTGTGAGACTTATCAACGGTAGATGCGACACGCTCTTTTGTGGTGAAAAAGGTTATTAGCATTAATCCCGTCAACAAAGCAGCAAACAAGTACATAGTATATTGATACCCTTGAGCGTCATTTCCCTGACCAAAGTAGGCAACTAAATCGGGTAAAAATCCCATTACCAGCAATCCACCAGCAAAGGCACCAGCAAAGCGAAAACCTGAAAGGCTGGTGCGCTCAGTATTACTTGGCGTCATTACCCCCATTAAAGCAGAGTAGGGAACATTATTTACGGTATAAGCGAGTGTTAAGCCAATGTAAGTAGCGTAGGCATAGATGAGCTTGTTACTGTAACTGAACTCAGGAGTGGTAAAACAAAGCACCATAAATAAAGCTAAAAAGGGTGTCGACCATAAAATCCAAGGTCGAAATTTCCCCCAAGGTGTATTCGTTCTATCAGCTATCATGCCCATGATAATATCCGTGACACCATCCGTTAAGCGCACCACTAAAAATAGCATGGCAGCAGCGGCCGCGGTTAGCCCGAATGTATCAGTATAAAAAACGGCCAAATAGGCTAAAGCGCCACGCCAAACTAAATTGGCAGCAGCATCTCCCATGGCGTAACCCACTTTTTCATAATATGGCAGTTTATTCATAATGTTTCCTATTATTTTTATCGGTTACTGATTAGCGCTTTATACGCATGACCACTGTTTTTTATTGTTCTCAACTGGCTCTCATAATCAACATATACAATGCCAAATCGTTTTAAGTAGCCTTCTGCCCATTCAAAATTGTCCATTAAGCTCCAGGCGAAATAGCCCTGAACATTTACACCACTTTCAATTGCGTCGTTAACCGCTAATAAATGTTGCTGATAGTAATCAATTCTATCTTGGTCAATAACTTCATTATTAACAATTTTATCATCAATAGCTGCTCCATTTTCAGTAATATACATAGGCGGCAAATCGTAACGCTCATTTAGTGATATCAATAACTCACTAAAAGCTTGTGGATATACCTCCCAACCTATATCGGTCAGCTTTCCTGTTGCGGGTAACTCCTCGAAATAATCTTCATCAGAAGATTGGTATACCGCACGGGTATAAAAGTTAACGCCCAAAAAATCAACTGGATGAGAAATTATTTTCATATCCTCTGGGTGAATGTCCGGGTGACAGTTTTCAGGGAGTTGTTGCATTATTTCAGGGTATTTACCGTCGAAAATAGGCTTGATATACCATTGATTGAAGTAATCATCTGCAAAAGACGCCGCTGCAATATTTTCACTTTTATCATCAATAGCATAAGCAGGAGTGAAATTTAATACAATACCATTGAGAGAGTCAGGGCTATTTTTTGCTAATACCGACATAGCAAGGCCATGGGCAAGTAAAAGATGATGAGCGGCTTTTTTACCGTTCTCTCTACCGACTAATCCCGGTGCATGAACGCCAATTTCATAGCCTAAATATGCACTGCAAAAAGGTTCGTTTAGCGTGGCATATGAATGAACAAGGTTGCCGAAGGCTGTTGTGATTAAATCAACATATTGTTGAAATTTATAAGCGGTTTCTCTATTGAGCCAGCCACCATTATCTTCAAGATGCTGCGGCAAATCCCAGTGATAAAGGGTAACAAAGGCTTTAATATTTCGTTTTTTGAGTTCATTTAAAATATCGAGATAGAAATTAACACCTGTTGTATTAAGCTCACCTGATTCAGTTATAACTCTTGGCCACGAAATCGATAATCTATAGGCATCTACACCTAGTGAGTCAATTAACTCGATATCGTCTTGCCAGCGATTATAGTGATCACAGGCAACATCGCCGTTTGAGCCGTCGACAACAGTATTTTCTTTTGCGCAAAAAGTATCCCATATACAAGGTAGTCTTTTATCTGAAGCACCCTCTATTTGAAATGACGCTGTCGCCACCCCATAAGTGAACTCTTTTTTTAGCATCTTCGAATTTAGTGGTAATGAAATCTTTTGCATTCTTTTATCAACCTTTACTGGAAATTTGTACTTTTGACTTTCTGATACTTATACTGAAAGCGCTTACAAGTTAATTTTTAAAAAAACGCTAAGTGAGTAAAAATTACTGTGAAAGCGCTTACATTTAGGTTAATGTGTTCTACAGAAAAGGTCAATAGCTTTTAAACTCTTCTTGATGTTTTTATTTATTAAACATCTTTAAGACAATAAATTCCCTTGATCAAAACAATAAATAAGCATGCCTATTAAAGGGCAATGACTTTGTCAGGAGGAATACATGCTAGATAGTCCACTTAGTACTAGAGCATCTCAAGAAAACAGTGATAGAAAAGAAAATTACCGTTTTGCTCTATTATCTTTAACGTCATTATTTTTTATGTGGGGCTTTATTACTTGCTTAAATGATATTTTAATTCCTCACTTAAAAAGTGTTTTTAATTTATCTTATACTCAAGCCATGCTGGTACAATTTTGCTTTTTTGGGGCATATTTTATTGTGTCAGTTCCTGCTGGAAAAATCATAAAATCAATAGGTTATCAAAAAGGGGTGGTTTTAGGTTTAGTCATTGCAGCTATTGGATGTTTCACTTTTTATCCTGCTGCCTCACAACATAGTTATCCAATATTTCTTCTTGCGTTATTTATTCTTGCTAGCGGCATAACCGTATTACAAGTATCAGCTAACCCTTATGTTAGTTTACTCGGTGATGCCAACACCGCATCATCAAGATTAACGATGACACAAGCCTTTAATTCTTTGGGCACGACACTGGCGCCTTTTTTTGGTGCATTTCTTATCTTAAACAGTGCTGCCGACGCAATGTCTAATGAAGCAAGCGCTGAGTCGGTACAAATCCCTTATATTTTATTAGCGGGAACCTTACTATTGCTTGCGGCAGTTTTTTCAATGATAAAACTGCCAAGATTTGAAACCGCTAAACAGAATGAAGCGCAAGCAGTTGTGCCAGAGTCGGGCAGCGCATGGAAATACAGTCATCTTGTTTTAGGGGCTATTGGTATTTTTGTTTATGTGGGGGCTGAAGTTTCGATAGGCAGCTTCTTAGTCAGTTTCTTTAATGATCCAGATATTGCGGGTTTAGAAGAGTCACAAGCTGCTAAATATATTGCATATTATTGGGGAGGGGCAATGATTGGTCGCTTTGTAGGTGCGCTTGTTATGCAAAAAATAGCGGCAGGTAAGGTGTTAGCGTTTAATGCAGCTCTTGCCATTTCTTTTCTCTTGATAGCCATTTTTACCAGCGGCGCAGTAGCAATGTGGGCAATTTTGTTGGTAGGCTTGTGTAACTCTATAATGTTTCCAACTATATTTAGTCTTGCTATTAATGGATTAGGGAAACATACCAGCCAAGCTTCTGGTATTTTATGTTTAGCTATTGTAGGTGGAGCAATTTTACCTTTACTGCAGGGGGTTACCGCTGATGCTATTGGTGTACAAAATTCCTTTATTTTTCCTGCTTTATGTTATGTGTTTATTGTCTATTATGGTTTATGCGGAAGTAAGCCAAGTAAACCTAATTTATGAGATCAATAAATTTAAAAATGAGAGAGATTCACTATGTCTGAACCTATAAATAAAATTGTGATTGTCGGTGGCGGCTCTACCGGATGGATGGCTGCCGCTAGTCTTTCTCGTTTCATTGAAGATAAAGCAATAACCGTTACCTTAATCGAGTCACCTGATATTCCTACTGTTGGGGTTGGTGAAGCAACGATTCCTAATATTGTCGGTTTTAATAAAGACTTAGGTATAGATGAAGTTGAATTAATCAAAGCGACTCAAGCGACATTCAAATTAGGTATTGAATTTGAAAACTGGCATAAGAAAGGCGAGAATTTTTTTCACCCTTTCGCTGACTACGGCCTTAAAATACAAAATGTCGACTTTCATCATTATGTCAATCGCGCAAAACTAGCCGGTGCTAAACACAATTTACAAGATTATAGTTTTGCTTGTAGGTTGGCTAAACATGGGAGATTTGCCCAAGCAAATTCTGATCCTCAATCACCTTTGGCTGATTATTCGTATGCCTATCATTTTGATGCAGTACTTTATGCTCAATTCTTGCAAAAGTTTTCGGTTAAAAGAGGCATTGAACATATTTCGGCCAATGTTTGTGATGTTCAATTAAATCAAACATCTGGTTTGATTGAGTCGGTTCAATTAGCAGATGGCAGAAAAATTGAAGGTGATTTATTTATTGATTGTTCGGGTTTTAAAGCTTTATTAATCGATGAGGCAATGGGGGTGGGGCTTGATGATTTAAGTGAATCGTTACCGTGTAATAAAGCCATTGCAGTGCAAACAGAGCTTGTAACAGACCCCACACCTTATACGCGTGCCATTGCTAATAATGCAGGGTGGCAATGGTGTATTCCTTTACAGCACCGTATGGGAAATGGTTATATTTATAGCAATCAATTTATTAATAGCCAAGATGCCGAAGATGAAATGTTGGCAACTGTTGACGGCAAAACAATCAATAACGTTAGGCATTTTGATTTACCTTTGGCAAAACGTAAAGTCATTTGGCAGAAGAATTGTTTCGCTTTAGGCTTAGCTGCTGGATTTTTAGAGCCGCTTGAATCCTTAGGGTTATCTTTGATTCAATCGGGCTTAGCAAAACTCTATACTTTCTTTCCTGATAAATCGTTTAACGAACATGATATAGCAGAAGTGAATAGGTTACATAATGCTGAGTTAGATCGCGCCGTCGACTTTTTATCGCTGCATTATAAGTTAACTAAACGAGATGATACTGAATTTTGGCGTTACTGCCAAAATATGCCAATAAGTGCTGCGTTAACCCATAAAATAGAGGTATATAAAAGCCAGGGGCAGATTGTTATGTATGACAATGAATCGTTTGAAGAGGCGAGTTGGTTAAGTATGTTTACCGGCTTTGATGTAAACCCACAACGTTTTGATGTTAGAGCTAAAAATATCCCGTTAGAGGTTATTGAAAAAAATTTAGCTCAAATGAAAGCGTCGATGAATAGTGCAGCGCAACAAGCAATGACTCATCAACAGTTTCTTGATAAGCATTGCCGTGCACAGCGAGATATTTAGTTAAAGCACTGGAAATAAATCGCAAGTAAATGAACGCATTTTAAAACAAGAACTTATATTTCTTTTGCTTTGCAATATTCATCTATAAATTGATCATGAGAAGGTTGTTGTTGTGCAATGGCCTTTAAGCCTTGGCTGCCTTGAGCCAAAATAACCTTAAGCTTTTCACTGTCCCATATATTTAACGTGGGGTTGTAGTTGTCCGGCTTCACACCTAGCCCTTCAAGTACTGCATACCAACTCGTTGGTCTAAATAACTCTTCATCTCTAAGGTTAAGTGCACCAGAGGCTTTAAATAGTTTTAATCTCTGCTCAAGTGTTTCAGGAAGATCCATGTTTTTACACCATAACCAAAAATCACTGTCGGTTCGAGATGTTTTACAATAATGCAGCACTAAAAAGTCTCGGATTTCTTCATAATCGGCTCTAACATTTTCATTGAATTGATCGATTAATGCCGGGTTGCAACTTTTGTTTGGAAATAGTTTAATAAAATGAGCAATAGACTTTGATACTAGATGAATAGCCGTTGATTCAAGAGGTTCAATAAAACCTTGGGCTAAGCCTAAAGATAAGCAATTTTTTACCCAAGACTTTTTTCGTATACCGGTAGTAAATGGAATGGTTCTTGGCTGGGTGAGTACTTCGCCTTTTACCGACGCCAGTAATGTTTGCTTTGCCTGTTCATCACTAATGAACTTATCGCAATAAACATAACCATTACCGGTACGATGCTGCAGGGGAATATGCCACATCCAGCCCGCTTCTTTTGCTGTAGAAGTGGTAAAGGGATCAGTGGCTCCGACATTCTTTGTTTGCACTGTTACCGCTTTGTTACAAGGTAGGTAATGTGACCAAGATTCATATCCCGCTTTAAGTGTTTTTTCTATTAACAGGCCATGAAAGCCCGAGCAATCTATAAAAAAGTCTGCACCTATTTGTTGACCATTCTTTAAAACTAAGTTCGCGATATCACCATTAGCATGTAAATTTACTTGTTCTACCAGACCTTCTGTTCTTATAACGCCAATATTTTCTGAAAATTTTCGTAAATATTTTCCGGCCAAAGATGAATCTAAATGTAAGGCATAAAAGGCACGAGAAAGGGGGGTGTTTTTCGCTTTATGAGGTAAAAAAAACTTGCCTTGTTGTGCTAAGACTGACTCTGGAGAATGCGCCATTAAAGGTGTATTGTCATTTTCAGCTTTACACTTAAGCCAACACTGATAAAAATCAAAGCCGTCAATACTTTGTCCTAACGTACCAAAAGGGTGAAAATAAGATTCACCTACAGTGCCCCAATCTTCAAACTTAATGCCTAATTTGAAACTGGCTTGTGTTTCTTTGATGAAATCAACAAGGTCGATACCTAAACTTTCTAGAATCGTTATTAACGGTGGTATTGTTGCTTCACCGACACCAACGATACCAATATCATCAGACTCTATAACCTCTATCTTCATCGAAGTGTTCTTAAAAATATTTCCTATGGTTGCGGCCGCAAGCCAACCTGCAGTGCCTCCACCAAGAATAACTATTTTTTCAATGGCTTCATCAGTTGTATTCATTATTATTCCTTAAAACCACAATGCTGCTTTAAAAAGTCACTATGAGTTTGTGTCTTGTCTACATTATTTTTAATGCCTGTACGCATTTTTGTGAGTTCATTTGATAATAAATCAATAGAAAATTTATCAATAGATTTATCATAAGACTCAGCGTTGTAATTGAGACCATCAAAAATAGCTAACCAACTGTCTTTGCCGAAAATTTCCCAAGGGTAGCGAATAACATCGCCCTTAGTTTTAAAAGCCGTTATTTTATCGGTTAATGTTTGCGGAATGGTCAAATCACGACAATGTTGCCACATGGGTGAGTCGGTTCTACCATTTAATTTATAATGAAGAATAATAAAATCACGGACACGTTCGTACTCTTGCGCCATTGCATAATTGAATTTATCAGCGTCTTCTTGACAGAATTCAGCTTCAGCTAAAAAGGATGATATTTTTTCAATGGCAGTTTCAACTAGAGCGATACTGGTGCTTTCTAGGGGCTCTAAAAAACCAGAGGCTAAACCAACGGCGATACAGTTTTTGTTCCAAGATTTTTTCCGTCGACCAGGCGTGAACGAAAAGGAACGAGGTTCATTAAGGAGCTTCCCTGCTATGTTTTTTAACATACTATCGATAGCTTCATCTTTACTGACGAATTCATGACTAAAAACAATACCATTGCCCATCCGGTTTTGTAATGGAATTTGCCATTGCCAGCCAGCTTTTTGTGCATGTGAAATTGTGTAGGGGACGGGGTCACCAACTAATTCACTTTGTACGGCGACAGCAGTATCACAGACTAAATATTGACTCCAATCTTCATAACCTGTTTTTAAGGATTTTTCGATGAGTAGGGCACTAAACCCGGAACAGTCAATGAATAAGTCGGCAGAGAGAGTGAGGCCACTTTCCATTTGAAGGCTATCAATATTACCTGTAATTTTATGTAAACTAGCTTGTTCAACTTTACAATCTATGAGTTTTACCCCATTGCTGATCGAGTAATCTCGCATCAGCTTAGCGAATAGCCCTGCATCGAAATGCAGAGCCCAATCGAATATATCTAATTGATTATTAGGTGTCATCTTGGGTTGAGCAAACTTATTATTTTGCGCTAATTTAACTCCAAGGGAGTAATCAGCAAATGGACTTGTATCGCCACTTTGGCGTAACTTAGTAAAATAATGATGAAATGGTACACGATTTACTTCCTGACCAAATAAACCAAAAGGGTGAATAAAAGAGCCACCATCACCAGACCATCCTTTGAACTCAATACCTAGCTTACAGGTGGCGTTGGTCGCCTTTAGTACTTCAACATCGGTAAAGCCTAATTTGGTATAGAAACGACGTAGTGTAGGGATGGTTGCCTCACCAACACCTATTGTTCCCATCGCGGATGATTCAATTAAAGTGATATTGACGGGAGTATCTTTAAATTGTTGGCTTAACGTTGCCGCGGTCATCCAACCAGATGTTCCACCGCCAACAATAATGATATCTTTTACTGCTCTTTTAGTCGAATTCATATGATCACATTGTATATTAAATGAAAAATCCGCTGTAGATAAATCTACAGCGGCTATTTAAGTGTAAACTAAATTTGTCTGAACAAAATTAGAATATTACTCGTGCTCCTAATGTCCATCGTGCTTCATAAACATTTTGGAATGCCTTTTGTTCTGAAAACTCTACATAAGCTTGTTGATACTCTTCTGTAATGTTTGAACCATTAATATAAAGGCTAATGTTTTCATCCCAGTTATAGGTTACGTTAACATCAAGTTGCGCGTAATCATCTTGATAAAGCGCTTGATTACCTGTTGCTCCGTTACCAGCTGTCATTAAGCGAGGGCTACGTGCGTTGTAAGCCATACGAGCAGAAAATGTTTCATTTTCATACCATAAGACAAAGTTATAGGTATCTTCTGACATACCAACAAATGGTAAATCATCGCCACGAATATCTTTAGCGTCTTGAGAGCTTTCACTAAATGTGTAGTTAGCATCAACACCGAAGTTTGCAAATATGCTATCCGTTCCTAAGAAGTCACTTATAGCGACTTTAGCGCCAATTTCATAACCAGTAACATCGCCACCGTTGCCTTGTACATTGGCTGTAAAAGGATGAGGTCCGCGGCTAACACCATCAGAATCAGGTTCATCAATCATAATGGTATCTGACTCGGTGAAACTCTCAATGTCTATGCCATATGTTGCAACATAAGCCATAGAAGCGTCACCCGTATACCATTCCGCTGTTAGTGAGAAATTCTCTGAGCGCCATGGGTCTAATTCTGGATTGCCATTTAATGTACCATTAACAACGCGCATACAGCCACAGTCGTTATCAAATACTGTGCCTACTGTTTTACCTGCACCCCATTGATCCATGTTTAGAGCTTGCATGTTCTTAGACCATGCAGCACGAAGAACTACTTCATCAGACACAGAATAAGCAAGGTTAAGTGATGGTAAATAATCGGTGTAGCTTCTTTCTGTTATTACATCACCAATATCTGGGCCTAAACCTGAATGTGGTAAGTTTGGACCCACTAGGTTTTGTTTTACGGTTAAGTCAGTTTCAACAACTTTCATACCGAAATTACCCGTTAAATCTTCCCATTCGAAATTTGCTTGAATAAAGTAAGTTATTTCATCTAAGCCTACATCATAGGTAGCACCACCATTTTCTGTACGAGCAACATTACCAAAGGTATTTTTATGAAAAGCTTTTGGATCTCTAAAATTGCTCGGGTCAATTGACCACATGCCAGGAATACCACCAACATTACCAAAATTAGTCTGCCATGAAACAGAGGTGTATTGATCTAAACGAGTTGGGTTTAGTAACGTATAAGGTGTCCAAACGCCATCGACATGTTCGCCGGTACCTTCTACTTCAAAACATGGACCCGCTGCTGCAGCAGCGATTGCATCTGTATCTCCATCTGCAGGTACAGCTTCTACTTCTGGCGCGCCATTGTAAAGTTGATCAACTGCTTTCCATTGTGCAATATCACAACCACCGCCAAAATCTGAAGTATAAGTGAACTGGTCATGATCAACCTTTCTCTGACTTAAGCGAAGACCAAAATCTACACTCGTAATAAAACCTTCTTCGAGGGCGTAGTTCCATTTTGTACTAAAGGTTGATATTTCACTCTTATCATCGGTATTTCCTTCTGATGAAAATGCGCCAATATGGTATGAATCAAGGTCTGCCATGTAGTCAGCAACGCTCATCTCGCCTTTACCACCACCAACCATTTGGTCAAACCCGCCAAAAACAGGGTATTCACCAGATGCATCATGAGTGATTAAAAATGAGTCATCTTGGATACCTTGAGAGTAAGTACCATTACAACCACCTAGGTCGCCGATAATTTCTTCACCATTATTACAATACTCTGCAGGCGTTAACCAACCTGGACCTGTAACAAGAGAACCTTGATCAATACTTAAAATATCACCTTCGCCATAAGCATGACGCATTTTCGCGGTAGCTCTTGCAGTTGTGGCACGTACTTGACCGGTTAAAGCGCCGCCGTCATCAAAATTTAATTCTAAGTTAAAATTTTGAGAATTTTCTTCATTTACGTTAACTTGGGTAAATGTCTGCATGCGGTAAGGGTTCATTGCATAGGCATTAACACCTTGCCAAGCATTACCGTCAGCATCATTAAAGGTATCGCCAGTAGTACTTGTTGCAAAACCATAATTATTAAAATTCTGCCAGCGGTTATTATGATTAAAACCACGACGAGCATTAAACCTGTCTTGTTGGGTATAAAAGTAATCAGCTGTTAATTCAAAACCTTCACCTAAGTCAGCTTGAAATGATAACTGTAAAGCATCACGCTTTCTTTCTTCGGTTTTGTTAAAGGCGGTAAAACCATGAGGAACTATGTTGCGTGTTGTCGAACCATCACCTGGATCTCCCCAAGCAAAGTTATTTTGTGTCCAACCAATACCACCATTTTCAGAGGTATCATTATGGCCATTATAATCCGTTGCTAGATTAACTTCTGATGTTACAGCAGAAACGAGTATGCCCCATTTCTCAGCGTTATAACCGATTAACCCATTTAGAAGCGGGTCGTTTTGGTCGCTGATTGAACCTTGAGATACCTCTGCACCACCAGAAAAAGTAAAACCATCTTCAAGTTGAAAAGGGCGACGAGTTTTTAAGTCAATTGAGCCCGCGATACCAGCACCGGTATTACTAGATGTTGCTGATTTATATACATCGACGCCTGAAAATAATTGTGCAGGTAAATCACCTAAATCAGCACCTGAAGAATCAATCGTCGTCGCGCTTAGGAAGACCTCACCATTCATTGTTGTGTCAATTTGAGGTAAACCACGAATTTGAACAGGGCCACCTTCACCGGCAACACGTTCAATTTGAACACCTGAAATACGTTGTAAGGAGTCAGTAATAGTTACATCGGGTAATTTACCAATGTCTTCCGCTGAGATCCCGTCAACTTGTGACGAAGCGAAGCGTTTTGTATTAATACTCGCTTTACTACTGCCTCGAATACCGCTTACTTGTATTACTTCAATCTCTTGTTCGGTTGCCTGATTATTTACTTCCTCAGCTGAAATTGCGGGTAATGCGGTAGCCCCCAATATAAACGACAAGCTGGTCGCTACTTTAGATTTAGTGAATTTATTCTTAATCATTTTTTTATCCCACCCAATTGACACATTTTATAATTATATATATTAGTAAGCGCTTTCACTAACTTATCAAATTGCCGTGTGTAAGGGAAAGTCGACAAACCAATGAAAGCGCTTACATCAAAACTAAATGAAATTTAAATTAAGATCAAACTTTATTTTTGTTTTTAGTGAAAATAATTTATTAAATAGTCATGAACCCTGTTGTTATTATAACTATCTACTTGATATGAAAGCATTAATTTTCAAGCAGTGAAATATTGAACTTTTTTGACAATTATAATAATTTCATAAAAAGTTTAGCAGAATAATAATATTTTGCCAGTTTACAGTCATTTTCCGGCCTAAAAATGGAAAAAATAAAAAAACAATGAAAGCGCTTTCATTTGTGGGGTTTATTTGCTATTCCTATAATAGAGAAAACAAATAATAAAAATAAATGTAAGCGCTACCAAATTGATTTGAGTTATTCATTAGCCTAGTGCTAAGTAATTCAGAGGGGTGATTACATGGGCATGATTGTAAAGAAAGTAGGGAATAGGTGAAAATCTCATGAAGAATGAAAACAATACGTTAAATCTAAAAGAAAAAATAGGTTATGCCTGTGGGGATGTCGCCAGCAATTTTTATTGGCGCGTTTTTGATGTATTTCTTTTTATTTTTTACACTGATGTTTTCGGGCTATCGGTGGCGGCTGTTGGCACCATGATGCTGGTAACTCGGTTAATTGATGCTATTTCAGACCCATTTATGGGCGCTTTAGCTGATAGAACAAACACCAAATTTGGTAAATTCAGACCGTACCTACTGTGGGGGATTATTCCTCTTGTTGCAGCCGGTGTTTTAACATTTACGGTTCCGGACTTTGACGATAGCGGTAAGCTTATTTGGGCGTACGCTACCTATATTTTTATGATGCTTGCTTATACCTTTATTAATGTGCCATACGGGGCATTACTAGGGGTGATCACGGGAGATTCTCAGCAACGAACAACGCTGACTAGCTTTCGATTCATTGGTGCTTTTACGGGGGGGAGTTTGGTTGCCTATTTTACTCCTGAATTAGTCAGTTTTTTTGGCGGAGATAACGAGGTGAAAGGCTGGCAAATGACTATGGCTCTGTATGGTGCTATTGCCGCGATACTTTTTGTGGTTAGTTTCCTTTCCACAAAAGAAAGGTTATCACCTCCAAAAAATCAACAAACGCCGGTTAAACAAGACCTTAAAGATTTAACCCAAAACAAGCCTTGGATCGTACTTTTTGTTTTAGCGTTAATTATTATGATGACTATTACCTTACGAGGTAGTTCAGGAACATTTTATTTTAAATACTATGTTGAAAGAGCTGACCTCATTGGAAGTTTTTCAATGGCTTATATGTTGTCGCTAGCGCTTGGCGCAGCGTTAACTCCTTTATTAACTAAATACATTGATAAGCGTCAACTGCTTATTGTTTTGATGATTATCGTCAGTATCTTATCACTTGCTTTCTATTTCGTGCCTAAAGAAAATATTACCGCCATGTATTGCTTACAAATCGCTATTGGATTAGCTTTGGGGCCAAAATCACCTTTAGTTTATTCTATGTATGCAGACACGGTTGATTATTCTCTGTGGAAAACTGGCCGACGTGCAACAGCGATGATTTTTTCTGCCGCGGCATTTGCACAGAAGTTAGGTGGAGCTCTAGCAGGTGCGATGATGGGATGGGTATTAGCTTCATTAGGGTATGTTGCCAATCAAGTTCAAAATGGTGCCTCTGAACACGGTATCGTTTTGCTGATGACACTTATCCCTGCCATTTTTGCTTTTATATCCGTAGGGGTGATTTTTCTTTACCCGTTAACCGATAAAAAACTCAAAGCTATTCAGCATTCTCTCAATAATAGTTCATCGTCGGATAAGAATTATTTGGAGAAACAAAATGCCTAAACTTCCATTATACACAATAGAAAAATCTGGCAGTCGTGACTCAAGGGTAAACTTGAATTGCCCAACATCATTACCAAAAGCCGCTGGTTTTTTATGGAATAAAAAAATGATGATTCAAATGAATTGTCAAGGTTATGCTGTTTCACAATTTTTGCAACCAGAGCCCGCAAAATATTCATATGCCCCTTGTATTGAAGCCAAGACTTTTATGCAACCGGAACATCATTATTATCGTGATCATCCTGGTCGTTTCTTTTATGTAAAAGATGAAGATACGGGGGAAATATTTTCAGCGCCTTATGAACCTGTACGAACTTCTCTTGAAAGCTTTTCATTTTCGGTGGGAAATCATGATATTAAATGGAAAGTTGAAGCATTAAGTTTATGTATTGAACTAACTTTGTCGCTTGGTGTAAAGTCGCCTGTTGAGCTTTGGTCTGTGGTGATTACCAACAAGAGTAAAAGTAAAATTAACCGTAATATTAGTTTTTACCCTTATTTTACGATTGGTTATATGTCGTGGCTGAATCAATCTGCAACCTATAATGTTGAGCTAAATGGCATTGTTGCTAAAGCGATTACGCCTTATCAAAAAGTAGAAGACTATTACAAAAATCAAAATTTTAAAGACCACACCTTCCTGATATCAGATTGTTTGCCCAGTTCATGGTCAGCAAATCAAACCAAGTTTGAAGGGATAGGGGGCTTGCAAAACCCTGATGAAATTAATCGAGCAAAGCTGAGCTGCCAATCGGCTTGTTATGAAGTGCCGGTTGCTGTTTTACAATATCAAATCTCTTTAAGTAGTGACTCAACTAAACGTATTAACTTATGTTTTGGCGCGGCAAAAGATGAACATGAAATATTTGATATCAAGCAAAAGTATCTGGATCATGAAATAGGAATATCTAGCGAATCACAAAAATATAAGCATTATTTAGCACAGGCCTCTGGTTGCTTAACGGTTAAATCTAATGATGAAAGTTTCGATGACTTTGTTAATCATTGGCTACCGAGACAGATGTTTTATCATGGTGACGTTAACCGTCTAACAACAGATCCGCAGACGAGAAATTTTCTTCAAGACAATATGGGCATGAGTTATCTCAAACCTGATGTTGCACGACAATCTTTTCTTATAGCGTTAAAGCAGCAATCGAGACGTGGGGCAATGCCAGATGGTATTTTAATACATCCTGATGCCACACTTAAATATATTAATGAAATTCCCCATACCGATCATTGTGTTTGGCTTCCTATTTGTTTATTGGTTTATTTGAATGAGACGGATGATGGATCTATTTTAAAAGAACGCATAGCTTTTGCTGACTCTGAAGAACTATTAACTGTGCATCAGCATATCGAGTTAGCACTTGATTGGTTACTTGAACAAACGGATGAAAGAGGCCTGAGTTATATTAACCAAGGTGATTGGTGTGATCCCATGAATATGGTTGGGCATAAAGGCAAAGGTGTTTCCGCTTGGCTTTCTATGGCGACGACTTATGCGCTTAATTGTTGGAGTGATATTTCTCAGCATTATCTTTCAAAATCAGACAAAAATCGCTTAGAAGATTATCGCTTTGCAGCAAAAAAATTGAATAAAGCAATTAATAAACATTTATGGGATGAAGATTGGTTTGCACGTGGTATTACCGACGAAGGTAAGGTTTTTGGTGTAAGCACAGACGAAGAAGGCCGTATTTACCTGAATCCACAGTCGTGGTCTTTACTAAGTGGCATAGCGAATACTGATCAGAAATCAAGTGTGATCAATGAAGTTGAAAAACAACTATTAACACCATATGGTGTGATGATGCTCGCACCTAGTTACACCAAAATGGATGAGAATATAGGACGAATAACTCAGAAATATCCTGGTGTTTCAGAAAATGGCTCTGTCTATAATCATGCTGCAGTATTCTATGCCTATGCGTTATACCAACAGGGGGAGTCTCAAAAAGCGTTTGAGGTACTTTATAAAATGATCCCCAATATAAAAAATGCCATCAGCCAAGGACAGTTACCGGTATTTGTTCCCAATTATTATCGTGGAGCCTATTATCAGAATCCTGACCAAGCGGGTCGTTCAAGTCAGCTTTTTAATACGGGAACTATTGCATGGTTATATCGCTGTTTAGTGGAGGAGTTATGCGGCTTGAAAGGAAGCCACGGTGAGTTAACGGTTTCTCCCCAGTTGCCTGATTGTTTTGATTCTTTGACCGGAACTCGAAGTATTCAAGGAGCTACGTTTCATTTCTCCATTGAAAAGTCGGCAGTTAAGCGTGTTAAATTAATATTAGACGGCGAAATATTATCGGGCAATATTATTACCAATATTCAGCCTAAACATACTTACCAATTAAAGATTACTGTACCCAATGAATAAAGATAAAACTATAGATAATCAAAAGTCATTAATTGTTGTTATGGGGGTAAGTGGCAGTGGTAAATCGCATATTGCCAGTAAGCTATCAAATGCGTTAGCTTTTGATTTCATTGAAGCTGATGACTTTCATAGTGACGAGTCTAAAAAAAGTATGGCGGCTAATATCGGATTAACAGACAACGTCAGGCAGTTTTGGGTTGACGCACTCAGTCACCATTTAAAAAATAAATCAGATAAAAATATCGTTTTAGCCTTTTCAGGGTTGAAGTATAAGCACAGACAGGCGTTAAGATCATTAATGTTTAATATAAAGTTTATTTGGCTTGATGGCGATCCAGAAATCATTAAAGCGCGTTTGAATAAACGAAGGAATCATTTTGTCTCTTCGGATTTTTTAGTCGGGCAACTGAAAGCGATGGAGGCAGCTCGAAATAATGAGCATGACATTTGTAAAATTGATTTAGAAAATGAGGTTGAAGAAGTTTTCAGTCATTGTTTGCAAGCCATTAATGAAAGTCTCACCATGTAAATGAGCTCACTCCACCAAGAAGAAAATATCATATGAATCTGAAAACAAGCATCTTTATCATTATTACTATTATCTTTTGCCAAAACAGTATGGCAATTGAAGCCAATAAAACGGATACGGAAATTGTTATTGATGGTGTTATTGATGAAGCTTGGTCTACAAGTATTTGGTACCCAATAGATAAACTTATTTTAGGAGAGTTACCAAGACCTCGTGATTTTTCAGGTCGATTTAAAATGCTTTGGGACGAAGATTATTTATATTTACAGGCAGAGATTACTGATGATGTGTTGTTTGACCAACATGCAATACCTTTAAGCTTTTATTGGGACGATGATTGTCTTGAAGTATTTATTGATGAAGATAATTCGGGTGGAAATCACCAATTTAATTACAATGCCTTTGCATATCATGTTGCTCTAGATAATCAAGTTGTTGATATAGGAAAAAACAATAAAGATGGTAGTGTTAATTTTGTTTTATTAAACGACCATATTACCAGTGTATGGAAGCGATCAAACGTAGCGCCATATAACGTTATTTGGGAGTTGGCGATTAAAGTATTTGATGACCAATTTGATGACCGGAAACATGAAAGTACAGTGAAACCCGTTAAATTAATTAAAGGTAAAACACTAGGATTTATGCTGGCGTATTGTGACAATGATGGCAGTTTAGAGCGGGAGAGTTTTATGGGGTCTACTGAAATATCACCCGTTAATGGCGACAAAAATCTAGGGTATATTACCGCTGATGTTTTTGACCAATTAACGCTTGTTGATCATAAATAGTTTACGTTAATAGGCTAAAACCATTAGAGTTTATTGGCGCCTTTGTGCTGAATCATAATCTCAGCTATTTAATCTGCAATATTAATGATCCATTTATACGCATTAATGGCATTATCTCCCAATTATTTTCCATAACTTTGGTTGTACTTTTTTCGATTAATAATAAAATTTTTTTATACTCTATTGCCAGAGTAACAGGATAAAAACACGTTTTATCCAAAAGTGTATTAAAGAAAATAGATAAATACTTGATATTCCAATAGTATAAAGGTAATTTCATTTTCTCTTAGGAAGATGTTAGGCAGTTAATGACCCTTATCAAGGGTCTTTACTCGTCTAATATACTGTTAGGTACATGTAGTATGCGTTATATTTTAGTCTTATTTTCCATGCTCTCATCTTATACATATGCTTCCAAAAAGATGGAGTGTTTACCGAAACTCGATGCTTTTATTGGTAAATATGAAATTTTTAGAGGGCAAGAATTCAACTCAAATCTTTCAATATGTTTAGCTAATGACAAATCAAAAATTCAGTTTAAGGGGATACCTGCATCAAGTATTCCCCTTGATGGTTTTATTGTAGGAATTGAAAGTTTTTGGCATAACAAATTGCAATATGTCGTTAAAATTACAACTAAAACTGGAGGACACACAACATTAGTTAAACTATTGGCTCATAATTCAGGCAGTGATATTTTTAATCCCCAGTTTAGTTGGATTTTTAGTTCATCAATGGGATATATTGTTGTGTCTAAAGATGGCCCCAACTTTATAGAAGTAAAAACTAGAGATCATCATATGGCTAATGGTTGTCGATTTGTAACTGAGGATTTGTATCATTACCTTGATACCACTTTTGAAAAAGTATCAACTACTGAAGTGTTGCGGGAATGTACCTAACAAGCCACTAGAACAGGACTGTATAACAGTTGATTAGGTTCCGCTTTGCTCACTATAACCAACAATTGAAAGCTTCTTAGTGAGGTGTTAGGTGAAAATGCGTAATCTATTAATTCTGTCCTTTATAATTTCTACGATTGGTTGCGGTGCACTAAAGTCTACCTCTTATTCCAAATATGCCCTTTTATCGAAAGTTAACGGTAATTGCCTAATGTCTATTGAATCTATTCGTCCTGATATGGCGCATGGACCAATTACGCTTTTAGTAAGTGGTA
>MAAB01001263.1_pt1 | contig 62586 bp, 87 predicted proteins | sample 1115991 | NCBI WGS metagenome assembly MAAB01 (sample SAMN04961124, study PRJNA320927) | seawater metagenome | isolation source: sample BD02T18 sea water enriched with oil for 18 days | place: USA:Gulf of Mexico | collected 2013-07-27 | reverse complement strand
TTCCAGTAGCCTTAACGTTCGGGTAGCTCAGTTGGTAGAGCGCTTCACTGTTAATGAAGTTGTCCTAGGTTCGAGTCCTAGCCCTTACGCCAATTCCTCATATACAGGGAATCTTCCTGTGAAAACTCCAGTTATATCTGGAATCCGACATGCAATGTGTCCCTACTTTAACTTTATATAGGAGATTGCAATGGCAAGTCTATTAGGCGCTAAGCCAACACCAGAAGAAACCATCGAAGTCCCAATGGATCCAGACCAACTTAAGCTGGACGAAGAAATGGACGAGATGATGCGTATGGGGCCTTTAGTCGCCCGTGTACGAGAACAACTATCTCAAGCAGATACCTCACGGTTTACTGCTGAGAACCAATGGATTAAGAACTTACTTGCGTACCGTGGTATCGACAGTAACCAAGCAGGTAAGAATGATACTAAGGGCGAGTTCCGTGGAAGCGAAGAACACAAACCTTATATCCGTACAACCACAGTGAAGACCCGTGCAGCTTATGCGCAAATCATGGAGTCCTTACTTCAGAACTCACGTTTCCCTTTGATGATAGAGTCAACCCCAGTTTCAAGCGGTGCTCCTAATATAGCAGTCAATGATCCTAACGCACAGGAGTCACAAGAAGACTTCGGTATTGGTTTTGAAGGCGATGGTCAAGAGATGGCCGCAGGTGCTACACAGGCTAATATGTCTTGGAAAGAGTCTGATCCTTTGTATCAAGGGTTGAAGGAAGGGCGTGATAAGTCAGGTGGTCAGTTCGCTCAGTTATCTCCAGCAGCTAAGGCAGCCGAGAAGATGACCAAGTTAATCCAAGATCAACTAGAGGAATCTAATGCGAGTACTGAGCTACGTAAGTCAGTGTTTGAAGCCTGCTTACTAGGTAGCGGCCTTATGAAAGGTGTGTTTACTGAGAAGAAGACTATACATAAATGGGTTGAAGGTAAGTACGCTCCTGAGAAGATTAAGCAACCTAAGGTTCGCTCGACATCTCTATGGGACCTGTACGTTGATCCTAATGCTATCGTGTTCGAGGATGCTGAGTTCGTAATAGAGAGACACCGTAAGACTGCTAAGCAGATGCGTGATTTCCTAGGTATGGATGGTTTCCGTGCTGATAAGGTGCAGAAGTGTATTGATGCTGGTGCTAACTACGTGAACATGCGTTTCGAGCATATCGTGCGGGAAGAAGAAGCAATCATGAACGAAGGTAAACTCTGGGAAGTCTTGGAGTACTGGGGTTACATTAGTAAAGAGGAAGCCTTACAAGCAGGACTACCATTAGATGGTGATGCCCCTCAAGTACAGGTGAACCTTTGGATCTGTGGGCAAGAGATCTTACGTATTACTACGAACCCTTTCTTACCTCAACGCATTCCTTACTTCCTGTTTAACTATGAACAAGATGCTTATAATCTCTATGGTACTGGTGTACCTGAGTGCATGGAAGACTCACAGAAGATGATGAACGGTTTCGCTAGACTAGCCGTAGATAACTTAGCTCTCGCAGGTAACATGGTATTCGATATCGATGAAACAATGCTAGTAGCTGGTCAAGACTACGACATTTATCCCGGGAAAGTCTTTAGACGCCAAGGCGGTCAAGCGGGCAGTGCGGTAACTGGTATTAAGTTCCCATCGACTGCTAATGAGAATCTGCAAATGATGGACACGTTCCGTAGACAAGCTGATGAAGCCACAGGTATTCCTAGCGTGTCACACGGCCAAACAGGTGTCTCAGGCACAGGACGTACAGCCTCAGGTCTTAATATGATCCTAGAGAACGCGAGTCTGAACATCAAGACAGTTATCCGTAATCTAGATGATGATCTTCTGCAGCCTATGGGCCAGATGTTATTCTACTGGAACAATCAATATAACCAAGACAAGATCCCTGAAGGTGACTTCGATTGCGTAGCCACTGGTATACGCTCGTACACTAAGAATGAGATCAAGGTTCAACGCTTGCAGACTCTATTGCAATTGTCGCAGAACCCAGCACTAGCTCCTATGATTAAGCTTCCGTACCTAATACGTGAACTGGTCAAGGGTATGGACTTGGATCCCGAGGAAATCATTAATGATATGGACGAAGCTAAGGTATACGCTGAGATCATAGGCATGGCAGGCGGAGTCTCTAGTCAGTCGAAGCAAGCCAATGCTAATCAAATGGGACCTGAAGGTCCTGCAGGAACATCTAATGCAACCGCGAATACTGCGGGCGCTGGCAACGTGGAGGGCGTCTAATGGCGAACTCCCAAGCGTACAATATGAAACCAGTGATCACAAGTCACTGGGACATAATCGAAGGTTACTTGGCGGTCGAGATTGAAGCCCTAGTTAACCGACTTCAGAAATGTGATGAGAAGGAATTGAAAACGATTCAAGGAGAGTTAGCTGCTCTTCGTAAGATTGAAGCGTTACCTTCTCAACTTAAAACTGAGCAGAAAGCCACACGGTAACTTCTGCTTTCAAACAACAACTAGAACTCGTTTATAAAGGATCCAAGTGTACCCTGAGTAAAGACCTAGACAAGGAGATATAATGACTCAAACAACCCAACGTAGTTTACTAAATCAGGCAGGTAACCCAGAGATGGATTCCGTAGGAACTGATCAAGCAGCCTCAGATCAAGGTAACGCTCAAGCCAGTGAACAGCCAGTACATAACTGGGAAAAACGTTATAAAGACTTACAATCGTTCAACTCTCGCAAGATTAACGAGCTAACGAAGCAGATTGAAAGCTTACAAGTACAAGGTGTACCTAAGGTGCAAGCCCCGAGAACTCCAGAAGAAATGGAGACCTTCAAGCAGGCGAACCCCGACATGTACGCAGTCATTCAACATATGGCCACAGAAATCTCTCAGACCCAACTTAAAGGGTATGACCAGACTATGGGTGCAATGCAGAATGATTTATTAGATACCAAAATGGAACGTGCTGAATTAACTATCAAAGCTGCTCATCCAGACTTCGAACTTATCGTGGAATCCCCACAGTTCGCAGCGTGGGCCGATAGACAAACAGCTACCGTACAAGATTGGATCTATAATAACCCTGATAATCCAGAGCTAGCGATTCAAGCGCTCAGTCTTTACAAGTATGAGTCAGGTCAAACCCAAACTACACAAGATACATCTAATGGTGCAGATGAGTTCGTTTCGAATACCCAAGGTGGTAACGTAGAAACAACTAGTTTGAATCATCCTGCGAGAATCTGGAAAGCTTCAGAGATCCGTAGTATGTCGCCAGCAGATTTCGCTAAGTGGGACGAGACAATTAAACTTGCCCAAGCGGAAAACCGTATCGATCATAATTCTTAATAAAGGAGACAAATAATGTCTAAGTTTAATAGCGCGTCAACTACTAACTTCGGTGGTAACTCACCAGCAGCAGTCGGTGGTTTCTCACCAGAAATCTTCTCTCAACGTGTTCTAATGTTCTTCCGAACTAGTTCAGTTGTTGAAGGTATTACTAACTCAGATTACTACGGTGAACTAGCTTCATTTGGTGATAGTGTTCGCATCATGTTAGAGCCTGTGTTAACAGTAAGCCCTTACAAGCGTGGTGATTCAATCACTGAACAAGCGTTAGCTGATAACGATGTTGTAATCGAAATTGATCAAGCGAATCACTTTGCTTTCAAAGTAGATGACATCGAAGAGAAGTTATCTCATGTAAACTGGGAATCATTAGCAACAGGTTCTGCTACGTTCGCATTGAAGAACTCTTACGATCGTGAAGTTTTAACTTTCATGGCTGAAGGCGCTCAAGCGGCTAACATCGTTAACGGTGGTACTCACGCGACAGCACAGGAAACTCCTAATGTTATTACTTTAGGCCATGGCGCAGGTGAAACTGATCCATTGAATCTACTTTCTTTACTTAGCCTTAAGCTGGATGAAGCTGAAGTTCCTGAAGAAGGTCGCTACGTTGTAGTGTCTCCTCGTTTCATGGAGTTACTAGCTCGTACAGACTCGAAGTTACTTTCAACGGATTACAACCAAGGTGAAGGTGGTTTGAAGAATGGTTTAGCGATGACTGGTAAGTTACGTGGTTTCAGTATCTACAAGACCAACAACGCTGCTAAGTTCATTACCGATACTACTGGTTCTGCATTAGCTCAAGGCGATGACGATGGTTCTCAAGGCGGTGATAACATCGTACTTGGTGGTGATGACGCGGGTGCTGTTACAGGCGATATCGTTATGGCTGGTCACATGTCAGCGGTTGCTACAGTTAGCTGTATTGACAAGGTCGAGAAGATCCGAGCAGAGTCTACCTTTGCTGACTTGATTCGTGGTTTACACGTTTACGGTCGTGCGATCATACGTCCAGAGTCATTAACAGTGGCTTACGTAGTATACGCATAGTAAATACTAGTCGGCTCATCAGTGGGTCGGCACAGTAATCCCAAGGGATCCGAGAGATAATCTTGGATCCCTTTTTTCGTTTAAGGAGGATACAAATGGCCTATACATTTCTACAACTTACGAACCTAGCGTTACGTGAGGTTAATGAAATACCAATGAGTGAGCAGCAGTTCGCTAATGCACGTGGTCTTCAACAGTTCGCCAAGGAATCAGCTAATAGAGCTTTCTTTGATGTTACTAATTCAAGTACTAAGTGGCCTTGGTTACAGACGGCTACCGCTGGTGTGCCGATGACTGAGATTCGGCAGTTAACTAAAGGAGTCCAGTGGTATGACACACAGTACCTAACGGATTCTAACCGTCTAGTGATCGATTGGAATACATTCTTAATCACTGATAAGGACATCACGAGTGAGGATCCCTTGGTAATCGATAGTGAAGCTGAGATAGCTAAGGTGCTTCCGATGATCACCTACGACACTTGGATTAGGGAACACAGGGAACGTGACTTCTCAGTGAAGAACCAAGCTACTCCCTTCGCAGTCATACGTCATTCAACAGAGAAGTTCGGCTTCACTGCTGTCCCTGATAAAGACTATTGGGTTGAGTTTAACGTTAGTGATTCGGTAACTAGGTTTACTGATGCTACACAGGAAATCCCAGTACCTGAGGAATTCATTACTGTACTAGTGGCAAGGATCAAATACTACTTGTGGTTGTTTCGTGAGAATCATGAGCAAGCTAACTTTTCACTAGGTGAGTATCGTGAGTCTCTAACGGACATGAAGAGGACTCTGCTTAGTAATAAACAAGAACGCATGAGGGCAATTTAACATGGCATTTAATATGAGCACGGTTGTCATCCCGTTTAGAGGTGGCTTGAACTTAGCGTCCAATGCACAGGAGTTACTAGCGAAACCTAATGAAGCTATTAGATTGACTAACTTCGAGTGTTCCAAGCAAGGAGGTTACAGACGTATATCAGGTTACATTAAGCACGATGATGTAGCTGTTCCTGAGTCTGGTGATATCTTAGGTATCAAGAACTACAAAGGGACTATAGTTGCCAGAGGTACGGGATTGTACCATAGTTTCGATGAGTCCTACTGGTTACAGATCAACAAGGATTTAACCAATGTAAACGAAGCTACGGCCATAGGAACCGCTGCGTTACCTAGAGATACTTCTGCTAGGTATATGTTCGAAACGTTTACTTGGGCAACTAAGGATTATATCTTTGCTGTTGATGGTGTAGGGAATCCTCAGGTCATTAGTATCGTGGGAGACCAAAGAACTGGTGCAACTTATCGGACCAAGGAGATCGTTGAAGGCACAGCATTAGAAGGTGCTAAGTACTGTACTGTGTTTAAGAATCAACTAGTGATCGCTGGATTCCCTCAGGAACGTTCGGCTTTCTACTACTCAAGCCACGCTACTACGGATTTAATCGGTGGTGAGGATGACGACAAAGAGATACCTCAGGAGAACTTCAATGGATCTACTGCAGGTTCCATTAGTGTTGGTGATATCATAACAGGTCTCAAACCACACCGTGATGTTCTCTATGTATTCTGTGAGAACAGTATATGGAAAGTAGTAGGATTAGATACGGGAACTCCTGAGGTTAAACCAGTGACCCGTGATATCGGGTGTGTTGATGGTTTCACAATACAGGAAGCTGGTGGTGATCTATTATTCTTAGCTCCCGATGGCCTTAGGAATCTTAAGAACACTGAGAGGTTGAACGACATTGAACTAGGAGTCATGAGTCGGAAGGTTTCTAAGATACTTGATCCTGTATTAGCTAGAGCGGATCGCTATGAATTCTATTCAACCGTGGTACGTGCTAAGAACCAGTATCGCATATGGTACATAGATAAGGAGAACATCGATGCTTCACAACGTGGGCTTAATGCTGCGTATACCTTCGATGCTGCTACTGGTAAGTTTGACTGGGGTTTCGCGGAGCTGGAAGGCTTAGGCGTTACGTGTGTTGACAGTGACTTCCATGAAGGCGTGGAACGTATCATACACGGGAATCAAGCAGGGACTCTAGGTGAGCAGGAACAAGGGAATACCTTTGATGGTGCTCAGATCTTTTACTTGTTTCAATCACCTTACACGGATTTTGGTGACGTGAGTATTAGGAAGAACATTCATAAGGTTAATTTCCTAACTAGACCAGAAGGTGATGTTCAGATGGGACTCGAGATCCGTTATGATTTCGAATCGAGTGACGTGTTTCAACCAGCAATCTATCCAATGGCGGTTATTTCAATGCCTGCGGTGTACGGAGACCCTCTCGTTACTTATGGGGATCCTTTGGTTAAATTCGGAGCTAGAGATATACCTGACCGTTCACTCTTTACCGAGGGTTCAGGTAAGGTCGTATCCTTCCGAATCAAATCATTACAAACAATAGACGATGCACCCTTTGATTTACAGAGCTTGCAAGTCGAATTAACAGGCGGAGGTAAGATTTAATGTCTAATTACGTAAGACAGTCAAACTTTTCTAATGGCGATATCGTAGATGCCACAATCTTGAATGCAGAGTTTGATCAACTGGTAGTAGCTTTCAACGCTGCCACAGGTCACACGCATGACGGTACTACAGGCGGAGGTGCTAAGGTACCTTTGATTTCCTTAGAAGACGAAACAACAGGTGTTCGGTTGGATGCTAACGATCCCAACGATCACAAGATCATCTTTAAACTAGATGGAGTGGACGTAGCAACACTCTCGGAACTCGCAGGTCTCTCTGTGGATCTTCTAGACATAGCGATCGAGGAGTTAACCAATGTAAACGTTCCAGTGGCTAATGGTTACTTCCGTTGGGACGCAACCGCACAGACGGTGGAATTCCTTTCAACTATTGATGCTGCGGATACCACGGGTTTCCATACGATAGCTACTAGTGGTAATATCGTAGATAGTAATGATGCTCACTTGATAGCTACTAGTGGTAATATCGTAGATAGTAATGATGCTCACTTGATAGCTACTAGCGGTAATCTTAAAGATGCTACGGACGTAGGCACTCCAGTTAACTTAGGTTATTGGAAATGGGATGCCACTAGTAACGCAGTGATTTATAGTGCTACTATCGCTCACTCAGATATCACGGGCCTTGATAGTGCTAACTTCACGCATAACGCACAGAACATGCAGACGTTCCTTGATGGTTTAGATAGTCGCGTGTTAAATGCTGAACAGGATGCTTCAGACGCTGCAGCCAGTGCCGCGGAAGCCGTAGTAAGCGCGAGTGACGCGGAGACCGCTGCTACTAGAGCTGAGAACGCTGCGATGAGCGTAGGTGTTCCCACGTACATAGCGGACGCTGGCTCCTTTACGATCCTTGATACTGTCGAAGTAGCTGATATAGTATTCGAAGGTGACGGTACTCTTGTGCTCCCTACGGTACTCGTGAAAGGCAGGCGCTTTACCGTGAGAGTTGAACTAGGTGCCGTGGGTAAACTACTGACCATAGGTAATCCTAACTTCAGCATTGTTGGAAGTAAGCTTACGTTAACCGCGGGTACTGATTTAGAATTGGAAGCTGGGGATCTTGTGATCCTTGAAGCTATAAATACAACAACATTGGAGATTTTATAATGACTTTATTAAGTAAAGTGAATGGAGGCGGGGGAGGAATTCCTCGCTCGGAGGTATTTACTACGTCAGGTACGTGGGTACGTCCTGATGGTGTACATTCAATTGAAATACTGCTGGTAGGAGGCGGAGGTTCAGGCGCTAGTCATGCTAGTGATGGTTCTTCTACTGGCGGTGGTGGTGGTGCTGTTCTACGTCAGAAGATAGCAGTAACGCAGGATGTAGTTGTTTCTGTAGCAGCGGTCTCTATAGGACCTACTACGCAAAATAATGGTTTAGATGGTAATGATTCAACAGTAACACACGGCTCACATGTTCTTACTGCCGAGGGAGGCGTGGGTGGCAAGCAAGGCAATGGCGGTGCTACAGGAGGTAATGGTGGCGGAGTGATTATTACGACCCTCGCAGCCTACGGGAAACATATAGAAGGTATGGCGGGGGGTGCTAGTAATGGTGATGAACCTGGGGTAGGCAGTAGCGCTGTTATCGCTGGCGGAGGTGGAGGTGGCTGTAATGACGCAAACAAGCGCGGGGGTGTTGGAGGCGATTGTTTCGGTAAAGGAGGGACTGGTGCCGCGGTAGATAATCGTATGGCAGGGGGTGGTGGTGCTTCTTGGGGTAATGGAGGTAACGGTGCAGTTAATGAAACTGGTAACGCTTTCGCTAGCGATGGTGTTCTAGGAGGCGGCGGGGGAGGCGCGGAGGGTTCTACCGGTGGATGGGCTGGTAATGGCGGTGCTGGTTATTGTGAAATACATTGGATAGGGGAAGAGTAATGGCTAGATTAGCTTTAATACAGAATGACATTGTAGTTAATATTATCGAGGGTCTTCTTGTAGATTTCCCTGAGTACATGGATGTAAACGACAGGAAGTGTGGTAAAGGCTACACGTATGACGATGGTAGCGGCACTTTCACGGAAAACGCGACTACTGTGTTTCGAATAACCTTAATAACCAAGCGTTCCTTCATGCAGCGCTTCACACAACCAGAGCGTATTGCTATTCGCAAAAGTGCAGATGATATCGTTATTGATATTCATGAAGACTTGAAGATAGCCTCTAATGTCGACCTTGAGTTAGTGGCCATACGTAGTTCTTTGGACTACTTCGTTTCTGTGGGGATATTGGAGACGTCTCGTGTTGATGAAATCCTAGTAGAAGGTACGGAAGCCGAAGCTTACTAAGGAGCCTATATGTATTTCTGGAAACTACTGGTAGCTGTTGATCAACTGGTCAACACTATCTTCGGAGGGTCTCCTGACGAGACCTTAAGTTCCCGATGGGGAAAAGGAGCAAGGCGCGGTTGCAAGGTTTGCTCGTTCCTTTGTACTATATTAAACGTGTTCGAGGAGAACCATTGTGAGAAATCAATTGAGAAAGATGAAACAGACGATTCATGGGGAGGTAATTAATGCCAATCTTTGAACAGAACTTTAACAGAAATGAGGAAGAGAACTTCCGTAAGGACATAGGTACCATAGGGATGCCTACAAGCACTACGGATACAGTACCCTCAGATAACCCTAAGGCACCTTCGAACGCTATTCCTTCCTCAGGTGCTCCTAACCTCCCTAGTGCTGCTCCTGCACAGAATCAGACGTCTACTAGCGGTACTGCGGGACAGGCGCCTACGGGGAATGTAGATACAGGGGAACGCGGAGTATTACCTGAGGAATACGGAGGTGCTGCGGACCCTAATGCAACAGTACCCCTGACTCCCGAGCAACAAGCGGAGAAGGACGCTGCTGATGAAGCTAGACGTATCTCATTGCTCTCGGAAGCTGAGGAAGATGCTGCTAAAGAAGCGTCACGGGTTGAGCGACAAGAAGCAGCCCGAGCTACTAATGCTGAAATAGCCACAGGAGCCACGGAGTACTTAGCTACTAATAACTTAAACAACGAGTACACTAGTGAAGACATCTTCCTGCGTAATGAGGACGGAACACCTAAGGTAGATCCTGTAACAGGGCAGCCTCTAGTACGTCCTGATTTACAATCTGGCGATGCTGTTGTAATGCCGAGGACTGAGATGGGGCCTGCTTCTTTTGCCAGCGCTTCAGAAGCTCAAGCGTTCCTAGCTGAGTTTACTGAGGGACGTGCGGTCACCGCAGAAGATCATACTGATATCCAAGCAGCTAAGGATGTAATAGTAAGGGACTATGAGGCATCTCTGATCCCTCTGGATGAGATCGGCAAGGCGTTGGAAGCTTTAGAAGACACGGCTCCTATGGAAGCTGCGACAACTATCTCACACATGAACAAGCTCTTGGAAGGTATGGAGCAAGGCACTGTCCCTTTATGGGCAAGACCCGCGGTTACTAAGGTTGAACAGGCTTTAGCAGGCCGAGGTATCGCTGCTTCTAGTATTGGTAGAGATAGCTTGTTCAATGCTATTATTGGCGCTGCGTTACCTATAGCTCAAGCTGATGCTGCCTTTGAACAAGATGCTAATAAGACTAACTTTAACGCCCGTGCTCAAGCGATCCTTAGTGATAGTGCGCAGGACTTTGCTGCTAGACAGTTCAATGCTACTAGTATTAATCAACGTAACCAGTTCCTCTCCAATCTACAAGCGCAGGTCGATGGTCAGAATGCTGCACGTAAAGACAATATGGCTCAGTTCAATAGTCAGCAACGTAATGCGATGTCTCAGTTTAACACCGCGCAACTGAATGAGATGGAGAAGTTGAATACATCTGAACGCAATGCTACTGCGAGATCTAATGCAGCTGCTCAGACGTCTGTGAGTCAATCTAATGCTTCTAACGCTACTAATGTTGCCATGGCTAATGCTCAAGCAGCTAATCAACTGGCTATGCATCAGGGCACTCTAGATGCGCAGAGAGAGGAGTTCAACACTAAGAACGCTAACATCATAGCACAAGCGGATGTAGCATGGAGACGTCAATTGAATACCGCGGAAACTGCTGGTATCAATGCGGCTAACCAAGCTAACGTTAGTAACGCGTTTAACTTAACTACAGCGGCACAGCAGAACATCTGGCAAGAAGCGAGAGATGAAGCTCACTGGGCTGAGACTGCTAATGAGAATATGATCGCTAGGAAACATGAGGGACAGATGCGTATACTATTGGCTAGTGAAGCTAGTGCTGCTGCTGACCGTCAAGCTGGGATTGTAGCGGATGCTAATGATCCTTGGAATCAAGCGAAAGACAAGCTGGTATCGGAAGGTATTGACTACGCGTTTGATTGGTTATTTAAAAAGAAGGAGACATAAGATGGGCTGGAATCTAAAGAAGAAATTCAAGAAGATGGTAAAGAACGTAGCCAGAGGAGTTAAGAAAGTAGCTAAGAAAACAGCCTACGCGATTCCTGGAGGTAAGAAACTCTGGGACTTCAGTTCTAAGGTTGGTAAGAAAGCTAAGAAAGGTATCATGAAAGGGATGCAAAAGCTAGGCCCTGTAGGTGTTATGGCAATCAGTGCGGTACTCTCGGCCACGGGGATAGGCGCTGGCATTGCCGCAGCCATGGGTTCCTTATGGAGTTCCATGGGTGTTGCTGCCGCTGCCGCTGCGAACGCTGGCGGTGTACTGGGGGCTTTAGGTACTGTAGCTAACGCGGCATTCACTGCGGTTAGCTGGGTCGGTAGTAGTATAGGAGCTGTAGGAGATGCCCTAGCGGCTGGAGGTAAACATCTGATGTCTGAGGGTTTCACTGGCGCTGGGCAAGCTTTCGGAAAGGCTTTAAGTACTAGTTTAACGGGGAGCCTAAAAACAGCTGGGGTTAACCAAGCTGCTGCGAAGGTAGCTATGGACGCAGGCCAAGGTATGTGGAGTCAGGCGGTAAGCGCAGGTTCCAATGCCTTAGCTACTTCAGGAGGTTCTTTAGCAGGCCTAGGGGAGTCCTTCGCTGAACAAGCAGGTACGGACGTTCTTAGTCAAGCTCCAGTACAGGGCGCATGGACCACAGGGGCGGACGCTGTTGCTGGCTCTCAGAGCGCTGTCCCAGCTGCTTGGGCTCCTACAGTAACTGATGCTTTACCTGCAGGACCTCAGAGCGCTAATCTGGTAGGTAACTTTAGCGTTGAGAAAGCTGCTGCTAAGATGGCTGCTCCTGATTTCATTGATACTGCTATTAAGCAAGGTACGGAGATGGCGCAGGAACAAGGTCAGGCCTTCATTCAGAAGAAAGCTAGGTCACTGTTAGCAGGGAAACCCTCAGGTCAACCAGCGGCTGGGTACCAACAGGCACCTAATGAGTACGAAGATTACTATGGTCCTGAAGGAGCTGCCTTTGCTGATCCAACAAGAGGCCAAGCGGTCACAGCTTCTCAAGTAGGCGGTGTACAACAACCGAACAGTTACTACAATCCAAATGCATTTGCTTAAGGAGTACCCATGAGCGTACTAGAACAATTACAAGAACATGCGTCTACGGGCGCTGAAGGGATCCCTCGTTTCGGGGGAGGTTCCGAAGGACAAAGCGGTATGATGGAAATGATGGAAGCTAGCTCAATCCCAGGCCAGTCGTTAACTCAAGACCCTGAGAACAAAGCGGCTTACGAAACACCTCCAGAGTTCACGGATATACAGGACTTTGTTGATGAAGCTTTCCTTGATATCAGTGATCCTGAGACTCTCCCAGATCTACTGGATGCCCTGAGACATGAGGCCCCATTAGAATACTTGGTTGAACAGTATCTACAGAACGCTATGAACTCAGGTAAGATCAACCCTGATCTAATGATGCTTGCTATTGAGCCTATCATGTATATCCTAATAACCATGGCTACTTATGCTGGTATCGATCCTAACTTTGCTGAAGAAGACGAAGAGTGGGATGATGACGAGAGTGTTAATCAAGAGACTAAAGATTTACGCATGAAAGCTAATGCTTTACTAGCGGATCAGGATGAGAATGATGACCAACAGATTTCTATGGAGGAAATGAAAGCTCCTAGTGTTGCTCCTAAGTCCTTACTGGCTAGATCTAAGCAAGCGGTAGCGCAAGTTCAGAAGGAGAAGACTAATGCCTAACATAGATTACACAAGCATGAACGCACAGATGTCTGCGTTAGGCGCGACCCGTGGTAAAGCTATGGGCAAGTTACAACTACATAAAGAGAAGCAGGAACGTAAGGTGCGTATGGAACAACGGTACGCTCAGTTAGCTCAGGATAAAGCTCGTCATAATAATGAACTAGCGAAGACAGAGTATGCTCAGGTACGCGCGGCTAAGATTGCTGAAGATAAAGAGTGGGGCGAGGCCGAGAAAAACGGTACTATCCGTGCTGATGGACGTTACACTGAGAAACACTGGAAACAGAAAGCCTTTGATCGCTACGCGAACTCAGGTGTCAAGCGTACTACTGAAGACATTAATGAGTTCTACAGAAACGAAAGCTACTGGATGAAAGAGGAAATGTCTGGCTCTAAGCAAGGTATGACTCGTCAGTATCAAGGTGGTGATGTAGCAGGTAATCTTAAACGTAAGTTTGAATATAATGCTCAAGTTGAAGCCCAAGAAGGAGGTCGTGAATTCTTTGAAGGCCCTGAAGGAGCTATGGCTAATGGCTTAAGTAGACTCTTTGGGGATAGCAAGACTATCGCAGGTCCTGAGCAAGTTGGGTTTGACAAGGCTACTGAGTTTGATACTTTTGCGGTTGACAATCAAGATGAGACCTTACAAGGACCAGTCGCCGCTGCGTCATTTGATCCTAAGTCGGCTATGAAAGTCTACGGTAAGAATGAAGATGGTTCAGTTGATACTTCGACTATCCACACGCTCTTCGTAAACAAAGGTCCCGATGGTGCTTTGTATGAAGCTACAGGTGAGGGCGCTGTTCCTTGGGATGGTGATTACGTAGATGCTGCCGAGTATAACAAGAAGAGTTCTACTACTAATAAGCGTATGCTTACAGCGGAACAACAGAAGCATGATATCAGCCCTGAGCTACGTGATTCATATTCGAACGCTAACAAGGTTATTCGTTTAACCAAGAGTATCGTTGGTTTATCTGGTGTTCCTACAAGCGCGTTAACATCTACTATACCTGCTCAAATGAAATCGTTCTTCGGGACAGAGATTGAAGGTGTGATAGGTGATGAGAAGTCACAGAAAGATTTCATGAGATCTAAGATAGACGCGATCGTTCGTTCTGATAAGGAAGTACATCCCGATACAGCCACGGCGGTCTCCGCGAACCTAGGTGCTCTTGACTCACAGAAACTATTCCTTGCTTATGCTATGGTTAGAATTCAACGTGGTTCAGGTCGATTCACTGGGCAGGAACTTAACACTACACTAGAAGCATTCAAGAGTAATAACCTTGCGTACTCACTAGCTGCTGTTAATCATGCTTATAACGAAGCTCAGATGGGCGTTAAGAAGAACGTTAAAGCGATGGCTGCCGAAGCTACCGTTAGTCATCTATTCGGTTCAGGTGATGAACGCACGAAGTCTCAGTTACTAGCTACGTTCAATACTGACCCTATTCAAGACGATGATGGTTCATGGTCTGTATTAGTTCGTAAGGAAGATCGCGAACTCTTAGGTTTCAGATTCATCGAAGTATCACCTGATGGTGGTGTAGATTACATGCAATAAGGAGTCACTATGACTATCCCAATACGCGCCTCGAAAGTGGGCGCTACTACCCCTAGTAAACATGAGAAGATGTTCGCTGCTCAACTCGCGGCAGAAAGGCAAGAAGACATGTCGCCTCAAGAAACCTATGCCGCTGAGAAAAGTGACTACTTAGAGAGTAAGCATCGTAACGCTGGGCTGTTTCCTGAAGATGATAGTCCAACTCAATTCAAAGTTAAGAAACCTATCGAGGACGAAGTGTCTTTGTGGGATGACATCAAGGCCGCGCCAGCCGCTGGTTTACGTGGGTTTACTCAAGGCATGGCTGTGACTGCCGACTTGATTCCAACCGCTGCCAATGCGTTAGGTGAGTATGCTATTGATGCTTATGATGTCTTAAGTGGCCAAGGTGATTTACCTGCTGCTGATTTAGATAAGGTCATACGTCCTTGGGCTTTATCAGGTGAAGCCGATGTACAATTTGGCACTACTGATTCATATGAAATCGGAACGGTCTCTGAGATCGTTGGTGATGTTGCTGAAGCTGTTCCAATGATCGTCTCAATGGGTGCAGGTATGGCACGTCATGGCGCTAAGACTATGATGCAACAAGGTGCGGTTAATCCTATGTTCGCTAATTACTCACTTAAGTTCGCTCAGTCTCTAGGTATTGATATGGCTGCTATAACTGCAGGTGAAACAGTTGAAGAGATCGTAGAGACCTTAGGTGCTGATGAAGACGGTGCTGTAGCCGTAGGTGCTAACATCGTTACTTCAATCCTTGGTGGTTGGAGATTATCTCAATCGAAACTAGCGGGTGCTAGCGATGATGCATTGAAAGCTGCTGCTGATGAGAAAGGTGTTGTTATAGGTAAGGTAGGTTCTGATGGTAAGAACACTGCTCCTATAGGGGCGGGTGCTTTAAACGCGGCTACACGGCCTAGTAACTATAGTCCTACAGTACTCGCGGGTAAAGCTATTGTAGGTGCTAAGGATACTGCAGTTGCTGTGGCAGACGCTGCGTTAACTGGTGCAAGTAAATTACCATTCAGTAAGAACGTGTTCCGTGAGTTCAAAGAGAACAACGGTTCATTTGCTAATTACTTGAAAGAACAATCCCTATTAGACACAAGTAACGCTGGTTACATGAAGCTCGTTATGGACAAGGCAGGTGATTCAGTTAAGAAAGTATACTCCCAGAACTTGGAGCTTGCTGCGCATCTTGGGTTAAAGCTAGATACTTATCAACTAACAGGGTTGGAAGAGTTCAAAGGTTTCTCTATGGCTGTAGCTAAACTGAACCCTACGAAGACTCTGGAAAACATTAAGCATAATATCGATATGGTTGACGACTTCCTCAAGCAGAAAGGTTTAGGACATAACGAGGCCAGTAACAACGCGCTTCAAGTGGCACTTAAGAAGCATCACGGAAATACCGAGGATGCTCTCGAAGCCCTTAAAACTAAGATGATCCGAGAACGTGACGCTCTTCTTAAGGAAACTCGTAGAACTATTGATCCTGCGAGACTTGGTGAGGATTTCTTAGACGCTTTTATTACTTATGAAAAGAACCTGAAAGCCTTAGTAGGACGTGGTTTTGAGAAAGCAATACCTGCGGAGACTAGAATCAACACGAAGTTCTTCAACAACCATGTTCTTACGGAACTTACGGAACTCAAGACCGCTGGTATTATCCCAGCGGGCATTGCGTTACCTAAAGTGGTTCGTGATATGATCGCGGGAACAGCGACTGTTACTTTGGCTTCTGGCGTCAAAGCTACTCCTAAGGTCACTGCTCGCGAGATCCATGAGTCGATTGTTCAGCTTAAGAAAGCTCGTAAGGGCTTGATCAAGGGTGACCCAGCGTATAACATTAAGGAAGCTCAGTTGATTAACGTGATTGAGAGTATGGAAGATACACTCGCTCAACATTTAACACCTAAGCAATTCAAGGCTTACAATGCTGCTAAGAAAGAGTACCATGAGATCATTGGTGATAAGTTCAATGCGAGTAAGGTGAAGAAGTTTACTCTTAAGAACCAATTCAACCAGTTAAAGAGTAATGGTCAGGAGTTAATTGAGGAACTGCTGAATACTGCAGGCTCTAGCGAATCACGTACGGATGCAATCAGTAAGTTACTTTCGTTATCCAATGACGATATGATGAAGATGGCACATCGTGTGGATGATATTGATGTGCATAACATTGACAACATCGCCGCTGCTCAAGATGTTATGCACTTGAAGTTGAAAGATTACATAGTTCAAGAGTACATGGGTAAACTACTAATGAACCCTAACCGTAATCCTGTGGAAGTCATGGAAGAGTATATGGCACAACAAGGCCGTGTGATTCACTCAGTCATGAAAGAGCCTTTGGATTTGAATAAGATGGCGAGGGAGGTTAACTTAGCTACTAAGAATAACCAAGCGAAGATAGAACAAGAGATAGCGAATACCTTAAGTATAGGTGCGCATGGTGAACGTGATCTAGGTGATTACATTAGCAACACGTTGATCAAGAGTAAGCTTGAAATCAAACGTTTCAATGCACTGTTGGACGATCCAGCGAAACTAGAGAAGCTGGGTATGTCAGCTGATGATATACGTGATACTATTTCAGGTAAGTTAGTTGAATCATTCATAACCCGTGATCGCTCAGGTACTATGACAGGTACTAGCTTGTTCAATGCCATGAAGGAACACGGTGATAACCTTGAGTCAATCTTAGGCACTACTCGCATGGATCACTTGAAATCATTTGAACGTGGTTTCGGCCTAGTGGATATGGTTAAGAAAGCCAAAGTCGATGGTGTTGATTTAGACCGTACCGCGATGAACAAAGGTGCTATGAAGATGCTGAAAGGTTCTCTAAGTACTCACTTGATGGTTAAGCATGGTTTCGTAAGCAAGACCTACGCATACTCAATGAGAGCTATTCAGATCATGGGCGGTTTGAAGAACGATGGGTATAAGAAGTTCATGACTCAGATGATGACTGATCCTAAGTTCTTCCAGAATACTATTGAGATGGCTTCCGACATTAAGACTCACGATGATATCATACGTGCGCGCTTAGTACTGGAGCATCACTTCGGTATCCCTACGGCTTCAATGGATAATCAAGATGCTAATGAACAATCACGTAGTCTAATGGACGCAGGTATTACTTTAGAGAACTCGGTGTTCGAGGACTTTGAACAAGAGGATGTAGCTCCTGATTTCTCTGCTCCAACGATGCCTACTGAGGCTCCTCAGAAGGTCCCTGCTGACGTAGAAACCCCTAGTAACCCAACGCTATCACCGCAGCAAACTATAGCCCTAGAGAAAGCGAACGAGGCATCACAGGAGGTAACTAACGTACCTCCTATGGAATCAGGAGGCTCCATAGACTCTTTAGCAACTAGGAAATCAATGGGCGAGATCCGAGGAGGTTAACATGAACAAGTGGATAGCTGGTCTAGCGTTAGCGCTGAGTATACTTACTTTAGGTAACACAATATACTCCACGTCTAATGCTGAGTATGACCAGCGTTTAACTAGAATAGAGAAAGAACATAAGGACGATGTATCCTCGCTCAGAAAGAAACATGATGGGGATATCACTGCAGTCCGAGTACAGATGAACAATATGGAAACAGGTATTCATTTGAAACTCGACGATATCCTCAACCGAATGATGTCTGTACACGTGGACGTGAAAGTCAATTCAACTAAAATCGAGAACTTAGAAAGGAGTAAACAATGAAAAGTAGACCAGTATCAATAGCAACCCAAGAACAGGTGCTTCCAACCTTCGCACCCTACGAAATACGTGCAGCTGTATCACAAGTACTGTCTGATGGTACCGTAGTAGCCATACGGTGTGTTGTGGACTTCACGTACCAAATCAATGCTACAGGGGCTTCAGTAGTTAATCCTGCTGGTAGTATTCTTGGAGTGTCTCCGAGTATCACTAGTCTGGACTTTAGTTCCCCAGTTAAGTTTAGGTTTTAATATGGTTTCTGCGGTAGCTAATGCTGTCGCAGGAGGCCTAGGGAGAACATCCCGATACTTTGCACAGTTAGACGCTGTTCAGCAATCACATTATGTTTACGCTAATACATTAGTATTTTCTGGTGATTTCACGATAAATTTTGAGTTTTCATGTGTCGTTCAGCCTAACTTTATAGTAGCGGGTTATTCATTGTCGTTTTCAAATCATATTATAGTACAGCCTAATTCTGTTGAGGTTAGGGTTGACGGAACCAGACTTAAATTTACTGTTTCTATGCAAGATGGTTTACTGCATTCTTGTTCAGTGCATAGGCTAGGAGGCGTAACAACCTTAATAGCTGACGGGATTTCTATCCCAGAGGATGCTGCTACAACAAATAGCGGCACGCTTACTATAGACTCGTTAGGGATGGAGAGTGGAACCTCATTCTCTAACGGAATATTGGCCAATGTGGCATTTACAGATAAATCAGACCCTAACCCCGATAACTGGATATCTACATCTAACACACTAGGGCTAGCTACGGGTAATGTTGAATATCCTGCTGAGAATGTGTTTGGCGGCAATGTCGTTACTAATGGTGGCTTTATTGGTGACTCCAGCTTAGGATGGTCACTGGAAGCGCCATGGACTGTGACGGGCGAAAAGCTCGTGAAGCCAAGCACAGGAAGCGCAAATGCAAACACGGTGCCATATCAAGATGTAACTACAGGAACAAGTTACGTGATTGAGTTTGATGTTACTGATTATTCGGGTTCTACCGCAGTAGTATTTCTTAGGGGTGCTTCGGCACCTAGTATAACGGGTAATGGTATGTATTCTGCGGTGGTTGAAGCAGGAGCTAGTACAAGTCATGGCTTGAGAATAGGGGGAGGATCATTTGTAGGCGCGATTGATAACGTCTCAGTACGTTCAATAACTAACGCTATAACATACGTTAACATACCTGATTGGTCAGGAGTTGATCACTCAGGCTGTATGGGAGAGTCCGAACATCACCGGTACTGAATGGGCTTTTGCTACTAACCAATGGACACTAACTGGGACAGGTGCATATAGTGAGTTAAAGTTACTCAGTACCGCTGAACAACCAGATATTATGAGGTTAGAGGGGGTGGTAACTAACTTGTTAGGTAATCTTGCTGTCGCTGGATCTAATCCTGCTTTAGATTTAACATCCAATGGTTCATACCTAAGAGATGTAAACAATGCAACAGATAACACTCAGGTATTTAAACGTGGTGGTGGTGTAGTAAATGCAACACTAGACAAGCCAAGCATCAAGCGTAAAATAGAAATAGCATAAGGAGAGTACCATGATTTTATACGCAGTAATGTATACAGTAAACGCAGATTGGACAGGTGCTCTTTATGCTGACGGCAAGGTAACACTTGTCGGATTAACTGAAGCACAGATAGCAGTATCAACCAGAGAGAAGAATAGGGTTGATAAGTTAGGCTTCAATCCCACTAATGACCCTGAGCAAGGCGGGCTATCAACTGCTGAGCTAAGCGCTACAATCGATACCCTAGTCGCCCAAGACCCTAACCTTAAAATGTTGATACTATCCCAAGCACAGGGCAGGTGGTTACACGTGAGCCATCCTTTATTTAAACCCAAGGTAACCGAGGAGAACTAATATGTGGACTGCCGTAATGAATTTCTTAGGTGGTCCTTTTACTGGTTGGGTAGAGGGGCATCAAGCAAGAAAGTTTATGAAGGAAGAAGGTCGCTTGGACCTGAAGAAAGCTGAGGTAGCCTTTAAGGTTGCTGAGTTTACTTCTAAGACCGAGAGGCTAACCCGAAGTGATACCGCGGATTCCGATTATGATCTAGCGGCTCAACGGGAAAAGAGGTATACCATTGCTGATGAGATACTCATGTTATGTACTATTGTTATGGTGGTATGTACTTTCATCTTCCCTGCTCAGATGGCACTAGGGTACGCTGCGTTACAAGCGGCACCTTGGTGGGTAGAGTTTATGGTGGTTGGTATTTACATAAGTGTCTTTGGACTCATGCGTTTATTCAGGGCGTGGTCACCGTTTAAAGGAGGTAAGAATGGCAAAGATTAAAGTATATCCCGCGGAGGGCTTTGGTGAGTCGTTTGGTTCTTTATAGGGAAACCTTATTAAATCTGAATGATTCACCTAGTGCTAGTATTGAGATAGCCGTAGATCTTATAGAATGAAAAAAGCCCCGAGAATCCAATTAGGACTCTCGGGGCTTTTGTGTTTCTAAACTACGTTACGTTCCTTAAATACTGCCTCGGAACAATGGTAAACATCCCGCTCGTCAATAAACACTACGTAATCACCATACTCAGGTTTCTTACCACTAGGGACATCGAATAAGATATGTTTACCCTCGGGATTCGTCAGCCTCCAGATGGTACTGAAGCCTTGCTGCTCTAGTCTATCCTCTACCGTAATCTCATGGGCTAGGCGTTCGATTGGTTTACTTTGATACGTCTGGAACATTTGCTTTCCCCTTACGTTTCTTCTTAGGAGCCTTAGTCTCTACTGGTCTATCTTTCTTGGTAACAGGTGTATCTTTAGTTACCTTAGGAACCTCTACTTGCTTAACAGATTGCTTAGCAGAATATAACTCCTTGGTAACCTTAGTAGCACCTAAGAAACTCTGGTAGATATTACCATTGGTTACCCAAGTATTACCTAGAGACTCTATCTGGTATTTACTATTAAGTAGATCCTCCATTTCCTTAGGTGTCTTGGTGCTTATGATTATATACTTCATGTAGTAGTTTCCTTCTTGTCTTTGGTTTAACTGATGTTTATAGGGTATCACACTTTGTGTTTCAATGTCAACCTTTAAGTTAACTTAAGTTGGAAGTGAGGCATATCTTGCCATAGTTTCCAGTGACCTCCCCATTCCAAAGGATACCTAAGTATACTAGCGGCCTGTAGTATTGCTGCTGCTACTCGAGTCATGTCATTGGAATCCCAAGACGCCTTACCATCCACGTAAGCAAAGACATCAAAAGCTGTACCTGATTGGTGCTTACTAAGGAGCTCTACTCCATCACACTTAGATAGACCCTTAGTAAACATAAGATTCTGAGCGGTCATTGAACGCATACCACCATACTCAGGGATACCGAAGTCTACGCGGGTTATGGTTAGGGCTAGTTGTACTATCTCGGAGATCCTAGGGTCTGTCCCTTGGAGTCTCTTAGTTGATCTCTTACTTAGTTTGAACATGTGTTTCTCCTTTAGGGACCCTAAGGTCCCGTTGTTAACCTTCACAAGCTGTACATTCACCTTTGCTCGCCATGACACCTGCTTTAGATCTCATGTAGTACAAGGCCTTAATGCGTTCATCCTTATAGGCTATCTTATGAACCGCTGAGATCTCCTCCTCGCTTTCATCTGCATCGAAGAATAAGTTAAGTGATTGCCATTGGTCAATGTGAGGTGATCGTTGTCCTGCTAGTCTAAGGAGAACGCGTTGATCAACCTCGTAAGCAGTGAGGAAGACTTGTTTCTCGTGGTCCGTGAGCCAATCCAAGTGTTGTACTGATCCATTGTTATCAATGATGGATTTGACGAGGTCATCAGACCATCCAACTCTGCCTTTCGCAAGGTCAAGAAACACTGGATTAACTCGGTAGATCTCCCCTGCTGCGCTAGGCTGGTTGTAAACGTTAGCCACGATGGGTTCGATGCCTTGAGATACTCCTCCACATAAGAGTGCAGATGATGTATTGGGAGCGACTGCAAGTAGATGTGTGTTTCTTCTTCCCAACCCACGGCAGTACTTCGGTTCCCCAAGTGTTTCTGCGAGATACTTTGTTGCACGTTCGGCCTCCTTCTTTAAGTATGAGAAGATCTCCTCGTTAAGCATAGCTGCTCCAAGGGAATCAAGGGGTAAACTCTTGGTCTGTAGTAACGTATGGAACCCTAAAGCACCTAAGCCTAGTGGACGACCACGTTCAGTCCCACGAATCGCTCGTTCCAAACCCGGGATCTCCTTAGCCAATTCAATGAACTCACTAGCAACACAATCTAGAAACACAATACTATTGAACACAGCATCAGTGTCTTTCCATTCGTCCCACTTGGTAAGGTTCATCGAAGATAACACGCAAGTATACGTCTCGTCCTCATCACTGTGAAGCATGATCTCAGTACACAGGTTACTAGCCTTGCAGGTTAGACCATGTATCTTATAGCTCTGTGGGTTCGCGCGATTGATTTTGTCAACGAAGTATTCATAACCTTTACCTGTGATGGCTTTGACTTTACGTACTCGCTGGTATCTCTCAATAGCATCAAGGTCGCCTCGATCCAGTCTTTCAATAAATTCATCTGTAATAATCCAGCCAACGTTGAGATCGTCGCCTTCATGTAATAACTTGTCTGCAAGCTCGAAGAAGTCTCCATGAGTAATCTCGATATATCCTGCCCAAGCTCCGCGTCGTGAAGTACCTTGAGCAACGTCCCGCATATCTTGGACAAATCCATTGAACACTGGTAGAACCCCGCTCGCAGTTCCACCTCTAGAGATTGACTCTCCGCGATGGCGTATGTCGCCCAAGTAAGCCGAAGTTCCGAAACCGTTCTTTGTAAGTATAGCAGTTTGTTTTCTGTTTTCGTAAAAGGATTCAATGGAATCTCCTATGTATTGACCTGAGCATGACACTGGTAACCCTTTGTTGGTACCTGTGTTCGACGCTACTGGACTAGATGCAGCTAAGTGTCCTTGCCATAGTAGGTTGAAGAACTTCGTTTCCCATTGGTCACTGTTGGGCATATGACGTGAAAGTGTACTAGAGATACGCTGGAAGGTGTCTCGGATACCTACTGCGTCATGTAAGTACTTCGCCTTGAACAACTGGAACGATGGTGTTGTGAACCAATCAGGAACCATGTTGATGCTTTGTAAATGCTTGCGTTCATCGCTAAGCTTCTGGTATATAGTCTTCTCGTTTTGCATATTAGCTCCTACCATGTGAATTTCTTCTCCGCCCAGTCTCTGTTGTATTCGTTCCCAACGCCCACAAAGAAGTCATGTAATTGTACCGCGTTGATCCCGTCATAGAACCATTCTTTGATTACGTTGTTTGATTCATCGAACTCAGAGTTAATACCAAGTTGATTCAAGCATAAGTTAACACGGTGACGTGCGAACACTTTAAGTTGGCGACTAGTGATGCCTTCGATCTCACCCATCTCAAACACATGATCAATGATTGCATCTTCATGCTCAATGATCGTACGTGCTACTTGTATCAGTTCTAGTGTCGGTGCTTTACGATTGGACTCATGTAAGTAAGTCTTGTAAGCACGGGCGCCTGCTTCGCTGTGGAGGTTCTCATCTCTCACGGAGAACTTAACACCTGAGCAAACATTCTTTAACTTGTTCTTACCAGCGGACTGGAAGTGCAATAGGTAAGCGAACGTAGTGTAAAGGATTGTACCCTCTACCATGCTGAAAGCTCCCATGCTAACCAATGGGTCACTGTTGGATATTGCCTTGCCTATGAACTCCATACGGCTGCTCAGGACAGGGTCTTCCTTGTAACTCAGGTAGAACTCTTCGGTATCTAAGTTCAACGCGGCATTCAGATTATTGTAGAAAGGAGCATGCACACAGTTCTCGGTCTGAGCAAATTGAGTAGCCATGCGTTCCAAGCAAGCTGGCTTAGGGAACATCTTCATGAAGCGATCACCCCAGTAACTAGTGCCAGCCATACGTTCATACAACGTGAACAACTTAAGCTGATACTTAACACCATAGGACTCCGCCTCGGTCATGTTAACTAGAATGTCTTGGATGTCCTTGCTTACATCGATTTCATCGGGAGTCCAAGAGATATTCTGTTGAGCCACGGCTGCTTCTAAAGCCCAAGGATACTCAACTACATAAGCTTCTTGAGGTGTACACATTGGTAAGTCATTGGTTATCACATTAACTCTCCCATTAACTGTTCGAAGCCACCGATGTGACGATCGCCTAGGAATATCTGAGGTACCTTGCGTATACCTTTCTCCACGAACTCTTTCTGGAAATACATGGAACTCTTGGCGTCCATGACAGTATACGGTAACTCTTTCATGTCTAGTAGTTTCTTAGCTTGTACACAGTAATTGCAATTAGGGCTACTGTATATTACGTATTCTTCTTCAGTATATTCTTCCATTGGTTTCTCCTTGGGAACCCGAAGGTTCCCGTTGTTAATTAGTGTTGAGTTACTTCTTCAGTTACTTCTTCAGGGGACACGAACGTAGCCACCTGTACTATATCATTAGTGTAAGGATCTTTAGTAGCAGCGAACACTACGGCATCTTCAGCACTCTCACCGAAGTCCATAGCGGCCATTGCCCAGATGCTCCCTGAGCCTACAGCAAAGGGTTTATCAGAACGTAACTCACAACTCTTGTCACCTGCGTAACTCCAGAGTCTTCCGTCCAGCGTAACACCTAAGAGACTTACGTTCCCGATATCTTTAGAAGGGATGGAGCGTATGTGATCCATGGTAGTAAACGGGCTAATCATTTCAATAGTATCCATGGCTGCTTGGTAATCACCTGCGATACCTAAGGCAACAAAGGGACCTACATCAGGGAAGATCTTCTGTGCGTCTTCCTCGTAGATCATATCACCAATACATGAACGGCTATCGGATACCAGAGACTTCCCATCATAAGCGATTGTAGTCATTACACACCCTCCTTTTCAAAAGCTTTAACAAACTGCTGACATAAGCCTGATCGTACTATGTCATCACTATCGAATGAATGTACTGCAACAGGTAATTCATTCCGTTCCACGAGACCCGTAAGCCACGCTAGACCATCGCTAGTAACATCCCGCTGAGCTCTGTCTCCCATGAGAAACAACTTAGCGTTCTCACCGATTCTCGTGCAGATGGCCTTGAGTTCCTCCACGGTTAACTGTTGGCTCTCATCCATAAGCACTACTGCATCATCAAAGCTACGGCCTCGTATGGTTTCAATAGGCTGTATTGATATAGCACCAGTCTTCATTGCATGCTCATAGAAACCTACACCTAGTTGATCCCGAAGTACATCAGTAAGAGGCATTAACCAAGGAGCCATCTTCTCCTCCACGGTCCCGGGGAACGCACCTAGGGACTTCCCTGTGCCTACATTAGCTCTCGATAGTACTATGCGCTTAACACGCTTCTCCGCGAGGTCCTTGGCTGCCACAGAGGCTGCTAGGTATGTCTTACCAGTACCTGCTGGTCCAGTACAGACAACACAGGGATCTACTAGTAAACTCATGAAGTAATCACGTTGCTTTTCATTCAAGGGTTCAATGCGTACCTCAGGACGTTTCATCTCTTTAGCCTGCGCGACCATAGCTGCACCAGTTTTAGCACCAAACTTCTCTGCACGTTTCTCTCTACGATTAGCCTTTTTCATATGTTTCTCCTTAAAGGGACCGGAGTCCCGCTTGTTAAGACTCTAAGTATATTGCTGCTAGTGCTGTTGTTACTCCTGACACGACTACTGTTCCTATGACTGCGAAGGGAGTCCATAGAGGTGCTCCTAGTCCAAACATCCATGAGGCCAATGTGAAAGCTATGGAGGGGATGATTGCCCACAAGCAGATGGTCATTAGGATACCTGTGATAATACCAAGGATTGTTACGAATGTTTTCATGATTGATCTCCTGAAGTTACTGAAGTTACTGAAGTTAACAAGGGCCATGCCACTGGAAACAGCGGCTCGATTATCTTTGAGATCTCATGAGCTAACTCTTGAATCTCTACTTGAGCATGAGAATCCATGCGTTGCTTACAGAACCTAGCGAACGCTGCTAGTGATCCTGTCCAGTACCAGTTTACTTCGGTACCTTGGGGCAGTACGAAGCGAGCCTGTTCTTCACAGACGCCAAGACGAAGTAAGCATTCATATGTATGCTCAGCTTCTTCCATAGCTTCACGATAGATACCTTCGATATGCCCCTCCTCCGCCCTTCCAAAGCCTTCACCAGAACCTTGCTTCTTATTCTTAACTGCCTTGCGGAACGTAGGGTAGAAGAAAGTAGGTTTACTTGAGATGTATCTACGTGACTCCTCGTTCTCCACGAACCCCTGTTTATGCTTGAAGCATTGAGTACGAATAGGAACAGGCGCTCTCACTCTTACGGTTATAGCTGTGTGAGCAAAGGGAGTCCAGTGATTATGTTCTGCTAAGTAGCGAATCAACCCAGCGTCTCTCTGGTCACGTTCCAAGGACTCACTCATACGAAGCTTGTCTCTGTTATCAGCAGCAAAGGATACCCGTGCGGCTCTAACGATGCTACTATCGTTTCCCATGTGATCAATTAGTTCGGCTTGCATTCACGGCTCTCCTGTTCTTTCTTAAGGTATTCTTTAGTGTTCGCATGCCATTGTTTCTCGTTGGCTAGCTCATTTCTCAAGCGTAAAGGCCATGTTAATAAAGCACCTACACCGTAACATAGGAGACCCATCGCGATGGCACCTAGGGCATATAGGCCGCCCATGATCATTAGTTCAAACATATAATTCTCCCATTAATACTTTAGCTATCTGAGGTTCACTGAAGTTCGGTCCTTTAAGAACCTTGCCATCTTCACGATAGATTGGTTTACCATCGGCACCAAGCTTACTCAGGTTGCTACGTTGGATCTCTTGAAGCAAAGCATCCACAGGTAACCCTAAGATTGTCGCTTGTTGTGCTGTTACGTAAAGGATATCACCAATAGCATCAGCGATTTCTACGAGGTCTTTGTTGTCCATGGCTTCATTCAGTTCCTGAAGTTCCTCCATGATTAGATTGTTCATTAAGGTTGCTTCGGGTTCCGTAGGCAACCGAGGCTTATCGCTCATCGCTTTACCGTAGGTCGTATTGAACTGTCGTACTTGTGATTCTAGGCCCATTCGAAATCCTCCGAAGTCTTTCCTGTTACCATTAATAAATACCCTTCTAACTGCCAGATGTTATTAGTTGCATCGGTTATCGCATTCTCTTTTGCAAACCTACAACCTACTTCAAAATCAAAGTTAGTAGGATCGACACAGGCTGATTTACCTGAGCCTACTGAGAACCCATTGGGAAGATAGGCTTCACATACGGTTGTTGTCGTGTCACCTAGTCTAGCGTATTCAAAGGTAAGCGAGGCTATCATTGCCTGTACGTGGTTAAATTCTACTTTCATGTTATAATCCTCTTGTTGTATTTCTACGGAACCATGATAAGAACATAGCGTTACAAGCAATGTGATCAGCATGAGGTAAGCCTGAGTCACTATCGAACTCTTCACCGTCCTGTATAGCTGTCATGTGTCTAAGCATTGCGGCTTGGTAACGGTTACGGGCATCAGGTACATCCTTCCAGCCGTTAGCTGAGTACTTCTTAGCGCCAAAGGTTAACACCTGAGCCACTGCGTAAGCAGATGATAAAGGAACTAAGTCCATCTGAGGCTTGTTGCCATCGAACTTAAGTGAGCCAGCTGTTGAGCCTTGGACTCCTTTGGATTCTAATGGTAACTCTAGTTGTCTTGATTCGTGTGGTGTCATTATGTATTCCCTATTAGTTTCTTGAAGAGGTTTAACATACGTCTCTTCCATTGATTATCTGTGATAGTCTCCATGCGAACCATGAGAAACTCATCGCCCTTAGCCACATGATCCTTCAGTGCTTCTATCTCGAAGACCTGTCTATCATCGAAGCTAAGTACTCTCTGCATACTATCCAGCAAAGGTTTAAAGCAGTTGTCGAGATCACTCAGTTTACTTGAGTAACCTACGACTAAGGATAACTTATACTTATCATCCTTATGTACCTCGAACCTGTGAGCCTTGAGAGCATTAAACACTGCTAACTTATACCGCTTGTATTCCACGGTGTCAACCTTTTTATTCGCATAATGCATCTTATTAGCAGATAAGGCCTTGAGAGGCATGCGTACCTCCAGCACCTTCATTACTTCATACCGAAGTACAATTTAGCATTCGGTACGTCAACATAAGGATACTTCTTGACTAACTTTCTTACTCCTTTCCACGAGAACCCTAGGCGAAGCTCACCGTTACTTTGATCTTTGTACATCGTAGTTTTCGGTAGTGTGCGCTGGGCTGTCTCTACTGTTACCTCATCGTCCGTGAGTGTATTCAGGATACCAACAACGATACTGTTGATACGGTGGTTAAGTAATTGTTTCTTGTTCATCTTTTGCATAGTTTACTCCTTGTTACATGTTTCATCTAAGGTGTCCGAGGAAAGCTCTTCCCATTCTGCGTCATGGGCTTTCATACACGCAGCGTCTTCGTCTGTTGCTAGTATCGATATCTCTTCTGTGACAGTCCGTACGCGTTGTAGTATGTACCATTGTGTTTTACCTACCATATTTTGCATAGTTTACTCCTTTAGAAATCTGAGAATTCATTAGCCGTGTGATAATCACCTAGCTCGCTTTGATACTCAAGGTCTTTAGCTTTTACCTTAATGTATTCGTAGTGGATCTTTAGATCCTTTGGCGCGGTCAGCAACATGTAGATGAGGTCAAAGGTTTCCAAGAACCTCTGCTCAGCAAAGTCATCGCCATCTCCTTGGTCATAGCAGTCAACATACAGTTCGTATGTATTCTTGTCATAGTCCTTAGGATCCCATGAATCAAGCAGTTCCTCACAGGTCTTCTTACCAAACTTCTGGCATGGTGTTGTGATGTAATCAGGGTTACCATAACGGTTCACCTTATTAGTAATCACATCGTACTTGTAGTGATGAGTAAGTCCAGGGATGTTATCGGTACCCATGTCACCTAGTAACATCTGCCTCCATAAGTTCTTATGTGCTTCCTCCTTACTTATAACCATGAGTTCACAGTTATTCATGTTGTAGTGATGTCCCACGTACTGCCACAGATCTTTATCCTTAGTGCAGATGATCGTGGTAATCTTCGGATCCTCCTTATAGTATTCGCTCACGATAGTCAAAGCATCATCAGCCTCAACACCGCGCATCATTTGGTAACCCCAGTTGCTCATAAGATACTCACGAATCTCATCATAAAATGCTGGTTTACTTTTGTTAGTCTTTCGTTGTCCTTTGTAGGGCAGACTGAAAGCACGTTTCACTCGGAAGTTACTATGGCCTTCGGTCAGGAACCCTGTATGATGAGTAGCTTTAGATTTCTTTAGAATCTTCCGCACTATCGTGTTTACTATCTTAGAGACTTGGAACCAGTTCAAGTACTCACCTTGTTTCTCTTTCTTTTCTACGCAGAACGCAGCTTCATAGACAATAAGGTCAGCATCAACGATTGCAAGTCTGATCATTAGACCCCCGTGAAACTGTTAGCCACTTTGGAATCCTCCGTGATTTCACCTTCACCAGTATCTTCGTTACCAGTGGTCGTGCGACACTTGAATCGATCTAGTAAGGCGAAGATCTTCTTAGCACCTACGTCATGCTGGATTGCTTTGTGCGGTCGGTTCATACGGTTATGAGCCGTACGGTTACGCTGGCCTTCGAACGCAGCCTTGGACTTAAGGTCTGAGATAACAGTAGCAGCCATGGCATCTACGTAATCACTCTCAGCTTCGGTAGGTTCAAAGCCTAGGGTGTCGATCTGTTCTTGGGTTAGTTCTTTCATTATTCTGTCTCCTCGATGCCGTTCTCTTTCATTTCTTCACGTAGTAAATCATGTGCCATATCGTAGCCACACCAGTTATCTACGCCAGCTGCTTCTAGTGCGTTCAACCATGACTCTGGGTTCTCTGCTTTATATTGTCCGATATCCATATTAGTTTTCCTCTTCAATTGATTTAACATACTCAAGTACCGCGGCAATTTGATGACTATTTGCGTTGGTCTTAATTCGGTTTGCTAGGGATGATATAACCGTCACGTTGCCCACGACATAACCTAAGTGAGGTATGCGTTTGTCAAGGGTCGGGCTGTTATCAGTGATAGTTCCTGTACCTTGGATCAAAGGGATCTTCAGGACAGGGCATAAGGTTGGGATGATTATATCCTGCGATGTGATGTTGAACGGGAGATCTTTAGCTTTCGCTCTGGTCTTCGCTCCGTGCCACATGGACTTATGGGGGTTAGTAGTAGTCAACTCTTTCACAGCATGTTGTGCCATAGGTAGAGAAGCCTCGCGTTTCCTTAGGTTATAATCGTTTTGGTATGCCTTGACACAGGACTTACACTTGGTATGTCCTTTGTAGAACTCTTTGTTCTTAAGTTTCTGTCGGCACTTTGAGCATTCCTTCATAATTACCTCCTAGGTTTTCTTCGGTCTTATCATCACGAATACAATCGAACACAGGGTGACGGAACTTGTGACCACTGCTCCATTCCATAAATGTAACCTGAATCAACTGCTTTGTCAACCACTCAATTCCTTTATATTTGTATTGATCAGCCCACCATTTACGTTGAGCATCATCGAACCCAGTGCCCACCTTGCCATAGTTAGTCAGTAACGCGCCCATTAGTCCTTCGTGCTTTCCCGTGCCTTCTTGGTAACCTGTGATGAAGACGTCCGCGGAATCAGTGGGCTTGTACTTGAGCCACTTCTTGCCCTTGCGGATGACAAGGCCTTCGAAACCTTCCGCAACCTTAGCGTCCATAATAGCTTGTAACTCAGCATGTGTAGGATCTTCCAACCACCCGAGATCCATCCTAGGATCCAATGGCTCAATCGAGTATACCATGCTTGCTGGTACTGGACTCCCGTTGACTGAGGATCTGACTCTGGACATTGATGTTGCCCAGTCTTTGTCGTAGACTTCCGCATCGACTATCTCCTTAGATATGTGATCCAGATTGTACAAAGGCTTCCCTGCTCGACTGATGGGGTTACCATCGACATCTCGATGCATTCTTGCACCATCTAGTTTTAAAGTAATGTGCCAGCGTCCCGTAAGGTCTTCACCTTTATTAGGTTTCGGTTTGTTACCACCGTACTTGTTACGTGCCATTAAGTATTCTCCTTTCTCTTTAGTTTCCTAAGTAACTTACCATGTAAAGCAGTCATATTGTTTAAGGAATCCTTAGTTGGTTGTAGCTCCTCCTGTGCTTTATCCCTCGCCTTCCTAAGATTCCTAGTCTCATTCTTATACCTGCTGATGGAGGACTGTAGTGTCCTAATCACGACATGGAGCTTATTGATAGTACTATCCTTACGTAAACACTCTTCAGTATGTGTTTCCATTTGTTATCTCCTGTTAATGTGTTTCTAACCAAGTATCACCATGATCAGCTGTTCCTGTACAGATACACTTCAAGCTAAGGTCTTCGCTAACTACATAGAATGCAGCTTCACAAATCTCCTTGAACTTAGGTACATCTTCTTCTTTAACTTCGAACTGTCCTTCATCGTGCACGTTGGCCGAAGGATTCCAATCTAGTCCTGCTGCATCAGCATTCTTAGTGACCTCGATCAACCAGTACTTCATCACTATCGCTCCCATACCCTGTAGTAAAGTATTCAATGCTGCATGAGGACTGCGTACTCGAATGATACGACCATCGATTCCCTTGACCCATGAACGTTCCTTAACAGCTGCTTGAATGCCTTCCCTGAGTTTCTTAAGTGCTGGTGTAGCTTCTAAGAACTTCTTCTTAAGTGCTTTACCTTCCTTCGCTCCGCCTCCAACGATCTGACCTATCTTAGCATCACCTGCTCCGTAAAGGAAAGCATAGATGAATGTCTTGGCTTGGTCTCGCGTGAGTAACCCAGCGGCTCTTTGGTTCAACGTATGGATATCAGTACCATCGGACTTCTTACCTTCCAAGATACTAATGGCATACTCTATATCATTCATGTAATGTGCTAAGCACCTAAGTTCCAAACCATCAGCATCACAGCCAACTAGTTTATAACCCTTGCGTACCGTGAACAGGCTACGACATTCATTACCGTAAGGCGATGAACTACTAGGAACCTGAGCAACATTAGGACTACTGTGAGTCATGCGGTTAGTAGCTGCTCCCAAGCTATTCACGTAGCCATGGATCCTTGCGTAACCATCGTCTCCCCACTTCGCCTTAGCCAACCAATCCTTAACCATGCCTTCACGCTTGGTTATCATGAAATACTCAGCTAACGGTTTAGCCTCAGCGATCCCTGCGTCCGCAGCAATCTGGAGTACAGCATCGTTGATCATGGGAGTACCTTTCTCCGTGAACTCAGTAAGCTTATAACCTGCACGAGTCAAGCGGTCTGCTATCTGTGCACGAGAGCCTAGTGAGAACTCAGGGAACTCTATTAATGTGAAGGAGCCGCTGAGGTATTCCACTGACTTTTTAAGTCTTCCATCGACCATCTGTTCCGATCGGATGACTTCTGGTGGAGGGACGAGACTCGCCCAATCATCTCCCAGCTTCTTAAGTCCGACTCCCGACAGAGAGCCATCCACCTTGATCTTCGGTTGGACTTCCCTAATCTTTTTAGGTAACGGTTTGAACGTCTCATGTACTTCATCCTCCAACTCACCTATACGGTCAATGAATGTCCCGTGAAGTAATTCGGCTTTCTTATAGTTAAACACGAACCCGTGTTCCATTTGGCGTTGGATGATCTTAGCGGTATCCATCTCACACATGATTGACTTCCAAGAGAACTTAGACAGGAGTTTCACAAGGCGGTGATATAGTTTCTCATTCACATTAGTATCCTGAACACAGTAATCTTCCATCGACTGTGTCCAGATGCTACCTACCCAACAAGGGTTCTTCTTAGGATTAGGTTCCTCCTCGTTATACAAAGGTTGGTCCTTATCACTTACTGGATAGTACTCAGTCTTAGGTTCCCCTAGACGAGCGCCCCACGCACCCAATGAATGACCGCCCTCTATGTCACAGAAGTACAAACGACTTAACCATAAGGTGTCCAATACTATCACGTGTTTCTGAGGTACCCATCCGTAATGCTTCTTCAACATAGGATAATCGAACCCAATCAGGTTGTGACCTGCGTGAACTTCGTATTCATCCAGCTTCTTACAGGCCTCAGGTATATCGCGATACCTAAAGACTTCCTTAGTCTGAGCATCCGTTATAGTAATGCAGTGACAGACGGTCATGTTATCCACGAATCCATCGGTCTCTGCATCCCACACGGCTACTCGTTTACCTACGAGTTCCTTCCACATAACTCCTCCTCCATGACCTTACGTCTCTGAGGGCTGATGTTCTGAGTGTCGATGACTGCTTTGATATGACCAGTATCCATGTCCTTAAGTTTCACGTGGGACAAGGGTTGATCACCGTTGATACCATACGTTCCCCATACTAGTTTCTCACGTTGCTCAGAGAACGGCATGTCAGTTGTCACTGAGAGATCTACGGCATCCGTGTTAAGGTTTCTCCGTATGTAATCAGTACCACCATCTAACATATACTGCTCACCATTAACATCTTCATGAGTAACATAGTCATGTACGTGGGATGAACTTAAGAAGGTACCGTCTGGTGTTATGATTGCATTCTGTATTAACATTAGTTATCCTCCTTAGTATCCTAGGGTCTCATCTTGGAATTGATTACCAGCATTCTCAGCTTCCTCTGGATCAATTACCACCATCCTACCTGTCTCATCATCAAAGTAAGCGTAGTCAGCAGGACCTGTGCGACCTGAGAATCTACATTTGAGTACATGAAAACTAGTTGTATTTCGTTCCACCTCTGTATCAGCATACTTGTTCCTCGCTATTGCAATGGTAGTCATGGCTATTTGCTTGAGACTACCGCTTCCTTTAAGATCATCTTCAGTCGGCACACGACCTTCTTCAAACGACTTACCACCGCCTCCAACTTTCCTCAGGTGACTCACTACCACAACGCAGATGTTCAGACGTTTAACCATCTTAAGTAATCTGTTCATGAACTTATCCATTGTAAGGTTCTCACTACCAGACTCACAGTCACTCACAGCGATTGTTATATGATCTAGGAATTGAATCTTACAGTTATCAACCGTAGCTGCGTACTCCATCTTATCCAAGAGACTATCGTCACCGACTGAACCCTCGTGATCCAGAAGTGTGAACTGGCCCTCACCGTAGAGTTCCGTATGTAACTTACGTTCCTCTTGCTCACTGATATCCACATCAGGCAGATGGATACGCTTGTTAGCATGGATAGCCATGAGGCCACCGATGGTATCACCAACATCTTCCTCTAGACTAATGTCCATGATGTTGTACATGGTATTCCGAAGTAGATGGTATTTCCACTCACGTAGAACTTGGGTTTTACCTGAGCCTGTACCAGCGGTGATGAGGACAATCTCTCCGAGGCGAATACCATAGGTCTTCTTGTTAAGTTCCTCGTACTGTGGATCCCAAGGAATACTCTTGATGTTCTTCTTCTCTTTGTACTTTTCCCAAGTATCCGCACCGTTAATGATGCCGCCTAGTGTAAACCGCTTGCTACGATGGAACTCGTCCACGTACTTGCTAACCTTATTGGCCTTGAGATAGTCACAGGCGTCCTTACCTTCAGTAAGCTCCATGATCTTAGTACGCCCAGGAAACATGGGACCTACTTCCTCTACAGCGGCCTTCCCCGGCTTATCTGCATCGAAGTTAAGGATGATAGATTCAAACTCTTTCATGGCTTCGAAGTTATCCTTCATACAACGCTTAGCTGAACCTGCGCCATCCCAGATACTTATGTTAGGATACTTAGAACCTGTCATCTTGTAGGCAGCCATAGCATCATACTCACCCTCAGTGACCGTGATGCTTCTCCCTGTCTTAGGGAACGCTTGCATACCGAAAGGCACACAGCCCTTAGTTATACCAACGCTTCGGAACTCTTTCTCAGGATACAAGCGTACCTTAACACCGACTAGCTCGCCTTCCTTGTTGTACCTAGGGAACAAGTGATGACCTTTGTCATTCGTTCTTACTCCATACTTCTTACAGGTATCAACGTCAATACGCCTGTCCTGTATGGCCTTGTAGCCTGCCTCATGGTAGAAGCTTAGGTCAGCCTTACCTTTATCTTGAAACTCTGTCACTGCACTCTCCTCTGCGTATCCGCTGTCATTACCTTTGTTTGAATTGTCGTACCCTTGGCACCCATGGCAATATTTACCACCGTCCTCATACTGAACCATAGCGTCCGAACTCCCGCAGGAGTCCTTAGCTGTGCATGGTAACCTATATTTAACTATGTCACCCATTGTTTACTCCTATATTGAAGCCCGTGATCTAATGGTGTCGAAGGAGTCACGGGGCGCTTGGACACCGTTATAATAGTAATCCACGAAGCCTTCAGGAGTCACGTAATCACCGTCGGTTAATTGATTGGCATCCTTGTAAGGCCATACACCCTTAGGAGTCACCAGACCTTTAAGTGATTTCTTATTACCACCTTTAGGATCCTTGTAAACGTCTCTCCAAACACCATTGACTCTAGCAGCAGAACATTTCATTGCCCACTTGTATGTGTCACGGTCAACCTTTTGAAGTAAACCACCGCCCATGCCAAAGCCTATGTTGTCGATTGATATCTTCAGATCAACACAGCCCTGTAGTATACGGACTAACAAGTGTTTGTCAATACCGTCTCCTTGGATTACTCGGATATGCGCAGGTAACACCTTGAACCCTTCGTCATTTACTGTATAACCGAACACTTGTAAACATCTGTCTAACACGTGTAAAGGCATGGTCACAGGGTCACCTGAGTCAGGACGGATAACTAAAGTACCACCGACCTCCAAGAGTATTGGTTCAAGTTCTTTCCACATATCAATAGCAGCATCTATGTCGTAGCTATCTGATACGCAAGCAGCTATCTTACCTTCACCTAAGTTCTTACGGATAAAGGTTTCATACATATCCTTCTCGTGCTCACGTCCCCAACTGGTTACCGTGGAGTGTTCCGTAGCTGGGATACTAAAGCCTGCCATAGACAGACCATAGTTATCTCTGATGTACTTGATCGCCTCAATGTTATCTGTTCCTTGGAATTGAGTAAGGTGACCCATACCACCACGCTGAGCCTGTTCACCACTGGTACACCCTCGTGGAGCGAAGTCATGCAACTTGAACTCCAAGCCAGCTAAGTCAGCACCAGTACGAATCATGAACTCTTTGATACGAGTCTTCATGTAGCGACATTCTGCTGCGACAGTACTCGGGTACCATACTAAACGTAGGAACACTGTCTCGAAGAACGAGGTTAACCAAGGGAACTCAGGGTCTGTGTTTACGATGACAGCTACAGGAGTCTTAGGTTCAACTACTGTTCCCTCAGGAACACCCATGACTCTCAGTGGTAATCCTTTACCTTTGTATTTCTTAAGTAGATCCCACCACGCTGGGTTGAATGGAACACCGTGTTCCTCAGCGATATCCTGCAACTCACTGATGTACAATTGGTTCAGGTTACGCACATCTAGTAAGGAGCAGAAGTCTGCTAGGCCTACGATAGGTAACGGATGCTCACCACCGCGAGGTGCTATGTATGAATAGACATACTCAGTGTTCTCGGGATACTGCTTGTAGTGAGAGATCTTATAGCTATCACATTGTAGTAAAGGGTTCTTATTTAAAATCATCATTGTTCTCCTTATTGTATTCCTCTTCTAGTTCTGTAACAGCGAAGCCGTGTTCACGTGGGGACATTTCCCCTTGTTCTAAGGCTTCATCAAGATCTGCCATTTCCTGTTCGAAACGTCTGTCACTCATCATTACTTTATCCCCTGTACTAAACGTCTAATGATTGTCACGTGATTGTAGAATAAAGGTATCTTACCCTCTACGATATCCTTTACAGAGAACCACGCGACTTCCTGCGCATCATCACCAGCTGTAACATTTATTTCCTCATCAGGATGCACAGCATAGCAGTAATTAAAACCTATGGTTCTCGTTGATAACCCATTCATGTTCTCTTCAACAGCAAAGGCTACCTCAGCTGCTCGTGGTATCGTTAGTAAGTCTAAGGCAGTCTCCTCCTTGAGTTCCCTTAAGGCACCTGCTCGAGTAGTCTCCGTGTTCTCTAGGAATCCTCCAGATAATGCCCACTGACCATGCCCACGGACTCCTCCGCGCTTCACCAGTAAACATTTGTCACCTTGGATTACCATTGCATGGCATACAGGTTCAATGGGGTTACTGTACTCGTGGTTGCTTGTGGCGGTGGCCTTACTAGTGGTACACAGGAAGTATTCGTCTCTTAAACGTTTCCACTCACCTGACACGATCCAATTGTCCACAAAGTCTTCCACGAAACTAGAGACCTTCATCATCCACTTGCTGCCATCGTTGTAAATAGACTCGCGGATATCAGTAGCATTTAAGCCTGCGGACTCGGTGACCTTGGTAGTGTAAAGGAAATTAGCTCGGTAGAAGTCTTCATCTTTCTCACTGGTATACAAGGTAACCTTAGACGGATCTTCCTCGATTGTGTTGACGCGGCTAATGACATCCTCAATCCACTCGTTATCACTGGGATAGTTGTCCAAGCCTTTAATATGTAAACGATCGTACTCAGGGAACTCATGTTCAATCATGCTAATACGATCTTCAGTAGGGAAAGGGTTCTTATAATTAGGCAGCTCATTGGCAGAGCCTACGAGCACCAAGACTACATCGTTTTCTTCATATGCTCTTTGAATTAGATCTACGTGTCCGTTGTGTAGCGGTTGGAATCTTCCGATTACTAAGCCTACTTTCATTGGGTTTCTCCTATGGTAATAATAATGGTGAAGGGTAGGGTGCGGTTATAGCAGCCCTTAGTTGTTGACTAGGGCGTTGCATTTGAACCGCCTTAGGTAACACAACACCATTGGGATCTAAGGACACATCATGATTAGCTTCGACTTCTGCTACGGTTAGGAAGCTTTCTTGCAGCCTAATGAGTTCCGTAGGCAACACACGGCCACCTCGTTGAGTCCCACGTCTCTTGAGAGTCTCTAGGGCGTACTGTCTGTCACCATCGTCACTGATCTGATGTAATCGTACCATTGCCTTGGTTCGGCCCACTACAACAGCGTGTATGAAGCGTGTCTGGCGAAAACGACCACCTCCAACAGCACCAAGTACCATGTCTCCTAGGTTTAACTCTTGACCGTAGTGGTCTGTAAGTTTATCCATGATGTTCTCCTTTAGTTATAGAAAAGGCACCGTAGGTATAAGCCTAGGTGCCTTGGGGTTTACTTGGGGTTTACTTGGGGTTTACTTCTTAGTAGTCGTCTTGATCAGCACCACCAAATTCATCAGCGTCTGCGAACTCCATTTGGTTAGGAGAGTTTAACTCCAGCACTTGACAGGCTATTAGATCTTGACCTTTGCCTGTGTTACCTGATGGACCTTTCCAATCACGAAACTTGTACTGTACGTTGACACGTGAACCTCGGCCAATCTCAGAGCCTTCTAGGTCTAAATCCTTGGTCGCAATGTTACCTACGATACGCGGCTTAAACTTAGTCTTGAAGGTCGCTTGGAACTGAGTTGCTCCGTTGTATTCCTTGGTCTTAACATTCAGACCTGCGTCCTCAGCATCAGCAGCTTGTTCCTCGGTTAATTTAACTACTATTTGGTACTTACTTGAGAAATCGTCTTCTGCTAATACGTTTGAAAACAATACTTCTACTTTTGATAATAAAGCCATTTGGTTTACCTCTTCGTTCGTGCATATGTTATCCCCGCGTTGATTAAAGTTAATTTGGTTGACGTTATGCAACCGTTGGTTTCTATTTAAAGATAGGCTCTTGTTTCAGCATCAAGGGAAGGATCTCAGTCTTTACCTTGGACACTAACTTATTCTTGTAAGGAGAATCTATGAAGTCAAACTCATCTAGCACAATAAGCTGAAGGTGTCTTAGTTCTCCCTTAGTAAACTCGAGTTCTATTGGATCCTTCTTCTCTACTATCCAAAGTAGTCCTAGAGCTTGTTTGCCTGTGAAATGATTACTAGTTGTATTATTCATGAGTAGTTCCTCTTGTGTTTCTTATGTTTAGAGTTTATCATGGATTCATATTACTAGTCAAGTGGATTATTCACAATATTTATGTCATTCTCTGTCTCAAACCAAACCTTAGCGCCACAGCTCAGGGGTTTATCAGGTCTGTACTTGAATGTGCCACATACGTTACCTAAAGCATCTAATACATCCACTTCAAACCCATAGACATTACTCTTGTAGGTCTTGCATGTAAGTACTGCTCTGTGGTCATCAGGCATTCGATTGTTATTGTACTTGATGTTATGCTGATTTACATGAATTATCGTCTTCATCTGCCTCCTCCTCATCTAGTGGACTCTGCGAACCATAGTCACTCGGGTTCTCTCCGAAACCATCGGGATAGTTACTCATTGGAACATCTCCAAGCTTCATAAAGTATTCCTACAGCTGCTCCTACAATGAACATCCAAAATATAATCATAAGTTTAACTCCCGTTTCATTACTTCCTTAAGTCGCTTAAGTTCCTTCTTAAGTTCCTTAACTTCACGAGCAAGGTAGTCAATTGCTTCCTGCTTTCCGCTTGGTGAGATATCCTTAGGCTGACTCCTGATATATTACGAAACCAGAGTCATCTTTCTTCGCATCACCCTTAGCAGTGAGTCCTACGACTACTCCTTTCACATCAAGGAAGCGTAAATCAGTTTTATCACCGTCAATCACGCGAAACCCGAGGAAACTAGTGGGTAACGCCATACTTGAGTTGAACACAACAGCTACGTTCTGGTCTAGTAAGCAAACCTTCTTCACATAAGAATCAGGAGTATCTTCTGCTCTACTGTAGGTCAGGTCGTAGTTAGCTAAAGGCTTTCTGTCTTCTGGTGCCCACTTGGTATAGTCGTAGAACTGCACCTCAGGATACAGGCTCATATCTACGTAACGTTCCCAAAGGATATCACTAGTCCCATTGAGCCGAATTGCAGGTTTCTTCCCGACCAGCCTTGCGTTGAATGAATGTCTAAGAATCTCTTTATGCAGTTGCTCAAGAAAGCCTTTTCGGTCGTCGATAAACCATTCAGACTTTGCGATTCGAGCAGCTTGTACATTTGAAAACTTACCTCGTCCAGAGGAATACAAACAAGCTGCTGCGCAACCAACAGATGCCTTTGGACATAGGTTGACCTGCTTCCTGTTTGTCTTATGAGGACTGAGATACATGATGGCTGTGAGGTATTCACTGGCTTTATCTCCTTTGATAGTCTTGGCGTTAGTCCCGATCGCTAGCAGTTTCTTTGGTCTTACTTTGATCATTGTGTTCTCCTTTTGTTTTACGATTGTTTAGTGATAGGGACTGACAACGCAGTCGATCTGATCTCAATCCCTATAGTCTAACTAATCGTTTTGAATCTTAAGTTCTCTAATGACTCTCAGCACGATAAACACCATGAGTCCGAAGACACAGAGTCCTACGAAGCCGAGGAAACCCATTAACTACCCAGCACAATGTGGTCTTCGTCCACGGTAATCTCCCAGCCACTCACGTCACCAATAGTACAGTAATCAAAGGACTCACCGTTGTGCTTACGGAATACTAAGTTATCGTTCTTCTCATCATAGTTAGTGAAGAAGAAGCCTAGGTACTCCTTGCCGTTAGAATGACGCGTTAGGTCATAGCGAGTCTTACGGTTAATAGGGAAGTCCTCAGGGCCTCCTACGAACTCCTTAATACCCATGAACTCATCAGTCCAGGTCGTTGTATCATCGTAGTTATCAGATTGAGGTGAATAAGTAACTACGGTAACCTCACGTACCTCGACGTTACTAAGGAAATACTGGTGAGGCTGACCAGCGATATCTGCTGATACCTTAGATAGTCGGAGCTTGTCTTTACCTATGTATTCCCCTGTAAACCAATCACCATTGAAGCTGGAGTTGAAGGAAGTACCACGGAATTCATAAGTCTTACCGATGACTAAGTTAGACACCGTTAGTTTCTTAGTGGTTTCCTTAGGTGTCTCCTTAGGTGTCTCCTTAGTTTTCTCCTTAGTAATCACTACCTGAGCATTCACTAGTCCCTTATCACTACGCTCGACTTCTTCCAGAATCTCGTATCTACAAGCACGTCCCTTCATGTTCTTGTAATCTGATGGGATCGCTACGACATCCTTAGGATTAATCTTCAGCACGACCATGCGACCACTAGAACCAAAGCCCTCAGCGTACTCATGAGCAGCAAAGTGCAATCCATATGAGCAGGTCTGATCCTTGTTCTCATCTACTAGGTTACGTTGCATAGAAACGATTGAACCTACTGAGTTATCCATGGTACCTGTATGATGATCAGTGAAGTCCTGTCTAACTGATTTATACGCTAGGAAGTGACCATCGTCAGTGATAGGTAACATAGATACTTCCATGAAACCATATAGCTCCTCGACCGCTCGGCTACTAGGGTTCTGCGTTAGGTTCTCTAGAAACAGTTCCAGAGGTTCACAGTTGTGACCTAACTTAATCATTTCCAAGATACGTTTACCTAAGATCCCACGAACCACGTTACCTTGGAAGAACAGTTCATTACCTCGTAGTACTAGTTTACTTCCTTGGATCGCAGTGTTAATCGCCTCTTTCAACGAGATTAACTTAGCCGCTGCTGGGAAATCATCTTGACCTACTGCTTGTTCAATTGCAGTGTACTGAGGATGACTCTTGTTCGCTGTGTGCCATACGCCTTCGTTAAAGAAACCTACTGATACGTTTGGGATTATTAATTTAGCCATTATTTGTTCTCCGTTATTATGAATGTTTGTAAAGCTTTGAAGTTACCTGTGGAATTCCAGCCGTACCCTAAGGCACTGACCAACTCTTTCCACTTCTTGTTATACGTGTTGATGTAAGACCTAGCTCTCTCAGACACGAATGCTGAGCCTTTGATCTCTGCATCAACCAGACTTAGAGCACATGACCGTTCCATTCCATTCATGCTACTCTTAGTTAATCGAGCGTGAAACTTAAGCAGTAAGTAGATAGCGTTATCAACACCTCTCCACTCGACTCGGCCTAAGTTACGCATTTCCGAAGGACTCAATAGATTCTGTAGTTCCGTGTGGTTAGCGTCTTGCTGTAGTCTAGGAACCAATAGTTTATCTAAGGCTGCTGAGAGATGTGAGGCATCCTTTAGACCTACGACATCCTTTCTCGTGTGTTTACGTACTAAGTACACAGGTTCATCCAGTTCATCAACGAACCTACCGATCTCTGGGATTAAACCCTTGAACTTCCCATCCTCGACGTCCCAGCCGCTCATAGGCAGCATATAACCTGACGTTGGTATGTCAGTGACGCTAGTAACTGAAGCCTTCACAGTGGCTCCTCGGGACGTTACCTTGAAGATCTGATCAGGTTTAGCACGAGTACCTTTGGTCGCCGCTGTTGGTAATCCTATAACAGTCGACAGTAACTTAGGTACTACCCCAAAGAACTCAGTAGCTGTTGCTAGGTCTGCATCAAAGAGAGCTTGACGAGTAGCCTTGGTTCCCTTAGTCGGATCTATGATGTAAGCCTTCGATGGTATCTTAATATGCTCCGCGTTGATGTGAGCTGTTGCGCCGATACCAAGGTCATTGATATACAAATCTAGACCCGTAGCAACATCCGTCATCATTATAGTACATGCACGGAATACATTAGTATACCGAGAAACGACATGTTTAATAGAGAGCGTGTGTTCGTCAGAGGTTAACCTATTATGCGCTAAAGTACTCCAAGTGTACTCATCACCCTCGAAAGTAAACTTAGGCAAACTAATAAGATTCCCATTAGCTTGGTGGAACTTCTTACGTAGACTTAGGTAATCCTTACATTGCTTGATCTCCGCTAAGAACTCATCGTTATATTTCTTCTTGATGCCTGCGAGAACATCACCTATGTATTTCTTAGTACGAGTAGTGTACTCAAGGTTCTCTCGAGACGGTGGTATATCCACAGCACCAATAGGAACCTTGATCGTTAGAGACTCACGGAACAGTGCGTGGGAGCCTGAGAACATGTTGTCATTCAAGTCATACGCTACGTTGCCCATTACAACATAATGCGTTCGGTTCCATGATGAAACGTTACGTTGCTTGCTGTAGAAGTAGTCCTTGGTTTCCCAACCATCAGGTAGTTCGTCCCACTCAGCTACTCCCTCGCCACCAGTAATGATAGGTTTCGTGGGAAAGTACTTGAGTTGTTTAGTCAGCTGGTTGGTGAACTCCAGTACCTCGTCCTCCTCGAATACGAATGATACCTTAACTCCTGTAGGTTCGGTACTCGGTTCTCTTGACAACATAGTTACCTGAGGATTACCTGCATCCTTGAAACATAACCACGTTGACTTCTCACCATCGCGCCAGTTCTCCACGGTGAAACTATCGACCATAGTGAACGGGGTCTTACTGCCCAAGCCAAACCCTCCGATGAGATCATCACTGGTATCCTTAGTACTTCCGCCTATGTTGGTGTAGATGTTTTCAAAGCGTTCATGAGGTATGCCAATACCGTAGTCACGAATCATGAAAGTCTTCTCTATCCAAGTAGGCAGATGTATTTCAAAGGGTTTGTCGCGGTTGTCTGCTTCACAATGAGCATCCCAAGCGTTGGCTGCTAGTTCCCGTATGACTGCTCCGGGTTTGTTAGTGTACATCTTGTTAATTACAATGTCGATTATCTTCGCACTGTTGGTTAACTGGAATGCGTTTGCTTGCATACCGCCCATTTGTGCTGCTGGTGTGTTTGATGTTATCTTCACGTTTTTGCTCCTATCTAACTAAGTCCTCGAAACGAATCGGTTTAAAGTCCGTGTGTTCAACACAGGCATTGATGTAACGTGTATCCAAGGGTTGCATTGAACCGTTCTCTTCAGACCAGTTATCACCTTCCCAGATACTATTACCATGCAAGTGTCCGTGTATGTTACCTAGTCTTCCTCTGAGTTCTTGAGGATGAATTGGACAGTGCGACCACCAGTATCCACGATGGCTAAGCAACCCGTGGACTTTGTCATACAGTCCAGCGAATTGAGAAACCTTAACGCTTCTGTCGGTGTCATGGTTTCCAAGGATGATGACCTTGTGTTTACACTTGATTGCCGCGACTCTGATGTGCCATTCAAGAGAAAAAGCAATGTCGCCAAGGAGAAACAGAGTATCACGCTTAGTAATATTACTGGCAAGATTATCGAAGATAACTTCATCATGTTCCTCCTTAGTAAACTGGGGTCTATACTTGGTGATGTTCTTGTGACCCAGATGTAGATCACTAGTCACCATCAAGCGACTCACGGTAAATCCGCTAAGCTGATGGTCTCAGTGTCCGTGGCTACCATAGCAACCGTTAGAATCTCAACTGAGACGATAGGCAGGTTCTGGCGATTGAAGCTATCTACTTGATGTTTGATGTTCTTAAGTAAGGCTTTACGTGTCTTGTAGCCGATGTTTCTCCCACTACTACGTTCAACCGTAGCCGTACTTTCATCACCTTGCCATACGTAAACTACCTTACCAATTTGACCTAAGTCTTGTAGAGTATTCATAAGACTTCTCCTGTATAAGGTTTAATTTCAGTACAATGGAATTCACCTTCAGGGTACCATACCTTGGTAGCAGTAAAGAGATTACCTGTGTGATTCTTAACGACTACTGATTCAGGAGTAGCATCGAAGCTCCACTCTTCTTCCTCCAATCCGTCTTGGATAGCGTCGAAAGGGTACTCATCTGTGGTACATTCCGAGTAATCATGTATATCTTCTGCGTTAATCATAATTTAGACATCCTTACAGTTAAGATCTTGTTCATATGATTGTACCAAGCCACCGTAGTCCAATCAGACTTTAAACGATTACATGTAGTACAACAAGGTTCTACATTATTCGCTTGATACGGAAGACTACTATCGATTCGATCCAAGCCTATGGTCTCAATAGGTTCATTACAGTGCGTACAAGGTTTTTGCCAGTGAACCATGAACTGATCTTTAGTTAACTTCCACTCGAAACCTCGGGACTCAGCAGAAGCCTTATACTTCTTCAGCCTGTTCTCGGGTTTCGCTCGGTACTTCTTATCCGATGCTCTCCTGTTACTAGCGTACTTAGTGTTGTATAGACGTTGACACTGCTTACAACGGTTACGTTTACCATCAGCCTTACTGCTATCATTGGTGAATGACGAGCGTAGTTTGATCTCCGAGCACCCTTGAGCACCTGTGCATTGCTTGTGGGTTTCCTTGGATTCCGTGGAACCTTCTGGTAACTCTCGGTACTTTAGTTGTTTAGTCATCAGCAACCTCCACTACTTGTTCAGTTAATCTCGCTAGGAATCGATTATAGTTAAACCCAAGTCGTATCTCATGTAGACCGTCTTGATACCTAGGTGAGATGATAATAGCTTGAGGATAGTCCAACAGACATTGCACCTTCTGTTCTCTATTAATTAAAGTACGCATCCCCTCCACGTGGTACTTCAAGATAGCAGCCTCGGTATCCTTGAGCTCTTCCTCAGTATAACATAGTTCACTAATTGCTAGTTCTAATTGGTGCTCGATATCCTTAGACACCTGTGCTTTAACAGCGTTATCAAATATTTCCTTAATACTTAAAGGCAGTACTTCGACCTCCAGAGTAATAGCTGTTTCCTCAGGTCTATCTCCTTTAATCAATTTGGTTATGAATTTAATCATCAGTAATCTCCAGTTTATATTGCTTAAGTCCCTTAGGGGTAAAACGTCCAAGCATGAAATCATTGAACATGGCTTCGCATTGATTGAGCATCATGTAGTTATTCATCCAAGTGTAGTAACCCTGAGTAGTCTTACTATCCAAAGTTTCCTTAGGACTGATTAACGGGCGCTTGATGTATTCCCAACCGATGTAACCTTCACATGCCTTAGTATCAGCGTTGATATAAGGATGGATTACTCGATAGTTACTACCACCAGTGATTCCTATGACCATTTTACGTGATACAGATAAGTTAAGACCGTACCATTCGTTAGTATCCACAAGATCACCGACCTTTACGTTGCGGCCATACGCATCTTTACCTAGTATGTCTCCGTGTTTCATGTTAACTCCTTAAGTATATCAACCAAATCATTGAACCTGCCTTTAGCCCATCCCACGGTAGCAGGAGAACTATTAGGGTCTCGTATAATAGCTAGTAACTCTATCAACACTGGATTATCCATTCCACACCACCACTGTCCAATTGATATCAGGAGCATACACGAGTATCGCTCCTTGCACCGATTCCCAATCAGAGCCTCCAACTCCGCAGCCAATCATTGGAATGGCTATGGAATGTTGATAGTAATCTTCGTTTATCTGCTTAAGAATATGAATGAAAGCGTGAATATCGAAGTTAGCACCGCCCTTGTACTGGGTGTATGCATTGATGATAGTGAAGCGCCCTATGTGATCTACACATTCTGAGTATTCACCCAAGGCACCGAAGTCACCTGAGTCATGGTGTGCTTCCGACATTTCACGAGCCATAGGGAAAGCTTCCCACATCTGAGCAGCAATTCCACTATCTTCACCGTGGAAACAGTTGCAACCATGCATGATAGCATCGAAGTCTTCTGCTTGTTTAATTAGATCGCCTAGTATTACTTTAATCATGAATCCTTCTCCAAGAAACGGGTGATCTCGTCAGCATTAACAAACACTACGAACGCAGTTAATAAGATCACTGCAGCTAGTGTGATTAGGGCAACATTAGGTGACGGGAGGAACGCTTGTATTAACATAAGTACTATGAATAGTAAGAACAAGCCGCCTATGATTGATATGGTTATTGACTTACTGCTCATCTTTAGTCTCCTTAGGTGTATCGAATAGTTTACGCTTAATGAATCTTAACATAGTGTTCTCCTAGAGTTATACGAGTTGTTGGTTCGACATAACGCCCTAAGTATCTAAGGCGCTAAAGCAAACTACTTCTTCATTGCTATCAATTGTTCAATCGACAGGTCGTTCATGGCTGCCTCTTGCTTCTTAATGATCAGTTGATCAATCGCTTTGTTAGCCGTAGCTACCGCAGTAGCATTGGACTTAGCTTCTGCTTCATCAGTACGATCTTTAATCACGTCCAGTAAGATCTCCAAGCGTAGCTCCATGAGCATCGTTTGATTATCACGTACAGCGAAGAGATCGCTAGGTGCTGTGATGTTCTGATGACATTGGTTAGCCATAGACTTCAAGTGAGTCAATGGTAAGCTTTGTAAATCCTCAACGGTTACTGAGGCATGCTTAGGTGCTACGAAACGTAGGCGTACTTTGTTAGCTTGTTTATACATTGTTGTTCTCCTTTATACGTTTGTTGATTTGATACATTTCATTAGCTTCTTTACTTGACATACCTGACGTTGTGCGCAGGTCGTAAGCTGATATGTGATTTCGTATCAATGTTGGATACATATCGTTGTTATTCCCTGTTGTTCTGAAAGCAACAGGAACGAATGGTTCCTTAGGTCCATTAGGGCTTACTATAGTCACCTTATGTTTCTCAAGAACATTCGCTAAGTCTAATAAGAAGTCGATATTCATCAGAATTGTACGTTATATTGACGACCATCAGCTTTGACAGTCACGTTGTTACGAATGGTTTCAGAGAAGCCTACACCAGACATTTGATCGTCTCGTTGTTCAGCTTTCATTTTACTACCAAGCATTTCAAAGACCTTACGATGGTCATGCAATGAGTCCGAAAGGAACTCAGGATAGAAACCACGTACTGGCTCAGGGTTCTTACAATCATTAAGAATGAAGAACGTATGCTTGTTGCCTGACTTGTTGTTGTCCCAGTGATTCGGGCTAAACATCATAGCATCAACTTTGTGGAACTGTTGAGACTTCAAGCCCCATTTGTCTTGCACTGACAAGGTGTGACCCATGTTATCGCGGAGTTCCAACACATTACCTTTCTTGTTCACGGTACCAACAGCAACATCACGCATCACTGTACCTTGATGATAGAATGAATACAGTTGACCTGCGAACTCAATCTCAGCAGTGAAGCTACCTCCTAATCTACGACTGTAGTTGTTCACGTAGAACTTATAGTTACCATCAGGCATCTTGTTAAGGTCTGTGAAGATTATGTTCTCTACTGCTACACGGTGAGGGTTAGTGATATCAACATCAAGAGTACCTGAGTTCATACCGCCACAATGGTTACTAAAGCTAATATGACTACCATCTGCTTCACGACAATGAGCATCCAAGTCAGAACGATGAGGTTCATCTGGAGTATTCCATTGTATACTGAATCTTAATACACCATCAGTACGACCACCAGCGGCCTTGACGTTCTCTTTCATACCAGAGTCAGTCACGTCACCATCGTAAGCCCAAGTGAAGTTGTTATCCCACTTAAGCATATTAGGTGCCTCAGAGTTAACTGGAGCCACTAAAGTCATGAAGTTAGCTTGGTGTTCATTCGCTAACAATAACTCCATAGATTGCGTCTTAGGGACTACGGTGGCGATGAAGTCTTCGATACTAATATCAACAGGTTTCCCTTTGCTGGCTACAGGAGCCGTAGGGCTGAGGATATCAAGGACACCCATTGCTTTCTGAGCAGAGCTATCAGCATAGATCACGTTGTTTATCGTTAGGTCACTTAGAACAGCATCACGTCTTGGGATGGTTGGTTCAAAACCTAACTCACCAATAGTCTCAGAGGCACGATTGATCATGGCTTGAGTAATCAGAGCAGAGCTTCGCTTATAGTTAGCAGGTGCTACCTTGGTTTCGAAAGACTTCACCGCTTTCTCAAGTTCAACGCCAGTAGATAGATCAACCAATAGTGTACCAATGACTGAGTTTCTAAATCCTGATGCTTCACCTAAGTTAATCGATGTAGTCCAAAGGAATTCTTCTTTATTGCTTGCGCTGCCGTAACCAACCTGTAGGTCTCTCAACTGCTGAACGCGAGACTTATGTTCTTCGCCACGGTACAGAGCTTTCTCAGAGATTAGGTCCGACACAGCGACTATAGCATCCGAGGTAATCTCGGTTAATGAACGCTTTAACACGTTGTAGTTGTTGACTGCTTTGCCCTTGAGCGTAGCAATGTCACTTTTTGGCTTCACGCAGAACGATGGTAACTCTTGGTGGAAGTGATTCCAAGTGATCGTGCCGCCAGCATTGATTTCCAAGGTTCTATCCTGACCTATGTTCTTTTCATCATGCAAGAAGATGGTCTTGATTGCCGCAGCTTTAACGAATGCTGATAGAGCGTCTGCTACTACTTGGTAGTGTCCGCCTATCTCAATGTCCCATATGCTTACTAACTCGTTACCAATGAACGCTACTACATTGCCACCTTTGCGAATGAACGACTTACAACAGTTGCAATCATGTTCCGTGCGTTCTCTAAATATCGGGTTGGTTCCCTCGGGAAACGATGATAAGTAAAGATCCCAGAGTTCATACTTGTTAATATCTACTTCAAGTAACTGAGCACCTGCGGCCATCTTAGTAAACTGTACTGATACTGCTTGCTTCATGTTAGTAAATTTCATGAGTTATCCTTTTGTTATTTCGTTGATTAGTATCTAATTTATAATGAGAAACCGTAACCACAGCCTAACGTAGCGCGTGGCTCGGAGATGTACGTCACACCTTTGAAATCGTTGTACCCTGAGGTACCGTAGTCCACCCGTTGGTCTATGTTAATATTAAATTGACCTTGGCTTAGGCATTCATTAAGAACCTCAACGACAACCGTAGCCATCATAATCTTGAGTTCTTTCTCAGTTAGTTCCATGGTAAACATAGGAGGCTGCGGTTTCTTAGTAATGTTCATGAGTTATCCTTCTGTTATTTCGTTGATTTGTTCCCACAAGTTATCCTGTAGTCTACGGGTTTCTAATACAACATCCTCTGAATGTCTGTTGTAGTAATCAAAACGTAGCGCTTCCTTGATAGCTATTAGTTCTTTCTCAGTTAGTACTAGAGCGAACGTAGGAGGTTGAGGCTGTTTAGTTATTTTCATGTGTTCTCCTAGAGTTATACGATTGTTTTGAAATTGGTGCTCACACAAGGAATCGAACCTCCACCCGTTTAAGTACTTAATACTGCCCTGAGACTAGTATGACAGTAGCTTTCTTTTAACGAGACAGTCTCCAAGATGCTTCTTGGTCGCCAATAGACACAACACACTGGAACGCGGTAATTAATCGCTATGTGTCATGAGACTGATGTGGGCAAATGGGTTCCCGAGGACTGAATCTAACAGTCGACCTCCCATAGGTTGGTAAGCCCTACACGACTTGAACGTGTGACCTTCGACCGCTAAGTCGACGCTCTAACCAACTGAGCTAAGGGCTTGGAATTGGGCGCTCTAACACTGAGCTACTCGGGCATTGAATTTGGCGCTAGGATTGTTTATAAGCACAACATATTACCATCACTCTTCACTGGATCTATGTGACCTCTTCACCAGTTACTAAGCTTTAGCTATCTTAACCTCCACGGCTAAGTCCTGCATAAAAGCTGTCGTATCGTTGCTTCAACCTAGTCACATGGTAGGTTTCCACTTTGATACCGATCTCTTACCACTTAAACTTTCTAGAATCAGCATAGACCTGAATGTGTCTACGTTGCTGTCCCATGTTTATAGTGGTTTCATGAACAAATGACTTAGGTATCACTCGTATAAAGCATCGCCATACGTGATCTTCGCTCATCTGTCCTCTATGTAAATCGTGTTGAGTGAATGAATGCCATTGTTGAGCTGGTTTCGTGAATTCACCCGATGAATCTTTGTATAATGTAAGAGGTGCGGCTGATAACCACATGTACATCTTCCGTTCACTCTTGGCTCCTTCGGTTCTTTCACCATAGGAATCCCTAGGAAGGAAATCAAAGTGCCAATTAGGTATACAAGGATACTGCTGCGGCATAAGCATGTGTACTTTTACATCAATTAAGTAATGTTCCCATGATTCCTCAAGCTCAAGCTCGTTCAATAGAGGCATTACCTCAGGCATTAGTTCCTTTGTTTGCTCCAGAGTACATAACATCACACCGTTGTGGCTCTTACTCCAGTCTATATCATGTTTCATAACGTTCTCCAGTTGATTAAGTAGGGTAACCTCCTATTCGACATAACCACCTAAGACTCTAAGTGGTTATAGCAAACTTTAGTAGCAGGTATTCTGTTCAGGAACCCAAACACCGTCCTCGGCTTCACAAGTTTCCTTGCTGCTTAACGTTGATGTATCAATGGGATGGTCTGCTTTGATAACCTGTTCATGCGGCACTGTCTCTAACTTCTCAACAATGGCATCATCAAGGTCACCTCCAAACCAACCACTAAGGGCTAGCATGAGAATACCTACGATGAGGTCCATGTCGAAGACGAAGACCCAAAGTATTAACAGTAGAAATCCGAGTGACATATGTTTCTCCTTATTGCATGTCTTTAACAGACTTTAACACTTGCAACTGTAGTAACTTCTGCATTTCGTTAGAGCCATCTTTAGAATCGTTACCACCAATGATCATTGTCGATGGTACGTTCATGACACCAAGAGCCTGAGCGATGTCAGCATTCATTGCTACTTGAGCATCAATCTCTTTAAACAATTTACCAGCGGCTTGCATTGTATCTAACTTGTACGCTTCAGCTTTAGCAAGAGTAGTGATTACCTTGGCTTCCTGTACGGCAGCTAATGCTTCCTGAGTTTTCTGACCAGTACGAGCGATCGCAGCTTTCTCAAGTTCTTTCGCCTTGTCCTTTTGCTTGGTTGCTTCGATGATAGCTAACGCAGCATCACGGTTAGCATCGGCAATCTTAGGAGCGTTCTGAATCTCAGCGGCAGCTTGTGCTTTGATACGCTTGGTTTCACCATCAGCCTTAGCTTGTTCACCTTCCCAGTAAGCAGCCTTAGCATTCGCTTGCGCTGTTTGACCACGGTTAGCAGCATCACGACGATCAGCTATCTGTGTCATAGTCTTAGCTTCGAAGTCATAACCCGTAACAGTCACCTGAATATTAGTCATGTCCCAAGCTTCAAATACGTTCGGTTGATACAAAGGTGTTCCAGTAGGATTCCCTTTCTTATCATATGAACTGTACTTGATCATCGAGAAACCTTTTGTCTGAGTTAACTCAGTGCCATCATCATTCACACCTACCACAATTTCACGATCCTTAACAATGGTAACATAAGCACCATTTCGTAATTGATCTTGTAACGCTGCGGCTATCTGTGAACGCTTGGTTTCATAGGCTTCAGTTGAAGTGAACAGTTCTGCTGTCTTAGTAAACAACGAACGGAACTCAGGGTCAAGTAGTTTGTTACGTACACCAGTTTCAGTGTAGTATTTAAGATGCAACTTGGTTAACATACCAATGTCATTACCCTCGGCATCCTTATCACCTGATGAACCTGTAGGCGTTGGCGTATCTAATTGTGCACAGATGCTACCTTTACCACCGTCACCGTACTGAACTATGAAACCATCCTGCTGTTCATAATCACAAGCACGTCCTTGAGGTGTTCTAACGGTTCGTAGGGAGTTCTTGTAGCTTTCATACATACCGTTGCCATAGTAGAAAGGGCCAGCTGTGTTTACTTCCTTAGTGTTACCGTAGTACGTAACGGCAACATGACGTTCAGTGGCTTCATTGTATCCCATGACACTGCTGTATCCTATGGCTACGGTCAATGCTGAAGCTGCTACGATACCTGCGGTAATTGCTAATTTCTTACTCATTTAGTTGTACTCCTGTTGATGAAAGTGTTTCAGCATAGGAACTCACCGAAGTTACTCAGGAATTCCTATGGTTGAACTACTTTTCGTTGTCTTCGAGTTCATCGAGAACGGACTGAAGTTCATCGGCTTCTTGATCAGCTATCACATCATCAATGGTATGCTGGATGTCATGATTACGATCCACACGCTTCTTAGCTCTAAACAAACGCTTGATGATGTAATACATGGCGATGAAGAATACTGCTAGTAATATGAAACTCATTAGTTACCTCCTTGAAGCTTATGAAGATCTTCTGCTAACTTACGCATCTCTTCTTCAATACGCTTGATTTCCAGTTGCTGCTCAGTGAGCTCAGGTTTCACACGATATTCCAAAGACCTACACCAGTCAGGTGATTCTGTGACTATCCAACGGCCTCCAAAGGCTCTTACCTCAATCTCAGCGCCTTTAGCCCATCGGATTATTACATCCTTATGTTTGTGTCCCAGTAACTCAAAGCGGTGCTCAAACATAGCACAGGTACCTCCGTTATCTAGTTCCACACGGATTGTCGCACCGCGGTATGGTATTTGTTTCACGGTACCCTTGTCACCGTTCTGGCAGTTTGTGGGATTACCTGAGTGATCCTTAACTACAACTCTATCGTTTACTTTAAGCATTAGTATTCTCCTGTTTATGATTGTCTACTAAATGCAACAGCACGATTGATATCAAAGTGACCATCTGCTTGCTGCTTCTTCCAGTAAGTAATATTACCTGCTAGTTGAAACATCTTAGACAAGACAGCAGCAGTTCCCACAGGGCCTGATGTTACTAATCTAACGCAAGTCTGTTTGAATTCAAGGGAGAACTGACGTTGCTCAGGAGTGTGGCGTATCGTTGGTTTAACATCAATTAACCAATGCTTCTTGATATGCTGCTCTGCTTGAGAACGTCGGACATCTCTTTGTTTACCACGGGCTTTGTGCCGAGCCATTTGGACTTTAGGTTTCACTAGTTCAATTTCCTCATCAGATACCCAAGTAAGAGGAGCACCTAAACGATAACTCTCTCCTTGCCAACTATTATCAATGGTTCGGATGTCTCCTACGGTTAAGCCGCGAGTGGTTCCTACGTTCAATACTTTAACTCTATCGCCTACTTTAAACATGTTGTTCTCCAGTTGTTATACTTATGGTTATACTTTGGTTATACCTTAGTCTTCTCTCCCCTCGGTTATACCTTCGATAAGCTCAAGTAATTCAACCCAAGTGTCAGGGAATTCAACTAAGAGACCCTTGAGTACGCTTAGTACTTCGTCTTTCTCAACATCTGCGAGGTCATAGCTATCGTAAAGGTACGCACTAGTGAAGATCTTGTCGAGGCACGAATCGCAGGATGTATCTTCATAGCTTGCATCGTCCTTTAGAGATCCCCATACATCTTCCACGTCAAGACCAACCCACTCCATGATCATCGTTGAAGCTGATACCTTGGACTTTGGATCCAAACGATAAGCAACAGTACCAGCGATACAAGCGCTAGTTCCACAGGTGTTAGGGATTTCAAAGGGCTTGGTCTCTGCGCCTTGATTTGGGTTGCGATACCAGTTGTTCATGTCGAAGATGAACTCTTTCTCAGCTTCGATTGCATCAATGAAGTGTTTTAGTACGAACTGTGGTGATTTAAGCATTTGATTCTCCGTGGTAGTGGGTAACGCCCTATTTTCAGTAGTCCATGTGAACCAGTGATAGGTGTTAGATTAATACTTCATCATAGGAACTCACTGAAGTTACTCAGGAATTCCTATGATTGAAAGATTATCCTAGGGATAGATGCAGCAGAATACCGCAGATAATGATTACTACTATCGTAAGCAGATTACTGACTATGGTTCTTACTAAGGGAATACTTAGAAACTCTTTCATGTTTATCTCCTAATTAACTTGACATTGAAACACAAAGTATGCTACCCTCTAATACCTAAGAACAACCAAGGGAAACAAAGGATCTACTTACTAGTTTAAACAAGAAGTAGAATCATAAGGTTACCTAGGTATACTTAGCATCCCTATCTTCCCCATGACTTCTTCTATTACTAATAGCAGTAACCTTATATAGCTTAGTGAACCCATGTTTCTCAGGGTTACTAAAGATTTCCTTACTGCTTCTAGCTGCTATAGTTAAGACTTCATTAGTCCCCTCTAAGCTTCTACCCTCGACTCTAAAGTTCATACATCTACTCCTAAGTTGTACTACGATTAGATAACATACGTTGAACACGAGCCATGTTAGGTCGCTTGGTTTCATGAGATACTGAGATACCTTTAGCTGCTGATAGGTATTCAATTGTGTTACGAACTGATTTACGTATGGTTATTACTTTAATCATTAGAAACTTCCTGCTATTAAGAATAAGGCAATCATAATACATATGACTGAGGTGGGTTTACGGTTGAAATCTAAGTGACTTACTAGATATTTAAGCATAGCGTGTTACTCCTGCTCGATTGCATGCCTTGAAGTACTCTCTAAGGGTCATACGAGTACTAAAGCTGATATGTGTAGCCGTAGTACCAAGTGAGAACCGAAGTCCCTTATTTTGCTTTACAGAGCGTTTGAATACTATTACTGGGATCATTGGTTATTCCTTGGGTTCATTGGTTATTCATTGGGTTCATTGGGTTCATTGGGTTATTCAATACATTAACTACGTGATCAGTGGGTATCGTCGTATTTTCAGTAGTCCCCTTAGTCATTACCTCAGTAAACCCTAGTAACCTAAGAGCTTCTGATTGCAATTCAATAACGAACTCAGGAGCCATATCGATCCAACTGATACAATGGAACTCTCGAATCAAAGAGAACTTAGGATCATTCTCCTTTTGCCCCATATGTTTAGCTACTGCTTTCACCTTGCATATATCAAAGCAGTGACCAGTGAATAGATCTTGGATTAGAAAGTTTAACGCTTGTTGTTTGAATGACATGAGGTTACCTTGGTTACGTTGGTTTACTAAAGGAGGGTGTGATTTATTCTCCAGTTTACTCTGGTCATTCCTATCCGTATGCAATTACAGGTAAGACTACTTTCATGTTTATGTTTTGGACAACCTATTGCATAGAGTCTTTAGAGTCCACAGGTATCATCGGAGTGTAGCTACTGATTCGTTAAGTCGGGCGCTAACCGCATGCTTTATTCCCATATTACTATTGAATACATCGGGAATCAGCCGACTAATAATGTATTCAAAGAGATATTAATACTATCTATAGATAACACTATTGAACTAATGTTACCTAAGATCTTACTAAGCTGCAACAGTATCACCATCTAATAATGCAAGCTGCGCTAGTAAAGCCGCTCGTTTATCTTCAATCGAGCTGGTGGCACTCATACTAATCTTAGCTTGTGCTTTAGCTTGTTCAGCTTTCACTTTAGCCATGCGAATCACTTTACCCATTGAAACCGCTCGCTCGATTTCATCATCTGTTAACTTCTTACCAGCTAGTACTTTAGCTAGGGATTCAATCTCCTGTTCAACTGTTTTCGTAACAGTATCTTTCTTTTCTCTCGAATATTCTACCCAAGTTACCGTGGGAATCTTTACACCAAAAGCTAGCTCACTTTCCTTATCTTTCTTAATCGTGTAAGAGATAATCCCAAGTTTATCAGTCTTTTTCATAACTTTAGCGCCAGTAAGATGGTCTACAACATACTGTTCAACTTTAGCTAATGCTATGCCCTTAGTAACACCAGCAGCGTTCAAACACATTGAAACTAGGGTACTATTATTACCTTTATCCATATTCAGTAAAGCTACCATCAAGTGAGCTTGCATAACACCAGCTAGTGATTGATAAGCGCTAGACATTGCTTGTAAACTTGTTTTGAACTCGCTTTCGTTTGAACTGATAGGAGCGCTTGCGTCGAAAGTTACTTTAGTCGATTTAGTTGAAATCATTAGTTATTATCCTTATTGGTTGGCTTAATTGCCAGATACACGAAAAACCACTAGACGTTAATCTAATGGTTTTTCGAGTATCAACTATTCATAAGTGACAGTGGGTTAAGCCCTAAAGTCGTGGAAATAGTTAATACCAAGCTAATATTATTCATACGTTATTAGCAACGCGTATTTGATAGAGCAGTGATCAACAACTATATTCCAATAGGGATTGACGTTAACATAATTAAACCACGAGTAAACGCAAGCCTTATGCTTTTCTGCTTAGTTGGTAATCATCGATCTGTTACCTAGCTGTTTACATTAATACTTTCATTATTTCGTAGCGACATATCAATTAGAGGCATGAACCAATTGTCGTATATTTCCTATTGTAATCTAAGGAATAAACTATTGATGCAATACTTACTTGAACAGACTTTAAAGACTAAGGTAGTAACCAATGGCAAACAATAGTAAAGCAATAGATAAACGCTGTCGTTCGACTTGTCACGTTATAACTTGCTTTATAGTGTTTACCTCGCCTTTTCTACACGTAACTATGTAAGCTTACTATTTATAATTAACCTAAGGTTAACCGTAGAATATTGCCCTCTTTACTGAGCTTTATTGACGTATCTGGTGTTATCTTGTCTATGAATAATACTTTCGTATCATGTTAAACAACACTAATCTAATTGTTAAAGAGCTTACAAGTAACTCGCATTCGGTTACTTGGTTTACGAATGACACTTTAAACCGTGTGGCTTGCCGTGTCAATAATTATCTTTTAGGTCGATAATCGGAGTAAGTATTTAAGTAGTATCTTACTTCTAACCTAGTTCACATGCGGGCGAACCGACCTCACTGTATTCTTTTTAGATGCGCTATGGTTACTAGCCAACTTCACTATTAAAGTGATTTACAATGCGCTGTTTACCTAGTGAATGATATAGTAATTAAAACCTATGTCAACACTTTATTCTCAAGTATTCATTAGGACGCTTTGAAAGCCTCACACCTGTCTTACTTATAATAGATAGCCAGCCTAATAAACCGTTGACACCTACCCGCTTCCGTGCGGTTCGCTTCTTAGCGATGAGTGAATATTACGGCACGTCACTCAATCGGTCAACCCCTTGATTCTAGGGGGCTGTAGAGCAAAAGAGCGCTAGAAGCCGCATAGGCTATCGTGGTCTGACCAGTGAAACTAAGTGCAATTAAATGGTAAATAAGTGAAATTAAATGGTAACTGTATGATTAACAAGGGAAAACTACGGATACAACCATTTGATAGCAGAATATAGCCATAGTAACCCTAGTAATAAGGATAGTCTTGAGTAACACAAGTATCATAGCAATGTAAAGGGTTAATTTCATGGTGCTATAACTGTATGATTTACAAGGGATTTCGTGTTCTCCAGTCACCTATAGTATGGGGTGCCTAGGGAGAATAACGGCTTAAAATGGCTTACAGGGGGGTTCTAGGGGATATGGCAATAGTTGACAGTGGTGTCAGGTTATCAATAGTTGACAGTGGTGTCAGGTTATCAATAGTTGACAGTGGTGATAATAGAGTGGTGTCAATAGTTTGACAGTGGTGTCAATAGTTTGCCAGTGGTACTAAGGACTAGCCATGCCCCGCGTTCCCTATCATCCCCAGAACCCCATGTCAACCCCAGACCTCCAAGTAATCACTGGTCATACCATTACCCAGTGTAAACCCAGTGTACACTATAGTTTACAGTGGTTAAACTGGTGGTGGCCAGTAGGGAGGTCTATTGTATACAGTATATAACCTAGGGAACTATTGTATACATGGGGATAATCTATTGTATACAGTATATCCCCCTAGTTAACTATTATATACATGGGATAATCTATTGTATACATGGGGCTGGTCTATTGTATACATGTGCTACTGAGGCATGACTATTGTATACATGGGGCTGATCGGAGGTCTGACCAGTGGTTACGAAGGGACAGTAGGGGTGCTAATGTTAACGTTAAGCTGCCCCGCGTAAACTCAAGATCCCGAAGACCCCACGTACCCATAAGATCTCACACGTACCCTATCATGTTAACATAGGATAACCCGAGACCTACAACCGTAAGCAGAAGAAAGATCTTCTTATGGTGGCGGTAGAATCTCTAACTTAGGTTAGCTAAAGTATTTACTTGTTGTTCTACTAAAGATACTCCTACTAGTTATAACAAGAAGTAGAGTCATAGGTATACCTAAGTAGGTAGAGTTACCTCTTCTGCTAGTAAGCATCCATAAGGTTACTAAGGTTTACCTAGGGACGAATCTCAAGGTTTGGCCTTAGGATTTATTCTGCTACATGGACATGTTACTGAAGTTAACCTAAGAAAGTCCTTGACAAAGGACGCCTCTTCATGTATAACCAAGCACATCAACTACTTCAGGAGCAACCTATGATTCATCCATTAAACAAACAAATCTCTACTATAACTTCCAGTGAAATCTATGAACAAGCTTTATTAGGAGTTAAGAAGTTCATTGGCAAGAAGTCCGACAGTCAGACGTTACCTTACTTCGGGTCTCATGTTAGCCTAGAGGATCTAGCGATGGACGCGTGTGAGAAGGTTATACGAGCGAATCCTATGTACATAACGAAGACTTATGTCCGTATAGCTGCTCGTTGCGTTTGCATAGATAAATTAAAAAGTAAGAAACTTACCACTTACCACGTACAACTAAAGGAGGAGGACAACACTTCTCTAGCGGATTCAGTGATAGGCTCGGCTACCGATGACCTAACGGAACTAGAGTCAATGCTACGAAGTGCTATGGATCCCGTGCAACATAAGATCTATGATGCTCTCATGGAAGGTAAGATGTACATCACTATCTCTGAGGACCTAGGTATCCCACTACGAACACTGGAACGCTTGATCCAAGAGCTCAAGTGGATGTGTGAGTTCCTCCTATTGGAAACTGATCCAGACACTAACAAACATTCATTATTATTCTAGAGGGGTCGCTTAGACAGCTCAACTTGAGGAGGGCATATGTCCAACTACACGGAAACAGAAGAACTCTTTCTTCTACATTTAGAAACAGAAGCAACCATTAAGGCGGCATCAGCTGCTACTGGTATCTCAGCAGCCCAAGGATACCTTCTAGCTAAGAAGTTGAAGGACGCAGTTATCGAGCGAGCCAGAGACAACTTAGCAATTGCTGCTCTCAAGGCTTCCAATACTACTATTGAACTCATGGACGCTGATGCGGGTACTGAGAAAGGTGAACTGAAGCTAGCGGCTTCCAAGGAAATCATGGATCGCGTAGGTTTAACCAAGCATACATCCGTTGAAGTATCCATTGAGAACGAGAACGGAATCTTCATACTACCAGCTAAGGCCTCTCAGACGCCCTCTAGTTAACGATCGACCCTAAAGGTACCCTATGGTACCTTTTTTACTTTATAATGGCCCCACGGCCTCCACAGGAGCTCCTATGAACTTTAAGGACACACTCGAAACCTACGGAAAGTCCTCCATTGGTTACCCATCCGAGGAAACATACGCGAAACTACTAGAAATTAGCCCGAATCTAGAGGATCTCTGGCAGAAACTAGTATATGAGCCAGTGAAATCTATTAAGCAGCCCTTATTCCACACGGCTACTGATGAATCAGGGTTCTGGTTAGTGGATCCCGTACTTTATGTACCCTATGTACAAGCTATGTTCGCGGCTCGCTACAGTATGAAGTTAAGCATTAAGGAATCTAGGGAGAAACTAGAGCACTTAGGATATAACATTAGTTCTAACGGCCAGATGTCCAATATATGGAACCGTTGCCAAACACGACTGGAACTTAAGGACAAGGAGCGTAGCTCTACGACTGATGCTAAGGCTAGGAAGAAGATAGCAAATGCTCTAGGTAAACAAAAGCTTAATCCGATGACTGATAAACGTACCAAGCAGTTAACTGAAGCACGTAAGATCGCTAGTGAGAAGAAACTAATAGTCCAGCTTGAGAAAGAAGCACAGTTAGCTAAGAGACGGCTAGCTAAGTCAGCGAAGAAGACAGGACGTACAGCTAAAGATATCAAGAGTACCAAGGAAGAACGCGAGGAAGCCCTTGGTCAAATAGAGCAAATCAAGAAGGCCACAGGCAAGAAAGTACTGTATGAACCAACTGCTAAGCAAGCGGAATTCCATGCAGCAGATGAAGACATAGTACTCTATGGTGGCGCGGCAGGTGGTGGTAAATCATATGCTATGCTAGTAGATGTGTTGAGATACTGTCAACATGATGGTTACCGAGGACTTCTAATCCGTCGAACAAGTCCAATGCTTAAGGAGTTGATCTCGGTATCCCGTAGTCTATATCCCAAGGCATTTCCGGGAGCTAAGTTCAACAAGTCAGAGAACGTATGGTACTTCCCGTCAGGCGCAACCATTCAGTTTGGTTACCTAGACAGAGAAGAAGATCTTGATAACTATCAGGGTTTACCTTATTCATACATTGGTTTCGATGAGATCCAGCATCAACGTAGTGACGCAGGTTTCATATACTTGTTATCACGTCTACGTAATGCTAATCCTGAGATCAAGTGTTACATTCGAGCCTCGGCAAACCCAGGAGGTTCTCCGTGGGTCAAGGAACTATTCATAGACTCTGCTCCACCGAATACAACGTTCTACAAGAATGGCTTGAGTTACAAGTTCATACCTGCGAAACTAGAGGATAATCCCTACCTAGATACACCAGTAGGTGAAGAAGAGATGTCTCCGTACAGGAAGATGCTGAATGCTTTACCTGAGGTCCAGCGTAAACAATTACTTGAAGGTGATTGGATGGTTGGCGAAGATGCGATGTTTGCTTTTGCTGAAGGTGTTCATACTACTGATGAGTTACCTCCGATGCATTGGTCCGTGATTAACGCATTGGATTACGGTTACAAGGATCCCGCGGCTTCCCTTTGGGGCGCTGTGTGTCCTAAGACAGGACAGATAACTATCTACAGTGAACTCGAGTGTATTGAGTTTGACCACCAGTCTTGGGGTCGAGCAGTGAAGGAGCATGAGGGTTATATGCCACAAGGTGTCGATCGTATAATTGATGCTTCCGTCTTTAAGATGGCGGGACACGTAGGACCTGGAGTTAGGGAACAATTAGCTGCTATAGGAATACAACCTAGGCCAGCCGATAGGAACCGAGAGGCAGGATGGAACCAAGTGTACCAGAGGTTATTGATTAACCCTGAGACGGGCGCTCCTAACCTTCTCGTTCATACCAGCTGCGTGAGGTTGATTGAACAGTTGTTAACCGCGAGGATCAATCCTAAGAAGCCTGATGATATCGATGAGAAGCGACTGAAGTCGAAAGGTCGAATGCATCACTGGGATATTTTAGACTGTTTACGTTACCTGCTAATGTCTAGGCCACAAGCACTCACAATACAAGAAAGAGGTATGAGGCATAAGACCAGCGCACAAGGTTTCG
>MAAB01028990.1_pt1 | contig 62652 bp, 49 predicted proteins | sample 1115991 | NCBI WGS metagenome assembly MAAB01 (sample SAMN04961124, study PRJNA320927) | seawater metagenome | isolation source: sample BD02T18 sea water enriched with oil for 18 days | place: USA:Gulf of Mexico | collected 2013-07-27 | reverse complement strand
AAAGCAACCTTTTCACTCAATGTCTCTGGTAGTAAGCTGCTTGAAGACGTTAACCGAAATTGGTCTCTAGGTTTAAGGCCCGCTTATCCGGCAACGCTAACACGTAGTCAGAAAATACTTCAACAAGGTGAAAGCTTACGTTTTGATGCAAAAGTAGCTCAAGCGTTATTTCCTGAAACAGTGCAAGCCTCTTTGACTATATCGCCTAAAGCAAACTTTAATCTTCAAGCACAATTGACTCACTTATTACAATATCCTTATGGTTGTTTAGAGCAAACCAGTAGTCGTGCTTATCCATTACTTTTTGCTACGCCGGATAAACAAAAAAGTATGGGCATTAAAACGGTTAGTGAAGATAAACGCTTGGACATGATCAATAAAGGCATCGAAAGATTGGCGATGTTACAGCGCAGTAATGGTGGTTATGGCTTATGGAATAATACCTCAGCAGAAGAGCACTGGTTAACGGCTTATGTTGCTGACTTTTTACTGAATGCCCGTGATATGGGCATTGCTGTACCTGAGGAAATGTTAGCTAAAACCTTAACGCGTTTGCAAAATTACTTAGCGCGCACCCGACCGTTTTATAACGAACGCTGGAGTGATGATGGTAAACACTATTACTTTGCTTACAAGGCTTATGCCGCTTATGTACTCTCTCGGGTTAATCAAGCGCCACTTGGCACCTTACGTAACTTGGCTAAAAATCATAGTGCTAATGCCAAAACAGGGTTATCGCAAACACATTTAGCCTTGGCATTGTTTAACATGGGTGATAAAAAACGTGGTGAACAATTAATGGCTATCGCGTTAAATAATTTACCGAAAAAACGACAACAATATCTCGCTGATTACGGCAGCCAAATACGTGATTTAGCACTAATGATCCACTTAATGTTAAAACATGATAAAGCTAAAGAAGAAGCTATCGCCCTTAGTTTTACTTTGGCTGAAGAGGTTAATTTGCGTCAGTACTTGAGTACGCAAGAGCGTAATGCGTTGTTCTTAGCTGGTTTATCACTGCAAGCATTTGAAGGAAAATCTTGGTCTGCGAACGTTATTCTTGGCGCGGCTAACAATAAACTCAGCCAAACCTCGGTTTACCAGCAAGGTTTATCGAGTGAGATACTGCAACAAGAAGTGACTATCACCTCAGACAATAAATATCCCTTGTTAGCGAATATTAGCGTCAGTGGTTACGGTAAAAAACCACCGAAAGAAAGTGCAAATGGTTTGTCGATTCAAAGGCAGTGGTTAAGCGTAAAAGGTAAAGAAACCAGTATTGAGCAAGTCAAAGTTGGTCAGTTATTCTTGGTTCATCTGCAAGTATCCGCTAAGCAGCGAACACCTGATGCCCTAGTGGTTGATTTATTACCTGCGGGTTTTGAGTTGGAAAATCAAAACTTATCCCATTCGATCAAACTAGATGAGCTTAACGTTGATGGTAAAACGATTGAATATTGGCAAAAAAATACGCCGATAACTTATCAAGAATATCGTGATGATCGTTTTGTTGCTGCACTTGAAGTTCGTCAACGTCGTACAGCCCACTTGTTCTATTTAGTGCGCGCGGTAACACCAGGTGTTTATAAAGTACCAGCGCCTTTGGTTGAAGATATGTATCGACCAGAGCTTAGAGGCATTGGTGGTGCTACTGGCGATATAAGTATTAGTCAGTAAGGGATGCATGTTGGTACTGTCATGATTAGACAAGCTTTAACAACCACTATTTGTTGGTGTAAACATCAACGAATAGTGGCCTTTTTGGCGTTAGCAATGTTTATGTCACTTGCTGTGTTATTTACTCTTGATAGTCTTTACCCATTAAACTTGCCTGAAAATAACAATCTGTTTGCGCGAGTGGTGGTTGATGAAAATAATCGACCATTGCGCAGCTTTGCCGATAAAAATGGCATTTGGCGTTATCCGATAAAATTACATCAAGTATCCCCGCTATATATCGAAGCGTTAATTAATTATGAAGATCGTTGGTTCTGGCATCATCCGGGTATAAATCCGTTTTCATTGCTCAGAGCGGCAATGCAAAATGTAGTGAGTAATAAAATTGTCTCAGGAGGCTCTACGCTATCAATGCAGGTGGCGAGAATTTTACACCCGCATAAGCGAAGTTTATGGGGAAAAACCAAACAAGTATTAAGAACATTGCAACTAGAGTGGCAGTTAGATAAAAAGCAGATCCTACAGCTTTACCTCAATACCGCGCCTTTTGGCGGAACGATTGAAGGAGTGCAGGCGGCAAGCTTTACTTACCTGAATAAATCGGCACAAGAGCTTACTCATGCTGAAGCTGCTTTACTGGCAGTACTACCACAAGCACCTACTCGCTATCGTCCTGACTTGCATGCCCAAGCAGCTCAAAAAGCGCGAAATAAGGTATTACTACGGCTTGCAGATTTTGATGTATGGCGACAAGAAATTGTTGATGATGCACTGTTAGAGCAGGTTTTTAGTTTTAATTTTCGTCCTAAACAATTAGCGCCATTACTGGCTCGACGGTTATTGAATCATTCAAACGGTCAGTCAGTGGTAAAAAGCACTATCGATAGTGACTTGCAGTTGGCGTTACAAGATTCACTCACTTCCTACATGACCGGTTTACCCAAACAAAGCTCAGCGGCTATTTTAGTGGTAGAAAATAAAAGTTCAGCAGTAAAGGCCTATCTTGGCACCGCAGATTTTGCCAATGTTCAACGACATGGTTATGTTGATATGGTGCAGGCCATACGTTCACCGGGGTCAACACTAAAACCTTTTATCTATGGCTTAGCATTAGATGAGGGGTTAATTCATTCACAATCTTTACTGGCTGATGTACCGCGCAGTTGGGGAGATTATCGGCCCAGTAATTTTAACGGTGCCTTTAATGGGGCGGTGGCTGCCGCCGATGCCTTAAAGCGTTCTCTCAATATGCCTGCCGTTGACCTACTAGAACGCTATGGCGTCAATCGCTTTGTTGCGCAACTAGAAAATGCTGGTTTAACTTTATCTATCCCAGGAGGAAAACCCAACTTAGCCATTATTTTAGGTGGCGCAGGTACCTCACTAGAGCAACTTGTTGAAACTTACTCGGCTTTTGCTAACCAAGGTAAAGTAAGCCAATTACGTTTTTTGCAAAAAGAATTAACGCAAGATAAGCAAACACGTAATTTACTTTCTCCTCAGAGTGCCTGGGTGATTCAAGAACTCCTAGCGGGTATTGAACGCCCAGGCAGTATTGATACTTTTTCCTCATCTTTACAAGAAGGAAAGATGGCATGGAAAACCGGCACAAGTTATGGTTTTCGTGACTCTTGGGCTATCGGGGTAACTAAAGAATATACCCTAGGTGTATGGCTAGGCAGGCCAGATGGCACCGCAATGCCAGGGCACTACGGCAGCATAAGTGCAGGGCCTTTATTATTTAACGTAGCTGACCGTCTTAATTTAAGCGCACAACAAATAACAAAACCTGACAAGGTAACTAAAGAGACTATTTGCTGGCCTTTAGGTACGAGAAAAAGCGCAAACCGAGCGAGTGATTGTCAGGTAGAACACCAAGCGTGGATTATTGACGATACTGTGCCGCCTACTTGGCACACCAGTGATGTAGATGCATGGCAAAGTGGTCTTTTTACCTTTTGGACTAACCCACAGAGCCAGTTGAGAGTTTCTATGGATTGTCCAACGGTGCCGAAAAAAGTTAACAAGGTTGCTGTTTGGCCTAAAGTATCAGAGCCGTGGATTAAAATAAAACACCGACGATTTAAATTGATACCTATGCTCGACCCTCAGTGCGCCAGTCCTGATATAGCCTCAAGTGCGACCTTAAAAATTACCGGTATTGAAGAGGGTAGTATTTATCGAAAGTCAGGGGATAAAGGGAAAATACCGAGTGTATGGCTAAAAAGTATTGGCGGCTTAGGCACGCACAATTGGTATATCAATGGCAAACATAGTTATCAAATTAAGCCAAACCAAGCCAAAGAACACTTATTATCAATCATTGGTAAGCAGCAGATCATAGTGCAAGACCAGCAAGGCAATAGTGATATGGTTACCCTGTATGTCGAGTAAAAATAGATAAGTAAAAGTAACTGTTTTTATATACAGTTTTAGTGCAGTATAGCGATATACCTTACTACATTACGCATTGAAAAAACGTTGGATTCAAATAATCACTATGGAACCTTTTAAAAATTTATACAATGAAGGCTTTTATCTCACTTTATCGATACATTTAAAATCATGTTTGCCAGACTTTAATGAGCAAGAATTTATGGCACTTATGTTATGCGATAATTTTGAGGCATTAGAGCTGAAAGAGCGCATGAGCCATACCAAAGCCGTAATGCATCAGTTTATGCCAACTGACTTCCCCCAAGCTGCCGAAATTTTAGTTAAGTTAATCGCCAGTTTATCCAAGGCCGGCATTTCAGAAGGCAGCGTTGAATATATGTTCTTACCGGAATATATAGAAACCTATGGCATAGATCACTTTCAAGAATCGGTTGAAGTTATGGAGCAGGTCACGCAATTTACCAGTGGTGAATTTGCGGTTCGACCTTTCTTAATTAAATACGGCAATAAAATGTTGGCGCAGATGATCTTATGGAGCCAACATGAATATTACTCGGTTAGGCGCTTAGCCAGTGAAGGCAGTCGACCTCGTTTACCTTGGGCGATAGCGTTGCAGGAATATAAAAAAAATCCTGTTGAACTCTTACCAATTTTGCATCAATTAATTGATGATCCAACAGAAATTGTTCGCCGTAGTGTTGCCAACAATTTAAATGATATCGCTAAAGATAATCCGCAAGTGGTGATTGATTTTGTCAAAGAATACCTGGGTAAAAGTGAACAGTTTGACCGAACTCTTAAACATGCTTGTCGGACGTTATTAAAACAAGCTTGCCCTGAAACATTAGCACTCTTTGGTTATGACAGCACAGGTATAGAACTCACTGAATTTGAAATATTAACTAATGAGGTTAATTTTGGTGAGTACGCTCAATTCAGTTTTACCTTAAAAAACACCTCAACAATAAGCAAAAAAATACGCTTGGAATATGGACTATATTTTATGAAAAAGAATGGTCAGCGGTCGAAAAAGGTTTTTAAAATCAGTGAACGTAACCTTGCGGCTAATGAGTCACATAAAGTAGAACGCAAACAGAGTTTTAAAGCCATAAGCACACGCATTTTTTATCTGGGAAAACACCAAGTATCAATCATACTTAATGGCAAAGAGTTTGCGCCGAAAGACTTTGTACTTATTAATGCGAGTCTAAGCGAGTAATACCGTTTCATAGTAAGTATTACTACTATACCCAAACTATCTGAAGATAAGTGTATCAGGACGCTTGGGTATATACATAGGGTCATAAAAAACCACGAAACATACTCTAATTAGTGGTTTATGTCTTAAGGTTATGCTGAGCTCTGACGTTAGTTGTTAGCTCTCTAATCATCTGCTCTAAATAGACTCCAACTCGTAAGGCTTCCAATGTTTTGTCGGTTTTGTACTTCGTAACCTAGGTATTGATAAAAATTGATGTTGTTATCGGATTCAGTATTGAGGCCGACACCCGTTGAATGTGCATGTGACTTTGATAGATCTTGGTATTTAAGAATAAGAGCTTTTGCATAGCCCTTTCCTTGATGGTGAGGGTGGGTGCCAATGGAGTCGATAAAAAAGTGCGCAGATTTAGGATGTGCGGCATCAGCTTGCTGCTCATATTGTTCGATACGGCGTGAAGCTTGAGGGCTTATTTTTTTGTAGAATTCCGTTAAAACATCGTCGCTGCCCTTAACTATTTCCAGTTCACTGGAATTATAGCCAAGAGCAACAGCTACCCACAGATTGTTAACTTTTACGCCATAACAGGGCCAACGGTTGGCTAGGCCAAATTGGTAAAATGATAAGAAAAACTCAGTAATATGCGCTTCATAGTTGTCGCCAGAATCGTCGAATAGATAGCGCATTACCTCGTAGTTTTTAAAGGAAGAACCAAGGATTTCAGCGGCTTCTACAAGATCAGTTTCTTTAATTGGAAAAATATTCATAATCAAATGAGACTTCATATATTATTTGTATCCTTAATAGGTATAAATAAACATACTAGAAAGTTATTTGCAAGAACTATCACTTTAAGTGGATGTAACTTAAGGTTATAGAGATAGTGGTGACTACCTGTTTTATGCGCTCTTGGTACGTAGTGCAGGAGTTTTATAGGGTTTAAATCAAACGTTTCAGTTGCTTTAATCGATGTTCTTTCATTTTAGTTGATAATAAACTTCCAGTGTTAGGTGTATTCCCTAACTAACATAACTCATTAATAATCGTGATTACTCATTTACATTGTTAAAATGTTCTTAAACAACAGTTAACTTACCCACGTAACTGAATGAGAAATACACCTGCCTTTAACAAACAAAAAGAATAAAGATCATATTAATCAAAGAAATAAGTTATAGTGAAATTTAGGTGATTTCTTTGCAGGTAAGAAAATGGTTGATATAAGAAAAAATGGCGAGCAAAGAAGAAAGCTAATTTATGCTGGGAAAATGCACCTTGTCCACTGGTTAATTGTGTTGCTATCAGTCGTGCTAACTTTTGGTGCTTGGTATTATTCAAAGTCTCAATTTAATCAAAAGTTAGAAGATAAATTCCAACGTAATGCAGAACAAGTGGTTAGTTTAGTAAAAGAAAGAATGCAACTTTATGAGAATGCACTGTGGGGTGCTGTGGCATATATTGATGCGAATGAAACGGATATTACTCATACCAAATGGTTAGCTTATTCACATAGTTTAAAAATAGATTTAACGTACCCTGGTATTAATGGCATAGGTATTATATATAATATTCAGGCGAATCAACTTGATGATTATATGGAAAAACAACGCATGCTTAGGCCAAGCTATGCAATACACCCCAGTCATACTGAATCAGAGTATTGGCCAATTACTTATGTTGAACCCGCAGCGCCTAATAAAAAAGCTATCGGGCTTGATATGGCCTTTGAAACTAATAGGTATTCATCAATTAAAAAAGCCCGTGATACGGGAAAAGCTCAATTAACCGGACCAATTACTTTAGTACAAGATGCTAAAAAAACACCCGGATTTCTGTTTTATACACCCTTTTATAAAGAGGGTAGTAAACCTGAAGATACTAGAACGAGAAGAAACTCTATTGTAGGTGTAACTTATGCACCTTTTATAATGAAAAATTTAATGCAAGGCACCTTAGCTGAGCAAAATAGGCATGTAAGTATCCAAATACGTGATGCTGGCGATATGCTTTTTGATGACCATGCAGATGAAAGTACATTAGACGTCGATGTTAATCCATTATTTACCAAAGAACAGGATATTGCATTCTACGGTCGTACCTGGTCTTTCTCTATTCAATCAAACTTAGGTTTTAGAGAAGAGTCCGCAGCCAATCAATCGGCATTTATTTTGGTGGGGGGCTTAGTGATAGATGTATTATTACTTGGCCTTTTTCTCTTTTTATCGCGAGCTAATAGACAGGCCTTAGCCTACGCTGATCAAATGACCCATGCGCTTGAAGAAAAAACAAATCATTTAGAAAAATCGAATAGTGACTTAGAACAATTTTCTTATGTTGCTTCTCATGATCTTAAATCGCCTCTTAATGCAATAAAACAATTGGTTGGTTGGATAGCTGAAGATTGCCAAGATATAATTCCAGACGAATCAAAAAAGCATTTAGCATTGTTAGCTCAACGAAGCGATCGCATGATGAAGTTGCTTAATGATTTGCTAGATTATTCACGTATTAATCGAAGTGAGTGCAAAAGTGAGCTTGTAAACCTACATGAAATGAGCATAGATATTCTCAATTTGTTAGACAAACCATCTGGATTCACTATTTCCGCACCAGATATTGAAATAATGATCCCTAAGGCGCCGTTTGAGATAGTGCTGAGAAATTTAATTTCAAATTCAATAAAACATCACGATAAAGATAGTGGTTGTGTGAATATTTCATATAAAAATGTTCCCAATTATCAAGAGATAACGGTAGAAGATGATGGCCCTGGCATACCTGAAAAATTTCATGATAAAGCGATGGAAATGTTTCAAACACTAAAATCTAGAGATAAAGTTGAAGGTAGTGGTATGGGGTTAGCAATGATAAAACGAGTTACCGAACATTATCAGGGGCATATCTCAATTGATTCTGATGGTAAGCGTGGAACAAAAATAGTTATTCATTGGCAGAAATCATGAAAACTCCATTAGGGTTTGTTGAACTCTTATCTCGAACAACATTTAACCGCGAAAAATCAACAGATCTCAGCAGTAATTAATAAAAATAAAGAGAGGGAGTTATGGTTGGAAATCCAAGTGACGTAACGTTATTATTGGTAGAAGATGATGACGTTGATGCGATGACAATTGAAAGAAGTTTTCTCAAACAGCGTATCGCGAACCCCATTGTTAGAGCTTACGATGGTATCGAAGCGTTAGAGTTATTAAGAAGTAATAAAGTGTCTCGTCCATTAATCATTTTACTTGATTTGCAAATGCCACGAATGGGAGGCATCGAGTTTTTAAAAGAGTTACGTGCTGACGAAAACTTGTCAGAGTTAGTCGTTTTTGTCCTCACTACCTCTAAATCTGAAGAGGATATATTATCTAGTTACCGTCAGCATATCGCTGGCTACTTTGTAAAAGGGAAGTCAGGAGCTAAATTTTTAGATATTGTAAACGTGTTAGACAGCTATTGGAAAGTAGTGCAACTGCCAAAATAGAAAAATAAAAAAACTGTATTTATTAGTTATATTGAATCTTAATTACTATTATTTGGAATGCCATTGCAACACATGAAAGTATTAATAGTTGATGATGATATCGTTGACAGAGAACTCATAAAAAGAACGCTAAAACGCAGTGATATTAGCTGTACTATTACAGAAGTTGAATCCGTGGATGATGCTCTGGATAACCTTAAAGATTCTTCTTTTGATGCGATACTGCTCGATTATAACTTACCGCAACGAAACGGTATTGAGCTACTTTTAGAAATAAAAGGCGACTCAAATAGGCATGATACTGCTGTAATAATGATGAGTACTTCAAAAGAAGATGAATTAGCACTTAATTGTATTAATGCAGGAGCTCAAGATTTTCTGGTTAAAACTGAGATAAACGTTTTTCGATTACAAAGGGCGATAGTTAATTCACAAGCACGATCGGATTTGGAGAAACGCTTGTATCAAAGTTATCAACGTACTAAAGAACTTGCAGAGCATGATAGCTTAACCGGTTTAGCAAATCGTTATTATTTTGATGAGTCCTTGGTCAAAGACATCAAAAGTAACCAAAGAGATAAAACAATACTTGCACTGTTATTAATAGATTTGGACAACTTTAAATATGTAAATGATAATTTTGGTCATGATATCGGTGATAAGTTGTTAATTGAAGTGGTTAAACGAATAAGCAATTGTTTACGTGGCAACGAATTATTTGCGCGTTTAGGTGGGGATGAATTCGCTATTACATTAACGCGTCTACCATCAATTAATGGTGCAAGCATTGTATCACAGCGTATTATTAATGCTTTGCGTGAGCCTTTTAAAATCGATAATCATTCGATTCAATCGGGTGCAAGTATCGGTATTTCTACGTGTCCGTGGGACAGTTCAAATACTAAAGAATTGTTTAAATTCGCTGATATAGCGATGTATCGAGCTAAGAATAAAGGGCGTAATCAATTTTCATTCTTTGAAGAAGAAATGCAAAATGAGTTTCTGGAGCAATTTAAGATTGAAACTCAACTAAGATCAGCAATAATTAATGACGACTTTTACTTACATTATCAACCAGTCATAGATGCTAAAAGTAAAAAAATAACAGGGGTGGAAGCACTAATTCGATGGAATATCGACGGCGATATGATCAGCCCAGACAAATTCATTCCGATTGCTGAAAAATCTCGACTAATCATTGATATTGGTAAATGGGTAATACAACAAGCAATAAAACAACTTAGCCTTTGGAATACAAAACGTAGTTCACCACTAACCATGGCAATTAATTTCTCTTCAGTGCAACTAGCAGATGAATACTTATTTGACTTTATTCGCGACTGTTTAAGTCAGTATAAAGTTGCTGCTCATTTAATTGAAGTTGAACTGACTGAAACAGCTTTAATTATAGAACCAGAAAAGACAGTGAAAATTATTCAAGGAATAAGTGACTTAGGCTGTAAAGTCTCACTTGACGATTTTGGTACCGGTTTTTCTTCCTTATCACACTTACATAGTTTTCCAATCAATATAGTTAAAATTGATAGGACATTAATGCCTAATGCTTCTTCGACAGAAAAGGTTAAGCAGCTATTAAGCGGTTTAGTACTTATGATCAAGTCGCTAGATTTACAGATTGTTGCTGAAGGCGTTGAAACCGAAAGTGATTTAAATTTATGTGTGAAACTGGATATAGGTAGAATCCAAGGATTCTATTTTGACAAACCGTTATCGGCCTATGATTTAGAAAAAAAATACTTATAAATAAATCCATTTTTATACTCTGAGTACACAGAAATATAATGTCCTTTTAGAGCGAGCAACAGGCACTAGATTAGTTGTCGCTTTAAATAATAACTAGAATACTTTATCCTAGTCGAGTCTTATGCACTTGGCGATGGTTTCGATATTTTAGGTAGTTTTATCATTTGAAACATCAGACAGAGAGTGATAAAAAACAACCCTAACCAGCCATTAAAGTTGAATGATTCACCAACTATGACAATGGCTAATAAAGTAGCTACGACTGGCTCTAGTAACGTGATAAGCGTTGCCTTGCTCGCCGCTATATGGCGTAACCCTAACCCGAACAACAGATACCCTAAAAACATCGGTACTATCGCCATGTAAAGTGCGAGAACCGAGTTGGTTGTCGTTGCAAATAAATTATCGCCAGTAACGAATAAAGAAGGAAGCAGGAATATCGCTGATATTCCAAACATGCTTGCCATTGAAGATTTGGAGCTGATTCCGTTATCTATCAGCTGTTTAGCAGCCCATGAATAGGTTGCATATGTGAGTCCTGCAATTAACCCCAAAACAATACCCCAATATTGAGTGGTTACTTCCATTACAAAGCTCATATCTCTCTGCTTACCTAATGTTAACAGTAGAACTCCCAAAGCTCCAAAAATGAAACTCACCCCCCATTGTAAAGAGACGTTTTTTTTGCTGATTAGACGTTCCAATACTACCGTAAAAAAAGGAGCACTTGCTATTGATATAACAGTACCGATGGCAACACCTGACCATTTCATCGATGTATAAAACGCCAGTGGATAAATAGCGACGGATAGTCCCCCTAAAAATAAGAGTTTTGATTGATAGATTAATTTTTTTAGGTCGTGCACTAAAGATTTACGAGCGTTAATGAGAAGCAATAAACCTCCGAAACCCACTGAGAAAGCCCCTGTAGCTAATGGACTAACATCAGGAGTTAGACTCGCTACTGTACCAGTCGTTCCCCACAAAAAGCTTGCCAAAACTACATTTATTACTCCACCTGAAGTTTCATTTTTCAAGAACATAACCACTCCATTTACCATTTTATAATGGTTCTTAGTATATGCTCGTAGATGACGGTTTATTTTGCTGTTAAGACGTTTTTGTTTGCAGTGTGGACGTGATCAGTGTGAAACCTTTGAAGGTGAAAGGCCGAAGTATTGAGAGAATCGTCTGCTAAATGCGGTGAAGTCTGTATAACCCACCTGTTCGGCAACTACCTGGAGTGGGTAGTCCGTATGAATTAAAAGTGCTTGCGCCTTTTCCATGCGCAATTTCGTTACGTATTGTGAGGCAGTGAATCCAACTTGTTCTTTGAACAATTTTTTAAATTGGGTTGGACTCAAGCATGAGATACTAGCTAACTTACATATTGGTAGTTCTTCAGTAATGTGAGATTCTATAAATTCAACAGCTTCACGAATTCTATGATTTAACTGCTTGAATAATGTTTGTTTACTCATTAATTCAAAAAACATTAGGTAAGAAATATGTTCTAACTCTTCATTTACTTGATGCTCTAGTTGGGCTTCTATAAAGTTAATAAAACGTAGAAGAGGTTGGCTAACAGAAAATACAACTGTATTTGATGATGAGAGGTTTTCAGGTAGCTCATTCATATCTGCGACTACAAACCTTGCTTCAACATCGGCAGTAAAATGATGCACATTAGCCTTTCTAATCACTACACATTCACCGGGGGTAACTTTCCCCGTAAAACCACCTATATCAATGTTTATTACCCCTCGCAACGGGAGAACTAGTTGGTGAAATAGGTGAGAATGGCCTAATCTATAACGGCTGTAAGAACGAATAGATAATGTATTTAGCATATAAACTCTTTAAGCTGACGTATAGAAGATAATCAAAAGCTTATAATAAGGTCTAATTACTATACAGCACAAGGTATGCTATTTATATTTGGTGGATAAACATGCTATACCCGTTCCACTTGAACCCTGCATCTAGAGGTAACATAGGTATAGTACTAAAAGAAATGGTGTTAATTCACGAAAGTTATCTGCTAAATCAAGCTTAGTTCTAATAGCGCAAACTTTCATAAGTATATGCCCAAACTACCTGAAGATGCGTGTTTCAGGATGCTTGGGTATAAAGGGGACGTTTTTGCCCAACCAGTTTTTCTTTATTCCAGCTAAATTTTGGGGTGTAAGGGATGATGTTATACACAATAGTACTCCTTTGATTAAAGGAACTATAAATATAGCTCACAACTACTGCTCAAAATTGTTCTTAAAGCATTAATTAAGTTTAGAAATTTTTCTATACACTTTTTAATAAATTGTCTTCCTCATACTACTGAAAAGTCTACATAATATATGCTAGTCTTGCTAATCACATAGTAGTCGAAAAAAATAAAATAAAAATACGTTTCATCAATTTCTACATTTTTGTGAAACTTATTTCATTCGGCTAGCGATTAATTACAAGCGAAGGAATAAATGTTTGCAAAATATATTGTCTGTTTTAATTTTTGTTTTGTATATGATAACTAATAATGCAATTGCCGAAACTTATAAATTTGTAGGCACTACTTTCACGCATATTCTTGAACAAGATTCGTCGGGGATAAATAAAGGGATTGGTGCAGAATTAGCAACAAAAATTATGACAAATATTGGGCATGATATTGAAATTGAAATATACCCTTGGAAAAGAGCACAAATGATGGTCGAAAGTGGACTAGCAGATGTCCTAATTGGTCCCTATAAAACCAGTAAAAGGGAAGTGTTTTTTAACTTTAATTCTTATCATTTCTACCAGGATTATATGATATTTTATTCTAGACATGACAACGAATTTACCTGGAATGGTGACTTATCGGCACTTAATCATTTAAAAATAGGGTTAATGGCTGGTTGGGCCTATGGAGACAAGTTTGATAATTATAAAAATAAACTATCAATAGTGATTTTACATTCATTTAATAGTTGCTTTGGTATGTTATTAAAAAACAGAATTGATCTATGTGCATTAAACCAAAGAAACGCCGAAAAATATTTATCAACAAATAAACATAAATTTAGACAAGTTAAAACACCAATCTCTTCAGTTAAAGGATATTACGGTTTTTCAAAGAAACTAGAATTACACGATTTACGGATCGAATTTGACCGTGAATTAAAAAAATTAATCGATAACAACGAAGTGAGACAAATGAATAAAAGGTATGGCCTCTACTATGTGGATGAATAAATAATAGCGTACACTTTATGTCAATAATGTGTGTAAGGTGACTCGCCAGAATGCACACTTTTTGAAACTCGCATCTTGAGGTGGTTTGGGTATAGTATGGTCTTATTAGCTGTAGCAATGGGAATAAAAAATGGAAATGGATGAATCAATTAATGTTTTTGGTGAAGCGTTAGTCGCTTGTGGTGGTGACCCCGTAACCGGATTTTTTCGTGATAATAAATGTAATACCTCTGAACAAGATGTTGGTTCACACACCATCTGCATTGAAGCAAGCCAGCAATTTTTAGAGTTTTCGCGTTTTAAAGGCAATGACTTATCAACACCGATACCTGAATTTAACTTTGAAGGCATAAAACCTGGAGATACTTGGTGTTTATGTGCAGAGCGCTGGTTAGAAGCTTATCAAGGAGATAGAGCACCAAGAGTTCACTTAAGAAAAACTCATATTAAAGCGTTGGAAATAGTGCCGATTGAGATATTGAAAAAATTTGCTTTAGATCTAAGCTAATTAAAATAAGTTAATCAAATTAACATAATCAATGTAAATGAAGGCATTTCCTATTATTAAGTTAAATGAATGTTAGTTTAATAACAGGGGATACCTGAAGAGAATTTATAGTATGAACATACTGAATGAGTTTTACCCTGAAATTTCCCCTTTTAATGACTTCTTATTTGATGTCGATGGTCAACATCAAATTTATGTAGAGCAATGTGGTAACCCTAAAGGGCAACCTGTGCTCTTTATTCATGGTGGTCCCGGTGGCGGCTGTTCAACTAACGACAGGCGTTTTTTTGATCCTGAGCAATACCATATCATTTTATTTGATCAACGTGGTTGTGGCCGTTCATTGCCTCACGGTTGTTTAGATAACAATGAAACGAGTTATTTAGTTGAAGATATCGAAAAAATTCGTCAACACTTAAACATTGAGCAATGGCATGTTTTTGGTGGTTCGTGGGGCTCTACGTTATCCTTGGTTTATGCTCAAACGCATCCGATAAGTGTTACAAGTTTAGTGTTACGTGGTATTTTCCTTGGACGTGATGTTGATACCAACTGGACATTCTCTGGTGGTGGGGCAACACGTATCTTCCCTGATTATTGGCAAGATTATCTCGATGTGCTTCCGCTAGGCAGCGAACAAGCGACGACCAAAGCAGCTTACGAAATGTTAGTTGGTGACGATAAAGTGTTAGCGCAAAAAATAGCAACTGCTTGGAGTATTTGGGAAATTCGTTGTTGTACATTAATACCTGATCAAGCCTTTGTTGATGCAGCCACAGGTGATGATCATGCTTGGACATTAGCTCGCCATGAGGCGCATTTTATGGTTAATGATTGTTTTTTAACTGACAATCAAATTTTAGCGAACTGCGATAAAATAAAAGATATTCCAACGGCTATCGTTCATGGACGTTATGACATTGTCTGTCCTGCTGATAATGCGTGGTTATTACACCAACAACTGCCTAAATCGAGCCTCGTAATTAGTGATGCATCAGGGCATGCCTCGGTTGAACCAAATACTAAACATCATTTAATTGCAGCAACTCAGGCAATGTTATCACTATAATATTATTACGATGAAAGCAGGTCTATCGGCAGCACAACAAGGTTTTTATGCCTGTGTTGCTATCACTATCTCGCTACTTGGGTGAAAGTAACGTAAAATAGTCGGCATTGATTTATTTACACCTATGCTCGCGTATAAAGGCGAGCAATTGTAGCCATCGACTAAAGGCCCACCATGAAAAAAACGTTTGAATTAACCCACCCAAAAGTAAAACTTGAAAGACGCGTTGATGCTGTAAAGCACGAAGTTAAAAAATACCTTAAAAGAGAACGCAACAAAAAATTACCAGCAGGTGCTGATTTTTGGGATTTTGATTGCCAATTTGGTAATACCAAAGAAGAAGCAGAGCCAGTGCAATTGTCAGACATTAATAAACGTATTGATCAAACTCAAGTTGACGGCTTAACGTCATTTTATATTGAAATCATGGCAAAAGAAGGTATCAGAACTTTTACGCCAAGAGATGAAGATGATAGTAACTTTGAAGATTAGTAGCACATAGCTACTGTTTCAAGCTTATATATGACCGAGCCATGTGCTCGGTTTTTTTATGTCTGTAAAATTGAGTTAATGTATAAAAAAGTAGCTAGCCCCTAGCAGGAGCATTTTTATGGTAAACATTCAGGTAAGAAATGACAGCGTTGTCATATTTTATTTTCAATGTTATGGTACGGCTCAGCCATTTTCGTTTACAATTTTTTAGAGTAAAAACTTAAATTAATACTAAAGTTGTATATTAAAGTCGGATTAAAAATTTTAGCATGTTAGTTATCCAATTATCTTTAGCTACAGAATTTATGTAGTTTTATTGCTGGAAATAAAGAAAATAATACGTTAAAACTATGTGCAAATAACATTTAGCGTTGAAGAATAATAAATATAAAGAAGAGATATTTCATGTTATACCAAATGGGTTAATTAATGGGTCAACATAGCGTTACTTATTTAACACCAATGGTATTAATAACCTCAAGTTAAGTCCGAAGGAAGAGAAAATGAAAGAATTAAAATCTTGTTATCCAGTTTCAGAGAAAGCCAAAGCGCATACGCATATTGATGCAGCTACATACGATGCTATGTACAAAAAATCAATTGAGCAACCGGATGAATTTTGGGGCGAACAAGCAAAAGAATTTATTGATTGGTACCAACCTTGGGACAGCGTAAGTAAAGTTGACCTTAAAAACTCTGAAATCAACTGGTTCTCTGGCGGTAAACTTAACGTAAGTTATAACTGTATTGATCGTCATTTAGCGACTAAAGCAAATGATACCGCCATTATTTTTGAAGGTGATGATCCAAATGATGACTCAAAAGTAACGTATCAAGAATTACATGACCATGTTTGTCGTTTTGCGAACTTATTAAAAGAACGCGGCGTTAAAAAGGGTGATCGAGTATGTATCTACATGCCGATGATCCCTGAAGTAGGTTACGCTATGTTAGCGTGTGCACGTATTGGTGCAATTCACTCTGTTGTATTTGGTGGTTTCTCTACTGAATCGATTAAAGCTCGTGTACTTGATGCAGACTGTAAAGTTGTTATCACTGCTGATCAATCATTACGTGGTGGTAAACGTATCCCGCTTAAATCAAATGTTGACGCTGCGGTTGTTGATTGTCCTAACGTTCACTCAGTAATTGTTGTTGCTCGCACTGGTGGTGACGTTGCTTGGAATGACAAAGTAGATATTAACTACGAAGAAGCCGTAGCTAAACAATCGGCAATATGCGAACCAGAAGTAATGGACGCTGAAGATCCATTATTCATTCTTTATACTTCAGGTTCAACGGGTACGCCAAAAGGTGTAGTACATACATGTGGTGGTTATATTCTTTATGCAGCCATGACACATAAGTATGTGTTTGATTATAAAGAAGGCGAAGTTTACTGGTGTACTGCCGATGCTGGTTGGATCACTGGTCACTCTTATATCTTCTACGGTCCGTTAGCAAATGGTGCAACTACTTTAGTATTTGAAGGTGTACCAACATACCCTGATGCGGGTCGTTTTTGGCAAGTATGTGAAAAACATAAAGTTAACGTGTTTTACACTGCACCTACTGCCATTCGTGCATTAATGAGCATTGGTGATGATTTAGTTAATCAAGCTGACTTATCGTCTTTACGTTTGTTAGGTACGGTAGGCGAACCAATTAACCCTGAAGCGTGGCATTGGTATTACGAAGTTGTTGGTAAGAGTAATTGCCCGATTGTTGATACGTGGTGGCAAACTGAAACAGGTGGTATTTTAATTACTTCACTACCTGGCGCTGTTGACATGAAACCAGGTTGTGCGGGTAAACCATTCTTTGGTGTTCAACCAGCACTATTTGATAAAGACGGCAATACCTTAGAAGGTGAAAATGCAGGTCTGTTAGTAATGACGGCAAGTTGGCCAGGACAACTACGTACCGTTTATGGTGATCATAATCGTTTCTATCAAACTTATTTAGGTCAATACCCAGGTAATTACTTTACCGGTGACGGCGCTAAACGTGATGAAGATGGTTATTACTGGATAACAGGTCGTGTTGATGACGTGCTTAACGTATCAGGACACAGATTAGGTACTGCTGAAATTGAAAGTGCGTTGGTACTTCATCCAGCTGTTGCTGAAGCGGCTGTTGTTGGTTACCCACATGAAATTAAAGGCCAAGGCGTTTATTGTTACGTGACCTTAATGGGCAACGCGACTGAATCAGACGAGTTAAATGTAGAACTACGTGAATTTGTTGCGAAAGAGTTAGGTCGCTTTGCAAAACCTGATTACATTCAATGGTCACCGGGCTTACCTAAAACACGTTCAGGTAAAATCATGCGTCGTATTTTACGTAAGATTGCTGAAAATGATGTAGATAGTTTAGGGGATACTTCAACATTGGCAGATCCAAGTGTTGTTGAAAACTTGATTGATAAACGTATCATTCACGGTGCATAAGCATTAATTGTTTACCACTCGATTTATACTGAAAAGCGCCGAAAGGCGCTTTTTTTATGGGGATTTATTATACCAATTCCATTAAATTATTGCCCACTTGTGCTGGTTAAAATATTCCAAGACGGCGTTGCTCTCAATCCCAATAGCCAGCTATTGGTCAATCAAGCGCCTACCCTTGAATCATTCTTCCCACACACAACAAGATCACAAACTTAATGGGATTGAGCGCCGTTATTAACGTCAGTAAAAAAAGCCGTTACTTTGACCAAGCGTTGTGGTGAATTACGTCGTCAATATCCATTCGAGGCAACCAGCCTTTCTCTTCAAGCTCTGGTTTTGCTTTAAACTCGCTAACATAACCGAGACAAAGGTAACCAATAATATCAATATTTTCAGGAATGGCTAAGACATCTCTTAATACCGAATCATGAATAATACTCACCCAGCCTAAACCTAAGTTCTCTGCTCTGGCTGCTAACCACATATTTTGTACCGCGCATACTGCGCTATACAAATCCATTTCAGGCTTGATAGTTCGTCCTAAAACGACAGGCCCATTTCGATTTCTATCACAAGTAACACATATCCCTAGTGGTGCTTCAACAATCCCTTCAAGTTTTAGTTTGTTATATTGTGAACTTTTTTCTGGAGTGAACAGTGCTGATGAGTGTTTGTTTGCCTCGGTAAAGCCTTTTTTTATGGCTATTTTTTTCTCTGTATCTGTGACTACAATAAAATCCCATGGCTGCATAAAGCCAACACTTGGTGCATGATGAGCCGCTTTGAGTATTCGTTGCACTACATCATTTGCTACAACTTTAGGCAAAAATTCACTTCGAAAAATAACTTTATAGAGAGCATTTCTTTCACTTTCACTAATATTCATAAACTTCTCAATGGATCATGCTGATGAGTAAGTGGCGTATGATAGGTTAAGTTTCACCTGAGTGATAGATATACTCATGACACCTCAAAATACGTGTTTCAGGATGCCAGAGTGATTCATGATCAAGTTACTCCCATGTAACGTTCTTAAACATCGATGTAATGATGAACATGATTTTCTTAGGGCTTCAACTTATTAAATGTAAACCAGCTTTAATCACAGCTATATTTCTTGTCATCTTTTAGGTGAATCTAATCTATCGTTTTTTAATTACGGTAAAAAACTACATTGCTTTATGTAGATCTGTGTAGTCCCACCTGATAATTATTCGCTTGGACTTTGACAATTTAGTACTATACAAGTGCCATAAAGCATGTAAAAATAACCTTACAAATCGCGTAATTAAATCTTTACGATTTCTTGTTTTTGTTTTTGGTTGAGCTGAAGCCCTTATTAGTCGATGTTTTCCTGCCTTGAATTTCACATGTTTAATCTGTTTATTTAGCTAGCGTAAACCCTTTTTTAAAGATTTTTAAAATAAATATTGAAGATCCACTCAGTGGAAATATTCAATTTAAGGAACAAAAATGACAACAGCCAGCGAATTATCAGCCGTGCCAACCAGCTCAAATAACATTCATGTTAATGCCGAGCATGTATTAATTACCCCTGAAGCGCTACGTGCTGAATTACCTCTTTCAGAAGAAGGTCGTGAGTTTGTTCAGCAGTCGCGTAAAACGATTAGTGACATAATCCATAAACGTGATCCTCGTTTGCTCGTTATTTCAGGTCCTTGTTCTGTTCATGATGTTGAAGCAGCTAAAGACTATGCTCGTCAGTTAAAAGTGCTTCAAAATAAGTACCAGGGCTCATTATTTGTTGTTATGCGCGTTTACTTTGAAAAACCACGTACCACAGTGGGTTGGAAAGGTTTGATTAACGACCCACATATGGATGGTTCGTTTGATGTTGAAACTGGTTTAAGAAAAGCACGTGAATTGATTCTTTACTTAACAGAGCTTGGTTTACCTCTAGCAACAGAAGCACTTGACCCGATTAGCCCGCAATACCTTGCGGAAGCATTTAGTTGGTCAGCTATTGGCGCGCGTACTACTGAATCGCAAACTCATCGGGAAATGGCCAGTGGTCTTTCTATGCCAATAGGTTTTAAAAATGGTACCAACGGTAGCTTAGGTGTTGCAGTAAATGCATTGCAATCAGCGGCTTCACCACATCACTTTATGGGGATAAACCGTCAAGGGCAGGTTGCTTTAATTCAAACCAGCGGTAATCCTGATGGCCATGTTATTTTACGCGGTGGTACGGCGCCCAACTACGATGCAAAAAGTATTGCGGAGTGTGAACAAGCCCTAGCTAAGCAAGGTATTGAACCAGGCATTATTGTTGACTGTAGTCACGGCAACTCAAGTAAAGACTACACTCGTCAGCCGCTAGTTGCACAAGATGTTATTGAACAAATTTGTGCGGGTAATAAATCGATTATTGGTATCATGTTAGAAAGTAATATTAATGCGGGCAATCAAAGTAGTGATTTAGCCAAAGAAGAATTAGCTTACGGTGTATCGGTTACCGACGCTTGTATTGATTTTGCTGAAACCGAACAGCTATTAGCTGATGCTGATGCACGTCTATCCGGTTGTTTAGCTTCGCGTACAGCCTAAAGGTTATTTGCCTAACGTTGCGAAGTAAGATATTTTAATTAGACGCGGCTTCTGCCGCGTTTTCTATTTTAAGCCGTTGAGCCAATATAGTAAGAAAAAGACTTTAAGCAATATGCTTTAGCCAATATTTTTCAGATAAGATGTTTTTTATAAGAGATAGTAATGACGAATTCAGATCCTGACTTTGATAAAAAGTTAACAAGTTTACGTGACGAAATTGATGAAATTGACAGCGATTTAGTTAAGTTATTGCAAAGACGACTTGCTGTTACCAGTAAAGTTGGTCAACTAAAAAGTGGTGTTGGCAGACCTATTTATGATGCTAAGCGTGAGGCAAGTTTATTTGCTAAACGTCGTCAGCAGGCAAGTGAAGCTGGTCTATCACCTGATTTAATTGAAGATGTTTTACGCCGTTTAATGCGTGACTCTTATGTCAGTCAAGATGCTAGTGGCTATCGCTGTGTTAATCCTGAATGCAAAAAGGTTGTTGTCGTTGGCGGTAAAGGGCAATTAGGCTCTGTTTTTGTCGACCTATTTCAGCGCTCTGATTATCAAGTTGCTATTATTGAGCAAAATGATTGGCCGAACAGCGAAGCTATTTTGGCCGAGGCAAGTTTAGTCATTGTTGCCGTGCCTATTCGCCTGACGACTATGGTTATTAATCATCTTAATAATTTACCCAAAGCGTGTATTCTTGCCGACTTAACCAGTATTAAAGAGTCGCCTTTATTTGAAATGAAACAGGTACATGCTGGCCCAGTCGTTGGCTTACATCCTATGTTTGGTCCAGATGTGACGGGTTTAATTAAACAAACCATTATTAGTTGCGAAGGGCGTAACCCTGAACAGTACCAATGGCTCATTGAGCAGTTTGAAGTGTGGGGCGCTAAAATTTATCCGGTGCAAGCGCATGAGCATGACGAAGCTATGTCTATGGTACAAGTTATGCGACATTTCTCTACTATTGCTTACGGTTATCACTTGATGAGTGAAGGGGCTGATATAGAAAATTTAGTTGCGATGAGTTCACCTATCTATCGATTAGAGTTGATTATGGTCGGGCGATTATTTGCTCAAGATCCTACGCTTTATGCGGATATTATTTTTGCTAACAAAGATAATGTCAGCATGATGAAACGTTTTGCTTACCGATTTTTAGAGCTACTTGAAGATGTCAGCCTTGATGATAAAGACGCCTTTGTTGATATGTTTAATAATGTTTCGGGTTGGTTTGGTGACTATGCCGGAGATTTCCTCGAAGAAAGTAAATCGATGTTATTAAAAGCTAATGAGCTGAAAAAAGATTAACCTATCCAAAACAAATCGGGCAAGCTTTTATTGCTAGTGAATTCAAAGAGGGTGGTCATTATGTTTATCGACCATAGCTTTATGTAGGCTCTCTTTTTGGATAGTTATTAAATAGCGTCAAATTATTTATTTCAAGTAGCCTCATTGGGCTACTTGAAATACAGGGCTATTTTATCGGCACCATAATGTGAGCATATGGAGTATCGCCCCACATAACATATGGCCCACCAGTTTTAGGGTCTCTAGTGATACCTTTTAACATCTCTTTGGGTACAATAATCATTAGGTGAGGACCTGTTTCTGTATAATCATGAGCGTTTTTATGATCTTGATGATACGGTGTTGAATTACTCACTCCTGAACCTATATCACCTTTTAACATGTATGAAATGCCAATCCCCTTTGCTGTGAAATCAGCTTTAGAGCCAACGGCGCTCATCATTTTCATCCAAAGTACATCGTTACACATAGGGGCTTTATCTCCTGGCATAGTGTCAGGCATACAAGTCCAACTATTCGTTCCTTTTTGTAAAATTGTCCCATCAGAATCCATGATGGTAGCTTGCTGACTAACGGACGGAGGCGCGGCAGCCATGGCCCGATGAATTTTGGTTTCGCTTGATTCTGCTAATACTGCAAAAGGAACAGATAACAAGGATATTATCGTAAGTAGTATGTACTTCATTTAATATTCTCCTTTTTGCTCTTAACCTTATAACTCAATAATCAAGTTACAGGGGCTAAAGTATAGGTTAAATATTAATTTTTCGTTAAGGATTGCTACTCATTTTATGATTAAAATTCGTTCAATTTAAAGTTGGGTTAGCTTGGTGATTCTGAGAGAGTAAATCGATAAAATTTCTGACTTTAACCTCTGAAAACTTAGCTTCTCTGCGCACAATGCTAATTGGTTTAGCAGGTTTGGTAATTTCAATTATTTGCATTACTAATTTATGTGTACAATAATTTACCCGAAGTAATTTTTAGAATGATGTCTTGGGTAATAGTTTCCCCCTTGTTTTCATTGATCAAATTAAGCGCCTGCATGAAATCTAGTTAACTAGCTTTAATAAAACCCCAAAGGAAGTGCGATGACAACTCAAATAATGGATAAAATTTGTTCAAAATTACTTTTAATTATTCTTGGTTTAACTATTAGCGTATTTTGCAATGCAAAACAGGGAAAAGATATAGATGAATTTACATTTTCCAAGTTAACCAATAATGAATGTAACCAGTTACTTATAGATAATGTCATTACAAAAAATAATCCTATACCTTGTAACAGACTCAATCGGGTTAACTTTAGCTACATAAATGAGTTGGGTGTAGTGAAGCAAGATGGAGTACTAATCGTTTTTGATGTTCTTGCACCTAAAGTTATAGTGCTAATGGAAAAGCTACTCAAACAAAGTTTCGTCATTAGTAAAGCCCGTCCGATAGAATCATACCTTGGTGATGACAACGCCTCTATGGATGATAATAATACTTCTGCGTTCAACGGGAGAGCTATCACGGGAGGTTCACGCTGGTCACTTCATGCTTATGGCGTTGCGATTGATATAAATCCTATACAAAACCCATTCATAGATATAGAGAAAGATGGTACGGCGAAAATAACCCCTGCAAAAAGCGCACATCTTGCCGTGAACCGATTAAATCAGCGACCAGGTAAATCAAAGCGTTCAGGCATGGCCGAGGATGTCGTTGATATTTTTGCCGAGCATGGATTTTTTGTCTGGGGTGGTTATTGGAATTACCCAGTTGATTATCAACATTTTCAAGTAGGCCCTCGCTCATTTATTGAAGAGCTAGTTGCAAAAGAGTTTAATAATGGTGAAAAGCTGTTAAATAGTTATATTTCAATGTATCTAGATTGTAGGAAAAATAGTCAAGGTGAACGAGATCAAACTGAGGTACGAGCAGCATGTATTGACGCTATAGTTACTAAAATGCCATGAGAAAGCATGTACCCGCTTGAGGCTTAGTTTAATGCTGAGTTAGTTTGTAAGTTCTCAGCAAGTAAATCGATAAAACTTCTCACTTTAGCGGAAGAAAATTTATCTTCTCTGTGTACTATATTAATTGGTTTAGCAGGATATTCAAACGCTTCTAATAGTATTTTAAGCTTATTATTTCTAAGTTCTTCAGCAACTTGATATGAAATAATTCGTGTTATTCCTAAACCATTTTTTGCCGCATTAATTGCTGCCTGATTTGTAGTAACGGTTAATCTAGGATTGATCTTTACTGTTTGATTTTTCTTATTTACTAGGAACTGCCAATCTGGGTTAAGGCTACCGGTATTCGCGGCAATGAGTGTATGTTGTGTCAGCTCCTGACAGTTTTTTGGAATACCATTTTTCGCTAAATACTCAGGGGAAGCAACGAGTATGAGCCTAACGTTACCGACCTTTTTGGCGCGCATACTTGAGTCAAGCAGTTCACCAATGCGAATGCCAACGTCATGACCTTCTTCGAGTAAATTCACTACTCTATCTAAGAAAACAGCATTAACTTGTGTCTGCGGATAACGAACTAAATAGTCGGTGATAGTTGGCAATACGAACTGTTGGCCAAAAAGCACAGGGGCAGTGACACTAATTTTCCCTTGCGGGGTCGAGTTGATACCTAACGCAGCTTCGTTAGCAATATTTACATCCTGCAAAATTCTTTTTGCATCTTCCAAATAACGAGCGCCAGCCTCAGTCATTCTGACATAACGCGTGGTTCTATTGAGCAGTTTTACTTTTAATGTCTCTTCTAAGTGCACTACTGCTCTTGTAACTGTAGGTGCAGACATATTGAGACGTCGACTCGCAGCTGAGAAACCTTGCTCTTCAGCAACGGCAATATAGACCTTCATTAAGTGGAATGTATCCATTGTCTGTCTCTCAATTGATTATTTCATTATTTGAAATAATCAATTGTAAATCATGCTTATTCTTAATTAAACCGTTTTGTTTCACAATAGCTTCATCGCTTGGTCGCAGCATTAAATCTTTAGATGAGATGACAGGCAGCTATGCGTGATATTGCAAAGTAGTGAAGAGCAATAACGGACACAGCGTTGCCTAAAGATAGTCAACAACACCAGCATGAGCATGACGTTTAACTGTCAGTTTACATTTTAATAGAAATAAGGAAGAACAATGAGTCGTATTAATTTAGTTACCCCAGAGCAAGCAAATCCAGAGCAAACAGAGCTTTATGCTGCCATCACCAGCCAACTTGGCATGGTGCCAAATTTTTTAAAAGTATTTGCTAACTCACCAGCAGCCTTAAAAGCATTTTTAGGTTTACACTCTATAGCTAACGAGGGAGAGTTAACGGCTAAAACTAAAGAGCGTATTGCCTTAGGTTTGGCTGAACAAAATGCCTGTGAATATTGTGTTTCAGCACATACTGCAATAGGTAAAGGGGTTGGTTTAACGGAAGATGAAATGGCTGAAAACAGAGCGGGTGGTAGTCAAGATGCACAAGCGGCTATCGCGGTTAAGTTTGCTCGTTCTTTAGCTGAGCACAACGGTGAAGTGACAACGGCTGAGTTACTTGAGATTCGTAATGTAGGTTATTCAGATGCTGAGATTGTTGAAATTATTACTCATGTAGGGATGAATATCATGACAAACATTCTGGGTAAGGCAAGTCGTGTTGCTATCGATTTCCCTAAAGTCGCCCTGCAAAAAGCATCTTAGTAAAAATAGTTCAAACGAGCAGGGAGTTCGTTTGAACTATGCTAATTCGAAAGCTTTATTCAGTAAAAGATAGTTATCAAAACGTTCTAGTTAACAACAATTATTAGCTATCAACATAGTGTAACCCTTTACTTAGATAACCAGTTTAATGATCCAGTAGGAGTCGACTCATGGCACATAAATACGCACAACTAGCCTTTACTGAGACAGTAAGAGCAATGCAGCAGGAGCAGAATAGCCGAGCAGGCTATGCCAGTATGGATCAAGGCGAGGATTACAACTTCCTCTTATCAGCAGTTGAAGCTGAGTTTATTGCCCAGCGAGATAGTTTATATATGGCGAGTGTTAGTGAAACCGACTGGCCCTATGTTCAACACCGTGGCGGGCCTAAAGGTTTTCTAAAGGTGCTTGATGCTTCTACATTAGGTTTTGCTGATTATAAAGGTAATCGCCAGTATGTAAGTGCAGGAAACTTCCGCAATAATGATCGCGTTGCTTTGATCTTTGTCGATTATCCCAATAAACGTCGCTTAAAATTGATGGGACGGATCAGTCAAGTTGCTGAAGATGATTGGCAAACACTTGCCAGTCTTGAAGATAATAATTATCGAGCTAAAGTAGAACGTGGTTTTGTCATTAAAGTAGAAGCGTTCGATTGGAATTGCCCACAGCATATAACACCTAGATATAGTGAAAGTGAACTTGAGTCATTAATTACGCCACTAACTAATGAACTATCAGAAGTAAAAGCACAGTTGAAGTCGCAGCAACTTGCCTTTTCATCGAATGAAGCTTCATCGCAAGACAGTTCATTACTAAAAGTAAGTTTAGCTGATTATCCGCAAATATCGGGGGAGGGGGAGTTACCGTTAGTTATTAGTGGCATTAGACAATTGACCCCACGTATTAGAGCTATTGAACTCAAACATGCCATGGGTGAAGCCTTACCTGCTTTTGACGCAGGTGCACACTTGGCGATACCTGTGGTATTAAGTGATGGAAAACTTACGCACAGACATTACTCATTATGTTCAAACCCGAGTAGAACTGATTGTTATGAAATTGCAGTGCTAAAGGATCATAAGGATCTAAAAGAAGACAATAAATCAAACTATAAAGAAAGTGATCAAAGTGGTTCTGAGGTTATCCACCAGCATTTCACACTTGGGCTCAGGTTGAACTGTGTACAGCCGCAAAATTACTTTCCCCTCGAGCAGTCAACAGCGCCTGTCATTTTGATTGCTGGCGGTATTGGTATTACACCCATTAAAGCGATGGCCTTAACATTAACAAGTCAGCAGCGTGACTTTTCACTGCATTATTGCGGTCGCTCAATTGATGAAATGGCCTTCAGTGATCGACTAACCAGGCAACTAGGCGATAAATTACATTTATATGCGCGCGAGGAAGACAAAAAACTGAATATTGAAAAGCTATTAATTAGCTCTCCGGCGAAAGCGCACTTTTATTTTTGTGGCCCGCAAAAGATGATAGATCAGTTACTTGATCTTGCTCAACAGCATGGCATTGCCAGTACCCGTCTACATTTTGAGCGCTTTGAACATAAGCTCGATGCTAGGGCAAAACCCTTTACGGTAAAACTTAATCGCTCAGCGAAAAAAATTACAGTCTCTGCTCAAGAATCTATTTTAGACGCGGTGCTAGCTCAAGGTATTGATGTGCCTTACAGTTGTAAAACGGGTGAATGTAAAACGTGTGTTGTACCTGTAGTTAACGGCAATGTCATCCACAAAGATGAATGCCTAACCAACACCGACAAAGAAAATAAACTTATGTGTCTGTGCGTCTCCAGAGCTGCCCAAGACACGTTAGAGTTGGATCTTTAAATAAGGAAAACTATTAAGATTAACAAGGGAGCAAGTTCCAACTTGCTCAAGAAAACAGGTTAGCAAATCAGTCGAGCTTAACAGAATTAAGCTTATTGGTGATCACTACTTATCTACTGTCGGATCATGAACAGACTGAATATTCAAATGGGTTCATGTGCGTGTTGAGTGAGATCAGATAAAGCCTGAATTTGTTTACTAACAGACCCTAACCTTTTTCAGTTGTAAATCACTTTGTCTTTCTGTTAAAGCGCAAGCATGAGCTGCCCCAGCTCTTCAACTCCCCTTGTTGTCAATTGTTCTGCAATCTCTTTTTGTACTGCTTTGGACTTATTTTGACTGAGCTTAAATCTGCCTTCAAGGTGAGTAATAGTAATGCTAAAAATGGTAATAGCATTAAGCATTTTTTTAATGGCAATTGCTGGTGCCTCTTCTATTGACCAGGGTTGTGTCATGTTATTTTTCGATAGGCGTTGCTCGAAGTAAGCCGTACTTGCTGCCATATATTGATACTTATCATCAACATCTTTTACCTCTTGGGCAGTACCCGATACATGTACCTTGGCATAATTCCAAGTGGGTACGCTTTGCGCATGGCTATGTTGTTTAGCAACATCCCGTGGTGATATGTAGGCATCTTCACCATGAAAAACTAATTGAAGAGCTACTGCTGAGTGCTGGAGCACTTCAGCTAATGGGTGATGTTTACTCACATGAGCCGTAAGCGTGCTTCTCTCTAGTTGCTGTGTGTTAGTGCTAGAAGTCTTGAGAGAAAAGTGACAAGGAATATGACTAACGTCAATCTCTGATTGATGGCTAAATAGTAGTGTTGCTAAGGGGTTACTCTCAATAATGTCATGATAATGGGTAATGATTTCTTCGCTTGTTTGATAATGCTTAGCTGGATACATGACTAAATTCCTCTTGGTTTTTCCCCGTGCTTAACAAGTGTTGTTTTACTTGAGACCATTCATCATCGATGATGCTAAACAAGGCGCTATTTCTATAGTCACCATTAGGTGCGCGGCGATTTTTTCTTAAAATACCTTCAAAGTGGCCACCAATACGGGCAATAGCATTTCGTGATTGTTGATTATCTTCATGAGTACAAATTTCAACGCGTGCCATGCCCAAGTGTTCAAAGGCATGTTTTAGCATTAAGTATTTTGCATGTGAGTTAACGTAACTTCGTTGGAAATCAGGGGTGATAAACGTATGACCAATCTCAATGCTGTTGTCTTTATCGTTGCAACGAAACAAACGTGTTGAGCCAATGACTTTGTTGGTTCTCTTATCAATTGTGACAAAGGCGATCTGTAAACCTTGGGCCATTTCATCGATCGCTTCTTTCATCCATGCCGATGCAATCTCTGTATTTTTACAGCGATTTATTGGCATATGCTGCCAAACTTGTGGGTGACTTCCTGCCGAGTAAAAACCAGTTAAGTGTTGCAAATTCATCGGCTCTAATTTTAGTAAACTGGTTTCTAATGTGGTGGGCTTTAGTGTTGGTTGTAACATAAATTGCTCCATGAAAGTGTTAGCTTGTTATTATGAGTTTTTTTGGTATAACTACTACAACCAAATATTGATAAGTTGGTAGACCAGATTGAAAGCGTTAACGTTGAAAGTACTTTATGAAAACTCGGATCCTAATATACCGTCAAGGAAGCAAGCAAAGTACTTGGCGATTGCTGATGCCTTGAGAAAAGCCATTAAAGAAGGGCAGGTTGCACCGACAGAAGCCTTACCTTCAGCGCGAAAACTTGCTCAGCAGTTATTGGTAAATCGTCATACTATTATGGCGGCATTGGCTGAGTTAGTAGCGCAAGGCTGGGTTGAAGCAAAAGAGCGTTCAGGTTACCGAGTGGTAGTAAACCTGCCAATCCAAGGGAGTCGTGCTATAAATAAAATGGCGCAAACACAGCAAAGTTTTGATTGGAAATTTAGAGTAAAACAAAGCTGTGCTGTTACGCCAAAAGTTAAGGCGAGCCAATACCCTTATAACTTTTCTGGCGGTCAGCCTGATATCAGGCAATTCCCTTTTGATGAGTTTAAAAGTCACTTTTCACAAACTTGCCAGCGACCTAAAATTGACGATTTAAGTTACGGTGATAGTCGTGGAGAAGCTGAGCTTATTGAAGAAATAGCCACGTATTTACGACGCGTTCGCTCGATAACTGATAAAAAGTTGATGATTTGCAATGGCTCACAAGAAGCTTTGTATATGATTTCACAGTTACTACTACAGCCCGGTGATAAGGTGGCGGTTGAACAACTGGGTTACCCGCCTGCTTGGGCTGCCTTTGAGCGCACAGGCGCGACATTGATTGCTGTTAAACAAGATGAACGGGGCATAGACCCTGAACATTTAGCGCAAGTATTTGCACAAGGTAAAGTAAAGTTGCTTTACCTTACGCCATTACATCAATACCCGACGACCGTCTCTTTAGATATCTCCAGGCGTATGCAAATTTATCAATTAGCAGTGCAATACGGTGTCGCCATTGTGGAAGATGATTATGATCATGAGTTTCATTACGACAGCCAGCCGATTGCGCCGATGGCTGCTGATGATCCTTCGGGTTTGGTTATCTATATATCTACTTTTTCAAAACTGATGTTTGCTGGCGCGCGTATTGGTTATGTTGTGGCAAATAATGTCTTAATAGAGCAACTGGCTGCTTATAAAATTCTGATGAATCATAAGTGTAATGTCTTAGTTCAGCAATCGGTGGCTAAGTGGATGCAGCAAGGGGGGTTTGAAGGGCACTTACGACGCATGACGCGTTTATATCAAAAGCGTCGTGATTTTATGGTTGAAAAGCTAAGATCTTTTCAAGATCAAGGCCTACCACTACAATTTGAAGTGCCTGCCGGCGGTATGGCGATATGGCTCGATACCGGTAAATCGATTGTTGGACTAAAAGAGAAGCTACTCGCAAATCAAGTGTACTTACAAACTGAAGTGGAATTTAATCGATTTAAAGACTTACCGGACGATTTACCGAGTAATGTGCCAAGCAATTTACCTAAGAAAGAGTTCCGTTTTATCCGGCTAGGGTTTGCGGCAATGAACGAAGCAGAAGTCACCCAAGGGTTAGCTATAGTGATGAATACTTTATACGGCTTAGACTGTTAATAAGTGAGTTAAAAATAGGAGAAGTGAGTTGAAATAATAGTGAAGTCACTCCCTTAACTTATTTAACATCACTCCTGCGTCATAGGAAACCTTAAACTTAATGTGCTTGGTGATGTGTGTGTATCCCGTGAGCATTTTGTGTAGCTGAAAAGCCTTGATTAATCATAGCGGCTAAAAATGGCGTTGATTCATTATCACCAACATCAGCATAGTCAGTACTTTGATAACGCGAATATTCATTAAAGAGTGATGCGATTTGTTCAACGGTACCTTGATAGTTTGTTAATGACCACTGGCGAGTTAAGGTTGCGCTTTTGAGTTCGAAGAACTTTACCAATTGTAATTTAGGTAACCAAACTAATTGATATTCTGATGTTTTAGTTTTGTGAACATAATGTTGTTCTAACTGGCAACCGGAGTTTTTTTGGCTAACAAGCTGCATTTCATTAAGATCAGGTGTTGCCACTAATTGAAAAATATCTTGCCACTTTGGTTGATACCTTAATTCATTTGATTGGTACTCAATGCTATGTTGGTATTGCTCAAAAGCTCTATTTAACGATAAACGATTGCTATTATGCGACCAAATATCATTAACACCTTGGCCAATATCTCGCTGCAAGACTCTATTATTGTATCGGTGTAATTCAAATAACTGTGTTTTTTTAGCTGCTGTTACCTGTATTTTTTGTTCCTCTATATTATTGGTTTTCTGTTGGCTAAAGTCATAATAAGCACTAAGTACTTTGGGTAATATTTTGCATTCGCTGGCAGTACTGCTGACTGATGTAGTTACTGCTACTATAGTGAATAGTAGTAGGGTTAATCGTGATAAAGAGATAATTTTCATACTAAGATTGCTCTCATAAGAAAGAAGTGAGTTGATTAAAGTAAATTTAAATAAGTTAAAGCTAATTAGAGTAACCGGAAGGGAGCTGCCCTTTTGTACTAAGCGGGGCAACTTCCTTTCGCAATACTCCTGAGAGTACTGATTAATGGCTAACTAATTCATTGCCTTTTCAGCTTGTTTCACTAAATCAGCGGCATAATCCATTGCATGGAAAATAATACTTTGCTCATTTGTACCGGTAACTAAGTGAGAACCAGGTCCCATTGCATAGATACCTACATCTTCACCTGCATGTGTCTCTGAGCCTCTTGGTACCAAAGATTCTTGATGAAAACCTGTTGAGTTTGTATCAACCAGCGTTAGGTCCTGACGACCTGTTATTGCATCACCTTTATAACCTTCTTCGGCGTCAGTTTCTGAGCCTAAATCTCTAAAACCTTTACCATTGGTATAACCTAATGTTGTGTAGGGCATGCCATCCTTTGCTAGGCTTGGCTCTGTCTTTCCTACACTCACGACCTTACCTAAAATTGGATTACCGCGTTTTGGGTAACCTGCCATAGTAAATACATGACTATGATCAGCGGTAACAATAATTAAAGTTTCTTCAGGGTCAGTATTATCAACAGCCGCTTGTACCGCATCAGCAAAAGCGATGGTATCGGTTAATGCCCCGTGAGCACTCCCTGCATGATGGCCATGATCTATTCGCCCCGCTTCAACCATTAAGAAGAAACCTTCTTTATTATTATCAAGTATATCAATAGCTTTACTGGTCATTTCACGTAAAGAAGGTTCACCCGAAATATCATTTTTACGGTCGGCTTCATATTGCATATGTGATTCATTAAATAAACCGAATAAACGTTGCGTAGCATTGGTATCAACCGCATCAAAACCTGCTTGGTCAATCACGAAACTGCCCGTTGGATATTGCGCTTGCCATTCTGCTGTTAAATCTCGGCCATCAGTTCTATCACCTTCAATGGTGCTTGTTGCATCAGCAGTATTATAGGCTGCGTCTTTTGGTAAAAAGTGACGTCTTCCGCCACCGAGGACAACGTCGATACCGTCAACATCAGTACCGGAAAAGCGGCTTTCAATATCACTTTCAAAGCTGATAAGTTGCGAAGCTATATCTATGCAACCAGCGGCAATAGCTTCTGCAGGCATATCTGAAATATCTTCCCAATTTCTCTCTGCAGATTTAGCATAGGTTGCTGCGGGTGTTGCATGAGTAATACGCGCAGTAGAGATAATGCCCGTCGATTTCCCCGCAATTTCCGCCAACTCTAATGCCGTTACTAGCTCATTACCTGATGCGGTCGCGCACTCTCCGCGACTAACCGCTTCAGCAACGCCAATGACGCCAGCATCGGTTTTAACCCCTGACATCATCGCGGTCATTGTACCGGCAGAGTCAGGCGTTTGTGCATCAACATTGTACGTTTTAGCAAAACCAGAGTAAGGGAATTTATCAAAACTTAGCTCATGTTCTTCACCCAATTTCCCTAATTGTTGACCCGCCAATATACGTGCGGCGGTAACGGTTGATAAACCCATACCATCACCGACAAATAAAATGACATTCTTTGCTTTACCGCGCGCATTAACCAAAGATTTAGTGTTCAACTGGGCTTGGCCTAATATGCTTTGCCCCTGTTCATACCAGAGATTATTGGTAGTCGCGGTCAATGATGAACCCTGCATTTGAGTCACTGTTGGTTTACAAACATATTCTGTTGTCTCAATTTCACCAGCGTCTAAAACACCTGAGCTATCGCTATCTAAGCCTGAGTCAATTTGTACGCCACCGTTAAGACATTCTTCATGACCAATGTTGACTAAGCTTTGGTTGATTAAACTGCTTGTGCCTTGTGTACCGTTTTCGCCATTTGTACCGTCGCTGCCATTGCAACCTGCTAATGCGGCTAACATGGCTAATGAGATTAAACTTAATGTTTTATTTAAGGTTTTCATTGTTAATTCCTTTCGATTAGCAAGTTATTGAGCAATTAAGCCAAGAGATTGATTGATGATGTGAAAAACAACACTTTGCTCGATAACACCTTGTGCTAAATGGGCTCCGGGACCCGAAGCGTGTAGGCTAATATCTTCGCCAGCATGGGTTTCTGAGCCCAATGGTATTGCCGCTTCTTGATGGAAACCTGTCGATTGTGTATCTACCGTGGTTAAGTCTTGGCGACCGTCAACGGCATCATCGTTATAAGTGAGGTCGGCATTGGTTTCGTTGACTAAATTTCTAAAACCTTTACCGTTGGTATAACCTAAGGTGGTGTATGGCATGTTGTCGTCAGCGAGTGCTGGCTCAGTATCACCAACATTAACCACTTTGCCTAATATCGGATTGCCACGTTTAGGGTAGCCTGCAATGGTGAATACATGGCTATGATCTGCAGTCACTAATATTAAGGTTTCTTCGGGGTTAGTACTGTTAATCGCCGCTTGTACCGCATTTGAAAACTCTATGGTATCGGTTAATGCATTATAGGCAGAGCCTGCATGATGACCATGGTCAATGCGTCCAGATTCAACAACAAGAAAATATCCTTTGTCATTGTTATCTAAAATATCAATGGCTTTACTGGTAAGTTCAGTGAGGGAGGGCTCACCAGCAATATCATTTTTTCGATCTGCTTCATATTGCATGTGAGATTCATTGAAAAGTCCTAATACGCGCTCAGTGCTAGTGGCATCAATAGCATCAAAACCTGCTTGATCGATAATATATTTACCGTTTTCATATTGTGCTTGCCACTTGGCTGTTAGGTCGACACCATCAGTGCGATCACCTTCAATAGCACTGTTAGCATCGGCGCTGTTGTAACTTTCATCTTTTGGTAGGAAGTGTCTGCGACCACCACCAAAAGCAACTTCAATGCCATCGACATCAATGCCTGGGAAGCGCTGTTCTAAGTTTTTCTCAAAATCAATAAGTTGTGTTGCAATATCAACACAACCAGCCGTTACTGCTGCCTCAGGCATATCAGAGATATCTTCCCAGTTACGATCGGCAGATTTTGCATAGGTTGCAGCAGGCGTTGCATGAGTTATACGCGCCGTTGAAATAATCCCCGTCGATAAGCCCTTAATTTCAGCCGCTTCTAGTGAGGTCACTAACTCATTACCTGCAACAGTGGAGCATTCACCTCGGGCAATATCTTCATCAACTCCAATAACACCGACATCTGTTTTTACGCCTGACATCATTGCCGTCATTGTGCCAGCAGAGTCAGGCGTTTGAGCATCCACATTGTAGGTTTTAACTTGCGCTGAATAAGGAAATGTTTCAAAACTTAAATAACCTTCTTCTCCTGATTTACCTTTATTTTGTCCGGCTAAAATTCGTGCCGCCGTTAAGGTAGATAAACCCATGCCGTCACCAACAAATAAAATGACATTTTTTGCTTTATTACGCGGTGTTAGTTTAGTTTTAGTGATAACGGATTGCTGACCATCTGCAAACCACGGACTGTCTTTTTGCACGTTGGGTAAAACTCCAGCAACGGCGATGCTAGAGAGTAAAAATGATGACAAAGCTGAAAGTGAAACCCACATTGAGTTCATAGTGCTTCCTTTGTTTTTAATTTAAGGTTAGAAGTTAATAGTTAATAGTTAATAGTTAATAGTTAAGGTTAATAATTATTGCTAATGCATATGCATTAACATCCTCAGTATCCTAGTGACTAAAAATGACAGTTTGGTAAAGTAAAGATGAATGAACGATGAAGGATTTGTAACAAGATTATGACAAGGAGTAAGGAATAAGCTGTTCAATAGCCAATACTGGATGGTTGGTTGGAATCACATAAGGTAACAATTTCATCTTGCTATTAAGACCAATTTACGAGATAAACACCCTTAATACATTATTTTAATATATACCCGTTCCACTTGAATATGCATCTTCAAGGGGAACGGGTATATAACCAACTTAGATAAATAATAGAGACTTAGGTGTTAGCTGATATTTTAGTCGGGCCAATTTTACGACGTTTAACATCACAACAATTAGTGCTGTGGTGGCTTAGTCCGCTTGAGTGTCGAGGAGAACTTCGCTGTTACTTAAGTAACGATAGCTTAGGTGACGATAATTCAGGTAATAATGTTTTAGCTAATGATGACGCCTTAACCAAGCCCCAAGATGCACAGGCCTCATATACAGCTACTGAAGACAACAATAAGTTAATTTTTACTGCAGCGCTTGATGAAAGCAATTTAACGACTTTTCGTGTTGGTGAAAAAGCAGTTGTTCATTTGTTAGATGTAAGCATTAACTTACCGGTAGAGACATATATTGAATATGATTTACTGCTAAAAAACTCAAACAATACAGTTGATAGCAGTAGTCATAATACTGAAGACAATAGTGAAGTAAGTTCTACAGTTAGCTCTGAAGAGAGTAGCAAATGCCTAGCTGATATTATCCCGAATTTAGCCTTTGTTGATAAAACTCGGCCCTCCTTTATTATCCAAGAAAATATAAATAATTTACTTCATGGCTCTTGTCGTAATCCACATCATGAGAGTCCAGATAGCTTATTAGCGGGCGATCATTTAGTTGGACAAACCTTAACAGATGTTGAGCAAAGACCTGCGTTGTTGATGATGTCTGGCGACCAAATTTATGCTGATCATGTTGCTGGTGTTACCCTTCATGCTATTCACCAAGTTATCGATTTATTAGGATTAAATGATGAGAGCTTTAGTGATGAAAATTTAGCTGAGCAAGGTATTACTTGCGGTCGTGAGCTTTATCAGTTTAGTGAACAATACTTTCAACGTGAGTTACTGTTACCTAAAAGCAGTTCTACAGCACCTTGGTTTAGACCCTATTTTTTTACATCAAGAAAGCAACAGCCCATTTTTACCTCCACCTATGCTCATAATCATGTGATGACATTTGCTGAGAATATGGCCATGTACTTTTTAGTGTGGTCACCTACTTTATGGCAACAGGTGAAATTGGAAGGTTTTAACGTTCCTGCAAAATACAAAGCAATCCATCAGCAAGAGTTAGCCGCCATTAAAGACTTTGTTAGTGGCTTAGATAAGGTTCAGCGCTTACTCGCGCACACGCCAACGTACATGATTTTTGATGATCATGATGTTACCGATGATTGGAATTTAACGGCGGCATGGGAACAAGTGGCTTATCAAGACCCGTTGGCAAAACGCATTATCGGCAATAGTTTGTTTGCTTATTGGTTATGCCAAGGCTGGGGAAATGACCCTAAACAATTTAAAGGGGACTTTTATAAAGTTGCCAATGATTACCAAGTGGCTAATGCTAATCAAAAAGAATTAAATTCAGAGCAACAAGGCAGTAATTCACAAGGCTTATGTTCACAAGACAGGTTTATTGATTATTTATTAACGTTTTCCCATTGGCAATACACCCTTGATAGTCACCCTAAACTCGTAGTGCTTGATAGTCGAACACGTCGCTGGCGCTCAGAACTGGCGTTGGACGACCCATCAGGATTAATGGATTGGGAAGCTTTGTGTGAATTACAACAAGAACTGATAGGACATAACTCTATCTTGTTGGTATCACCAGCGCCTATTTTTGGTGTTAAGGTCATTGAAACTATTCAACGTATTGCCACGTTAGCAGGACACCCATTAGCGGTAGATGCTGAAAATTGGATGACACATCCAGGCGCCGCGAGTACCTTGTTAAATATTTTCAAACACCCAAAAACACCAGAGCACTTTGTTATTCTTTCAGGCGATGTGCATTACTCTTTTGTTTACGATGTTGAGTTGAGGTTTCGTCACCATTCGCCGCATATTTGGCAAATTACCTCCAGTGGCATTAAGAACCAATTCCCTCAACCGCTCATTGGTTTATTTGATCGGATGAATCGTTGGTTTTATGGACCTTATTCACCCCTTAACTTATTCACCAAACGTCGTTCTATGCGTATTAAAGGACGTAAGTTAATGGTTGATGAGCAAAAGCAGAAATTGAAGTTAGGTCATCAACGGCTGCAACCTAAAAGTGGCTTGGGTTATTTAGAACTACATAATGATGGCTCACCACATTTAATCGCAGACTTACATTGTGATGGCAGTAAAACTGTTTTTATAAAAACCAACGAAGAATTATTACCCTAGTGTTTTTTCTTTACCGGTAACATACGGGTTAGCGTGTCATCTTTTTGAATGTAATGATGTACTAACGCTGCCAGAGCATGAAAAGCAATAAGGTAATAACCCCATGAGCCAATCTCTTTGTGCCAACCCTCTAATACTTTTCCTAAAGGCTTGTCATAGGAAATAAGTGCAGGTAACTCTAGCCCGAAAAAGGGAATTACTTTGCCTTTCGCACTGAGCACAAACCAGCCAAAGATAGGCATGGCAATCATGAAAACATAAAGTACTAGATGTGCCATGTGGGCACCCTGAGCTTGAAGAGTAGAAAGTGGCGGGGTTATTTGGGGAATAACTTGTACACTGCGTAAATAGAGACGCGCACAGACTAAAATAAAAACCGATAAACCGAGCATGAAATGCCACATCTTGAAGAGGTCTCGCAGCTCGGTACCTTTTTCAAAAAACACTCTGCCTTCAATACTAGCAAAAACAAAAATCATTAAAACCACCATTAGCCAGTGCATTTTAATTGAAAGCGAACCATAGCGATTTTGAGTGTTTTTCCAAGCCATGAACAGACCTTGTTTAGTTATTTTTTGGGAATAAATGTGCTCGCTAAATCAGCTATATCATCAACACTTTTTGCCAGTTCTTCCATTTGTTCGGCGACACTGTCTGTTTGCTGCCAAGTAGATTCAGTATTTTGTGCAATATCCGTTAAGTGGTTATTTATTTCGTGAGACACGCAAGACTGCTCTTCAGCTGCCGTCGCTATTTGGGTCGCCGCTTGGTTAATATTTTGCATTTTTTCGACCACTGAATTAATTTGCTGATGAGATGCCTGGGCACTATCAACACAGAACTGCGCTTCATCTTTATTTTTATTCATCAAGGCAACCCATTCCTCTATGGTATTAAGCATGATAGTTAGGCGTTGATGAATTTTTACCGCTGAGTCCTGGGTACGCGATGACAAGTTTCGCACTTCATCGGCAACTACGGCAAAACCTCGGCCGTGTTCACCTGCTCGTGCGGCTTCAATGGCAGCATTTAATGCCAATAAGTTTGTTTGGTCGGCAATTGACTGAATCTCTTCCATCAACGCACCGACGTTATTCGCCGACTGCGTTAAACTGTCTGCAGAGCTTGAAGCACTCTCTACTGATTGCGCTAAATGACTTATTTTATCGCTAGTTTCATAAATGCTTTGCTGAGATTGCTCACAGTGCTCGAAAGTTACTTCTAATTCGCTGGCAACATTGACCGTGTTTTGGGCAATATCTTGCGTAGACTCCTGCATTTGAGTCATTGCAGTACTGAGCTGATCTAAATCATTTTTTTGTTGCGCTAATGTTGTTCGGGTATCTGTCAGGCCTTGGCTCACTTTTGCCATAACGGCTTTTATCGGTTTAGCAGCGTCAAGCGTGCGTTCAATAATGGCTTTAATCTTGGTTTTTAACAGTAAGAAATTAAAATCAAAAACACTGGCAGTGCCCTTTCCGAAATACACTTTACGAGATACGGAGTCAAACACGCTTTGCATACGTTGGGCACGCATTGCGGTAGGTATAATATCAGACCAAAAAACGAGAACAGGGGTAATGGCGCTGAGCCCTGCAACGATGGAGGCAAACAAGCCGAGTTGAGTAAAAATAAACCCTTGCGCTACAATGGACAATAAAACTAGAAAAGCAAATTTATGGTTTTTAGTAAACTCAAAGGTTGCCCAGCTATTTTTTTTATTAAGTGCTTGATAGATCTGTTCAGCATTACTAGCAACTGAAGTGTCTGCAATGGAGCTAATGCATTGAAAACCCGTTATTATATTTTGGCTATATTGCGGAGTAATAAAAACATCAAGCCAAATTTTATTACCTGTTTTGCTTTTTAATTGTAATAAACCGTGCCATGAAAAACCTTTTTCTAGAGTTGCAGATAGCTCATCAAGCACCACTTTAGGCATCTCCTGATGGGTTAAACTACGTGTATCAGTATTGAGCAGTTCACTTTCTTGGTAGCCGGTTGTTTGGCAGTATGCTTGATTCACATAGGTATAGTTACCTTTCAAGTCGGTAACAGTAATTAATTGTTTCATAGTAGATGACATAAATTGCACAACTTAAAGTGGTTTAATAATAACAGTGATAAAATTATTGTTTTGATCTATATCGGCAGCAAAGAGTGAACCTTAATGAATTTTTAATAAATTAAATAAACGCTATAAATTATTTATTAAAACTTGCTTATTTTTCATGGCATCAGCGTTTTCTATGCGAATCAAGTGATTAAGTATTTGTTTAAGTAGCTCGCCACCCAACTGATTACTTTCTAGACCATTCTCACTACCAAAACTGCCTAACTGTATATTATTAAAATGCTTGGTTAGTGTTTTATTATCTTTAATAACAGTTAGGGTCAAGTCATCAATAATCACTGAGCTTATTTTTACCCGTGTTAACGCCTTACCTAACAAGCGTTTTTTCTGCTTAGCTTCATTAGAGGCGATTACCGCTTGGTTGGTTTCAACCGTTTGTACTTTTGGACTGGTGCCTAACGCTTCTAAGGCCAATTTTTCACTTCGCTCAGGGTACATTTTTGCATAAAGCCCTGCACTGATTTGTGGATATAAAGCGGGGTAATCAGTTGCTAGCTTAGTATTAATGTGATCAAACAAAATTTCTAAATTAGTTTTACCAGTTTCACTTTTTTCAGGGATCTCAGACCAAGCCTGTAAGCTGCCTAGGCGAAGTTCTTCAACATGAACGATAGTGGTTGTTTTCTTCTGTATGCTGGGCGAATCAAGCTGGCGGGTGGGTATTTTTGCCAGTTGTGCACTAATATTATTTGCTTTAAAAAGTAAAGGTTGGGTTAAGCCATCAATATTGCTCAAAGAAAAATCAGCAAAATTAGTGATGCCAGTATTGTCTGAATAATTAGCACTGAGTAGTTTTGCTTCTTGCGAGCTATAGTACTGACTTTGCAAAATCACTTGGCTTTTGAGGTAATCATTTAAAGAGCTATTAGCGAGATACCATAACATGGTGCTAAAAAATAATAATAAGGCAAAGGCTAGTACGGCTAATTTGTTCAAGGAGTTATCTCTTTTGCGTTAATTTGCGTTAAGTGGTTAATATTTTAAGCTAAGTTACTGCTTAGGTAAATGCTATTAAGTAGGCTATAGGTTATAGTATTTGTGTACAAATACACGCTTTATACTTCACTATCAATATGCTACTAGAGAATTTTATGTCAAATAAGTCTGTGTCTACAGCGCCAGTAAGTACACCGTCCCTCATCAGTCGTTTACCCCTACTTATTATAGTTACCATCCTAGTGGCCTTAATTACTTATTTGCAATGGCCAGAAGCTAAGCAAGAAAAAAGTACATTTAAGCGTGTCATTGCGGTAAAAATGGTTCCGGTATTACTTGCCGAATTTATTGAAAGCGTTGAAGCAGTTGGTACAGCAAGAGCCAATGAGCAAGTTGTGATTACCAGTAAATATTCAGACCTTGTTGATGAAATCTACTTTGACGATGGTCAGAGAGTTAAAAAAGGCGCTAAGTTAGTTAAGTTGAATAACCAAGAAGAGCTAGCAAAAGTTAATGAATTAAAAGCCAATTTGTCAGAGTCACAGGCGCACTTAAAGCGATTATCTGAGCTACTCGCCAGTCGAGCTACTTCGAAGTCGATAGTGGATCAACAAGAAGCAAAAACTAAGGCGATTGAAGCACAACTTGTTAGTGCGCGCGCTAAATTAAATGATTTAACTATCCGTGCACCATTTGCTGGCGTATTGGGTTTTCGTGAGGCGAGTAAAGGCGCTTATATTGATGCTGGTGATGTCATTACTAGCTTAGATGACTTGAGCATTATCAAAGTTGACTTTCACTTACCTGAGCGTTTACTAACCCATATTCATGTAGGACAACAAGTTAGCGCGGTAAACAGTGCTTATCAAGATAAAGAATTTATTGGTAAAATAACGGCCATTGATAGTCGAATTGACTCAAGTACCCGAACTATTAAAGTGCGCGCCACTATCAGTAATAAAGCATTAAAACTTCACCCCGGCATGTTGCTCAATATTAGTGTGTTATTACAAGTAGAGAATATATTACAGTTACCTGAAAGCAGTATCATTCCTATTGAAGATAACCATTATGTTTTTGTTGAAAATGAAGGGAAAGCCGTTCGAAAATCGATAAAGATTGGCCGACGTCATCCTGGTGTTGTAGAGGTTTTATCAGGCTTAGTTGAAGGTGAGCAAGTAGTTGTTGAAGGTGCACTTAAACTTAGAGATGGCTCGGCAGTGAGTATCATTGGTCAAGTCGCTGAAATAGAAGCTGATACAAAAGATAAGGCAAGCAAGTCAGTTAACGAAAAAACCAATAAAACACCCCCTGAAAACGGGAGCAAAACCTAGTGATTCTTTCTGACTTATCGGTTAAAAGACCGGTTTTTGCTACCGTATTAAACTTACTTATTATAACTTTTGGTATTGTTGCGTTTTTAATGTTGCCCTTACGGGAATATCCGGACATTGATCCACCGATTGTTAATATCAGCACTTCGTATCCAGGGGCTTCTGCGGCTATTGTTGAAACCAAAATCACCCAATTACTTGAAGATAGAATTAGCGGCATTGAGGGGGTTAAAACCATTAACTCCAATAGTCGTGTGGGTCGGTCAAGTATTACCATTGAGTTTAATTTAGACCGCGATATTGATGCCGCTACAAATGATGTACGCGATCGCATCTCTCGTGCATTAAATAATCTACCAGAGCAATCTGATCCTCCTGAAGTATCTAAAGCCAATGACGATGAAAGCGTAATTGTTTGGTTCGTTTTACAAAGTGAAACCATGAGCACGTTGGCGCTTACTGATTACGCTAATCGCTATATTGTTGACCGTTTTGCCGTGGTTGATGGTGTTGCCCGCGTACGGGTTGGTGGCGGTCGCACTTATGCCATGAAAATTCGTTTGAACCGTGCTTCTATGGCTGCGCGTAATATTACCGTACAAGATATTGAAAGTACTTTACGTGACGAGAATGTTGAATTACCTGCAGGGAGAATAGAGTCGATAGACAGAGACTTTTCTATTCGCGTTGAGCGTAGTTATTTAACTGAGCAAGATTTTGCCAACATGGTCATTAATCATTCTGAGAGTAAATCAGTCGTGCGGTTAGGTGATGTTGCAGAAGTCTTCATTGGTGCACAAGACGATGAAAACATGTTCCGCGGTAACGGTAAAAACATGGTCGGTTTGGGGGTAATCAAACAATCTAAAGCCAACACATTAGACGTGGTTAAAACGGCTAGAAAAGAGATGGTCACTATTCGTGACTCTCTCCCCGTGGGAACAACGATTACCAATAGTTATGATAGCTCTGTATTTATTCAAGGCTCTATCGATGAAGTATATAACACCTTAATTATTGCGATGTTAATGGTGGTTTTAGTTATCTTTTTATTCCTAGGTAACGTTCGTGCTACCTTAATTCCTGCGATTACTGTACCTGTTGCCTTAATTGGTTCAATGATGGCGCTATCTTGGTTTGGATTCTCAATTAACCTATTAACACTACTCGCCTTAGTATTGGCTATCGGTCTAGTAGTGGATGATGCCATTGTGGTACTTGAAAATATTTACCGTCGTATTGAAAATGGTCAAGCGCCACTCATGGCAGCCTACGAAGGGGGCAGAGAAGTCGCATTTGCCGTTGTTGCCACCACCTTAGTATTAGTTGCTGTATTTGTACCACTGGTGTTTTTATCCGGCAATATGGGGCGTTTATTTACCGAGTTTGCCATTGCTATTGCTGCAGCTGTCGTTTTTTCAAGTCTTACTGCGTTATCACTTACGCCAATGATGTGTTCAAAAATGTTAAAACATAGAGAGCGAAGCTCTTCATTTGGACAAAAGCTTGACCGTGCTTTTGCTCGCTTTGAAGCGGCCTATGGCCGTGCATTAGTAAGTAGTATTCATCAACCGCTGTTAATTGTACTTGTGCTGGCTTTATCATTAGCGGCAGTATTTTTATTGTTTAATAAATTACCTTCTGAATACACACCCAAGGAAGATCGCGGTAATTTCTTTTTAATTATGCAGGGCGCTGAAGGGGCTAGTTATGAAAGTAACGTTAAAAATATGCATAAAATTGAAGAGAAACTTCTAGGTTATCAAGCTGAGGGGGAATTAGATCGTGTGTTAGTACGAGTGCCCGGCTTTGGTGGCAGCGGTGGTATTGCCATTGTTGGCTTACCTGAGTGGGATAAACGTAGTATTGATACTTTTAGTTTTATTAATAAAATAAACCGTGATGTGCAGAGCGTTACTGATGTACGTGCTTTTGCTATTATGCGCCGAGGCATTGGTGGCGGTGGTGGTAGTAATGCGCCAGTATCTTTTGTTTTACAAGGGAATACCTTTGAAGAGCTGGCTCAATGGCGTGATATTTTGATCACGGAAGCGCAAAAGAACCCTAACTTGTCGAATATTAATAGTGACTATAAAGAAACATATCCTCAGCTATTAGTGCAAATAGATCGTGAACGTGCCTATGACTTAGGTGTTCCAGTAGGCGATATCGCTCAAACCCTAGAGACTATGTTAGGGCAGCGTCGCGTTACTTCCTTCGTTGATCGCGGTGAAGAATATGACGTGATTGTTGAAGGGGATGAAAAACAATTTCAAAGCCCGACTGATATCGATAATCTTTATGTACGTTCTCGAACAACGGAAAAATTGATCCCATTAGCTAATTTACTGAATATTGCTGAGAATGCGACCTCGTCGAGGCTCAACCGTTATAACCGTTTACGTAGCATAACGGTCACAGCGAACTTAGCTGATGGTTATGCCTTAGGTGATGCGTTAGATTTTCTTGTTGATGTTACTAAAAATAAATTACCTGAACATGTGCAAGTTGATTATAAAGGCGAGTCGTTATTACTAAAAGAGTCAGGTAACTCTATCTTGTTTGTTTTCTTACTTGCACTATTAATTACTTACTTGGTGTTGGCTGCGCAATTTGAAAGTTTTATTCATCCTTTCGTTATATTACTTACTGTGCCACTGGCACTGGTTGGAGCCCTTGCAGGTTTAGAACTTATGGGCATGAGCTTAAACATTTACAGCCAAATCGGCATTGTTATGTTGATTGGTCTAGCGGCAAAAAATGGTATTTTAATTGTTGAGTTTGCTAACCAGTTACGTGATAAAGGCATTGCTTTTGAAGAGGCACTAATTAGTGCCGCGCAGCAAAGACTTCGTCCCATTGTCATGACAACATTTACCACAGTAACGAGTGCTATTCCTTTAGTTTTAGCTGTTGGACCTGGCGCAGAAAGCCGTATGGTTATTGGTGTGGTTATTTTTGCCGGCGTTTCATTAGCGAGTATATTTACCTTGTTTATTGTACCAGGTGCCTATTATTGGTTGTGTCGTAATACAGGCTCACCGCAAGCTATTGCCAATGAAATTGAAAAGGCTGAACAACTAGGATAATGACAATGTTCTATTTAGATGGACTTATCTTGGTTTCTTAATAACTAACTAGCTAATAAGTAAAATAAAAAGCCCTAGTAGACGAGAGTCACTAGGGCTTTGTGTATTCAACATTGTTAATGAATATGTTTTGTCAGCATGTTAGTTAGTATCAATTAATCATAGTCAGTTGTTAGAAATTATACTTTAAACGCTTGAACTTGATTAGTCAGTTCTACTGCTAAAGCCGCTAGTTCGTCGCTCGCAGAAGAAATTTCTTTAGTGCTTTCACCGGTTTCAATTGAAATGTTACTTATTTCTGTTGCTTGTTGGTTTATATCTCGCGCAACTGAACTTTGTTGTTGTGTGGCGGTAGATATTTGAATATTCATGTCAGAGATCATTGATACTGAGGACTCAACCTCTGCTAGTGACTGTGTTACTTCATTAGTTTTATCAACAATTAACTGAGCTTGCACTGTACCTGCAACCATAGAGTCTGTTGCAGCACTTACGTTTAGCTCTAATGACTTAATCATTTTTTCGATTTCTACCGTCGAATTTTGTGTGTTTTGTGCTAGATTTCTCACTTCGTCAGCGACAACTGCAAAACCTCGACCTTGCTCTCCTGCTCTCGCTGCTTCTATTGCTGCATTTAATGCGAGCAAGTTTGTTTGATCAGCAATACCTTTAATGGTGACCAAAATATTCGCTATATCTTTTGTTCCCGCTTGAACGTCATCAATTAAAATTTTAGATTTAGTGATGTCATCTGATAATTGTAGAATTTGATCTATGGTCTCATTAACTGCGATAGAGCTAATATGTACTAGTTTGGTTGAAGTATCGGCGGCATTTGAAGCTTCAGAGGTATTTTGTGTAACTTCATCAATAGAAACACTCATTTCATTTATTGCGGTAGCAACTTGCTCTGTTGCTTGATGTTGTCGAGACACATTTGAATTGGTTAATTCTGTAATGCTGGAGAGCTCTTGAGAAGCAGTGGCTTGCTGATCGGCAGAGCTAGAAATATGTTCAATCATATCTTTCAATTTAGCTACCATGTCATGCATAGCCTGTTGTAATAAGCCTAACTCGTCACTTTGATTAACGACAATATCTGCCGTTAAATCACCCGAAGATACACGTTGCGCTATAGCAACGGCTTGTACGATAGGGCCACTAATATTATTAGCAATTAAAACACCTAAAACACTAATCAGCACTGATACCGCGGCAACAATGCCTGTTGATATCTTAATGAGTGTATTGGACGTTTCAAAAGCTTCTGCCTCATCAATTTCAGCAATAAGCGCCCATCTAAAGTCTCCTAAGTCTACAGTGCTAAACGAAGAAAGTACGCTGTTACCGTTATAATCTATAATAATACGGCTTGCGGTCTCGCCGTTAAATGCAGCTTTAACCGCATCGGTATTGACCCCGTTATTACGAATATCACCCGCAAAAGAAGCAATAACTGAATGTCCTTTTGGGTCTAAATAAGAATCTGAGCGCATTCTACGGTCTTCACCCACTAGGTATGTTTCTCCCGTATTGCCCATGCCATCTCGTTGCTGCATGATTTTATTGACATTATTTAAAGGGAATTGTAGTGCTATATAACCACTATGAGTGCCATTTTGGCTGATAAGCTTTGTCATCATAAATGCGGCAGGTTCATTATTGGAAGGAGGGTATGGTTTAAAATCAGTAACGGTTATTTCAGTTAAGCCATTTTGTCGTGTTCTTTGAAATGCATCTCCCAAACTGGTTTGATTAATGCTTGATTGAGGAATATTACTCCCCAAATCAGACTCTTTTGCGGCAGTAAATATAATGTCACCTTGTAAATTAATAAAAAAGAGATCATACCAGGCATTTACTTTATTAATTTTTATAAAGCGTTCTGCATATTTATTTTCAGCTTGTCGCCATGCATTACTATCTAACCCATCCGAAGTTATGGCTTTATCAAAGGCATTGAAAGCTTCTGATGCATAGGGATCATCATTTAATACCTGCAAACTGGCTTTCAATGATGATAGGTAGTTAGATATTTGTGCTTTTTTAATCGAACGTACAGATTCTAATTGACTAAATGCTTGTGCCTGAATGGAATTGCTTGCCATATTGATACTGATATAGGCAAAAATAATGAGTGGTGTTAAAGAAATAGATAGAAATGCAAAAACAAGCTTGTGATTAATTTTTTTAAATTTGAGCATATAAGCTTATACCTTATTTATGAGGGAACCCTATATATTTCCTCATCCGTTTGGTATATAGAAAGCGTAATAAATTAATAACCCATAAGTGAAATTATTAATTTTATTGTAACAAAGGTAACAGGAACTTAAGTAAAATTCATTAATATAAAATGAAATGTATATCAGTACTGGTGAATATTATTGGATATTTACTTTTTATTTGTAATCTTTATGAATTCTAGCAATTAGATTGCTTGCTAAGATCTTATCGTTATCCCCATTGTTTTTGTGAGTAAAAAGCTTAAAAAACAATTCTCTTCGAGCTATATTTTTTAAGCTTGCTTTGATGTGGTTCTTACAATTTCGATAGACTCTGAAAAAGTGAGCGAGCATGTGTATTAGATATTTCATTTACAAAATCTTTTAAAAGAAATACTCGATTGAAGCAACTTACTTGTTATTTAAGCATGTAATAATATACGTGATAAAGTGGGAGGGGGTATTCCTGTTAAATATTACTCATTTAACTCTAAATGGACACTGTTAACTTAGCCATTAATGATCGTTCAGGCATGTGTACCCAACAAATTATTCTATATTTAAAGTCGATATATCGTCTTTGGAAAGTACAAGGTAAATAGACGATAAATAGTCAGTACTGTGCTGCAATGAAATAATTTCGACGTTAAGCAGTTTTATTTTTCATATCAATATTTTCTGGTACAGCCAATACCGTTAACAGAACAATTAATTTTATTTTTCAAATGCCTAAGACATCCCATCTGGAAATGTATAGGTATATCATGTCGCTTTGACACTCATAAATTATGTAAGGTATATTTGTGAAACAGTTATTCAACCCCGCTATAAATTTAATGAACAATCTGAGTTACCCTCGTAAATTAATTGTACTTGGTGGACTTTCTCTCCTTTCCTTATTGATTGTTTCAATTTCTTTATTAGTCTATTTGTCTGGCTCAATTAGTACCGCTAATCAGCAGTTAGAAGGCTTGAAGCAAGCACAAAAAACATCAAGACTAATTCAATCACTCCAACAACACAGAGGGATGTCTGCGGCTGTTATCGCAGGTGTTAATGACAGTGCTGTTAAGCAGATGTCAGTGAATAATCAAGTCGGTGAAAATTTTATAAAAGTCAGCAATGCCTTGCCTTCAGAGTTAAAGCAAGTAGGGAAATGGTCTACTATTCGAATTAATTCACAATTTAAATTCTTTACAGCTAAAAGTGGCTGACTATTATTACTTGCTTGTAATGGATGATCTTGATTCTTATTATTTAACAAATAGTTTTTTATTCACCATACCCATAACCTTAGAGCTACTTGGCCAGGCACGTGCTGTTGGTGTTTCATATCTGGTTAATAAGGAGGTAAAATTTAGAGGGGAGGTGATATCACTGTTATCAAAGACCATTGTGCCTCTTGATGTCTTTAAAGAGAATGTGCACAAGGTTAAGAGGGAATTGATTTCAGATGGGGAAAGTCTTTCCGTTCATGAGCTAATTCAATCAATTGAGAGCCATATCAAATTTACCTTAGAAGGGAGCTTAGCTGATACTAGTTCTATCAATTTTTAGATAACTCCCTTTCTTTTACCTTAAGTACTTTACTTCGCAGTCGAGTGAAACAAGCAAACACTCAATTAATTGTGAGTATAGGCTTTTCGTCAGCACTATTTCTTATAGTACTGTACTTTATAATAGGACTTCATTTCTCAACAATTAGAAGCATTAACTCCCTAACTCAAGTTACCGGTAAGTTTTATGGTGGTGATCTTGATGCTCGTGTAACGCTTGATACTCATGATGAGCTCAATAATATAGCGCTTGGATTTAATGAAATGGCGACATCCTTTCAAAATCTAATGATTGATAAAGAAGAAATAAGCGCAAGACTACGTGCCATTATTGATAATTCACCCATAGGAATTTGGTTTACAGGAATAGATGGTCGTTATCATTTCGCCAATAAGACATTTTGTAACTTAGCTGGAATAAAGGAAGAAGATATGCTAAATACTCCTTCATCTAATTTAGCTGAGTTATTGGGTGATGAAATAGCACATCACTGCTTAGATTCCGATAAAGCGGCTTTAGCACAAGATTCTCCTCATATTTCTTATGAAACTATCCCCCGTTCAAATGCAAAACCATACCTTCTTGAAATCACGAAAGTAAAATTGAAAAATGCACAAGGTGACGTTGTTGGTTTAATCGGCATCAGCAAAGATATAACAAATAAACGTCAGCAGGAAGAAGATTTAAAACTGGCAGACATTGTCTATCAAAATAGCTCTGAAGCGATGATGATCACCGATAGTAATAATGAGATTATTGCGATTAATCCCGCTTTATCTGAAATTACTGGTTATAGCACAAGCGAATTAATCGGAAAAAATCCTAAAATATTTAGTTCAGGTAAGCAAAATCGAGAGTTCTATCAATTAATGTGGGAAGAAATAAAGTTAACCGGAACATGGCAAGGTGAAATTTGGAATACCAAGAAAAATGGCGAGGAGTATCCTGAATGGCTTTCAATTAACACCATTTACGATGATTATGGCAACGTATTTAGATGGATTGCATTATTTTCGGATATTACAGAAAAGAAAAAAAAGGATGCATTGATATTAAGACAAGCTAAGTATGACAGTTTGACTAACTTACCCAATCGAATAATGTTTATTGATAGGTTGGAACAAGAAATTAAGGTGTCCCATCGTAAAAAGCAAAAGTTCGCTCTAATTTTTATTGACCTAGATAACTTCAAAAAAATAAATGACACTCAGGGTCATGTCTATGGTGATGCACTACTTATCGAGGCCGGAAAACGGATTACTCATTGTATTCGAGAAGTAGATACAGTTGGTCGCTTAGGTGGTGATGAATTTACTATTCTTTTGTCTGATATAGCCGATATACATAATGTTGAATCAATTTGTCAGAAAGTCTTACAGGCCTTAAGTGAGCCTTTTTATATTTCTAAAATGTATACCTATATCTCAGCTAGTTTAGGGGTCACCATCTATCCAAATGATGCAAGCAGCACTTTGGAACTATTAAAAAATGCTGACCAAGCAATGTATCTTGCTAAGAATCTCGGGCGGAATAGATTTTGCTATTTTACTGCCTCAATGCAGGAGCAAGCCCTAGATCACTTAGAATTAATTAACGATTTGCGTAAAGCCATTAGTTTGAATCAACTTGAGGTGTTTTATCAACCTATTGTTGAACTACAAACAGGTGTTATTCGTAAAGCAGAAGCCCTTTTGCGATGGAAACATCCAGTTCGAGGCATGGTCAGTCCAGCAGAATTTATTCCACTGGCAGAAGAGTCTGGATTAATCATTGAAATAGGTGATTGGGTATTTAAGCAAACTGTACAACATATTAAAAAATGTAAAGAACAGCTTGGTTTAGATATACAAATTAGTGTCAATAAATCACCGGTACAATTCAGAGAGTCGATAGATCAATTAGATTGGTTAGCCTATCTTACTGAAAACCAATTGCCTGGGGACAACATTGTTATTGAAATAACCGAAGGTTTGTTAATGAACAATAATATAAGCACAATGGAGCGGCTTTCTAAGTTCAGAACTGCGGGTGTTGGGCTGTCTATGGATGATTTTGGAACAGGGTATTCATCACTATCGTACTTGAAAAAGTTTGCCCTTGATTATCTAAAAATAGATCAATCATTTACGAAAAATTTAGCGCCAGGCTCAGAGGATATGATTTTGTCAGAGGCCATCATCACCATGGCTCAGAAGTTAGGGTTGCAAGTGATAGCTGAAGGTATTGAAACAGAAGAGCAAAGGAAGTTACTTCTTGATTCTGGCTGTGATTATGGTCAAGGGTATTACTTCTCAAGACCTATACCTGCGGATAAATTTTTGCAGCTATTGGCTCGAGCTGCTTGTGACTCGGATATGAAATTAAATGTCGCTAGTTAGTCTTAATTATTAAAATACAGATGACTAAATTTTTTGTTCAATAAATATAGACAATCATCCCAGGTAAGCTTTGTTAATCAATATGAGTTTAATTCAAAATGATGAGATGTTTTCATGATACCACCTGAAAATTATAGAGCGGACTTTATGCAAGCAGTGATTAATGCTGCGCCAACACCTATTTTTTATAAAGATGCTGAAGGTCGATATTTAGGATGTAATAAAGCTTTTGAGGAGTATATTGGCTTAAGTCGAGGTCAATTAATCGGGAAAAGTGTCTTCGAGCTTTTTGATGAAGAGTTAGCTAGAGTTTACTTTGAAGCAGACAATGCGTTATTTGAGAGAAAAGGTACACAAATTTATGAAGCTAAGGTGGACTATGCTGATGGCTCAACTCATGATGTTATGTTTCACAAAGCTTATTTTCACGCCCAAGATGAAGGTGTAGAAGGCATTGTTGGCTCAATACTTGATATAACTGAGCGAAAAAAAGCTGAAGAATTACTAGAGCAGTTAGCATTAACCGATAGTTTAACGGGGTTGGATAATAGATATTCGTTAATGAAGAGTTTACAGCATTCATTATTACGTCAGCACCGAGAAAACTTTACATTGGCATTCTTGATGTTAGATTTGGATGGATTTAAACAAATCAATGATAACTATGGTCACCCTGTAGGAGATACTCTATTAATAGAAGTAGCCAAAAAATTAAAGAGTAACTTTCGAGAAAGTGATGTCATTGCTAGGGTTGGTGGAGATGAATTTTCTGTAATTCTAGAGAACATTTCTTCTACCGAGTCCTTAACAAGACTAGTAAATAAAGTTTTAGCTGAATTTCGTGAACCGTTTGTTATTGATAATAAAAAACTCACTATCGGGGTTAGCATAGGTATTGCAGTCTCTTCTTCTATCGAATGTTCATCTGAAGATATTATTAAACAAGCGGATGCAGCACTTTACCAAGTAAAAAATAGTGGTAAAGGGAGTTATCATTTAACGGTAGTAAATTAGAATGAAAATCCGCACAATTTACCGTAGGTTTAGTACCTAAATATCAGCTCAGTAATCTTTCTGTTTGTGGTCAGATAAGGTTGTTGTTTAAAATATAGTTACCACCAGCTTTGATAAATCAGCTTTTTGCTTAGTTGTCTTGCATTGCAGTATATGAGCAGAAACGTGAATGAAATCGTCAGCTTTATTACCAACGATAAATTTTTTAAAGGGATTTATTCTGACTTTTATATCGCCTTCATCAAATACCCCGTTGAGCTAGCTACAAAGTGAAGCTGTTAGATAATAAACACTTCTTTATGGGGGGCTTAGACGTTTTGTAAGCAGTTGATTATAAAGTGTGGCATTACTATTTCTACTTGTGGGGACGATTATTGATAGTTAGGACCCCAACATTAAGTTATTTTGTTTTAAATGCATAATATAGCTTGGTCTATTGCAAATATATGAGACAATTTAGATCGCAATAACAATCCAATGGTTCATTATGAAACTTTTAGTTCGTAACCTTTCTCGCTCAACAACCGAGCAAGAACTTCGTATTTTATTTTCCGCCCATGGCACCGTAGCAGAATGTAGCTTAGTTTTAGACCAAGCAACAGGTAAATCAAAAGGTTTTGCTTTTGTAGTAATGCCAAATGAAGCTGAAGCAAAAGTAGCACTATCTAGTTTGCATGAAACAAGAGTGGCTAAGAATAAGATCCGAGTAAAAATAGCCCAGTAGGGTTATTATTAAAGTTAAAAACCAGCTTGTTAGCTGGTTTTTTTATCTTTAATTTAAAGAGTCAATCTCGATGAATTCTATCTGAGATGATGTGCATTGCGGGCTTAAATAATAGGCATAGGCCTTTCCTGTTTGGCTCGACTCAACAATGTCATATTAACCGCTTTCTAATACTAGAAAATATTGCTTTGTGAGTAAATATTTAATAGGCCACTTTCCTCTAAAAATAGTGTGTCATCAGAGGTAGTATCAGCTTGGCCTAAGTGACTCTTGTAGCATCAGTAAAGTCCTTTTTTCAAATTAATATTTTTTGAATAAACTTTGCCAGTATTTTTGGGCAAAGGTAACTCGGTTTACGGATGTTGGCGTGTAAACGTTTATATTGAGCTAATCACAGATGATTTTCTGATTGCTCCGCGTCTCATCGTGGCCATCATTATTGTTATCTGTACTCGCGTAAAATCGGCCTGACCGTGCTACCACTATAGCTCTTGATTTTTCTTCATAGCCTTTTGGGCAATACCTTAGTGTTCCATTGCTTAAGCCAAACAAGTGACCAGTTGCCTGATAAGTTATTTTGTTTCTATTTTTCGCATATTTTAATATGTCACCTGATGTTATAGGGCCCTTGGTGGTAATTAATAGTTCATTGTTGGCGTTATCAAACTGCTGATTGCTGTTAGTGTCAATAAAGACACTGAGCTGCTCATGCCAATTTACCGAGCATGTGCCATTATTTTCTAAAGGGCAGATAATAACGTTATCTCCGCTATATATTGCATTATTTCGTGCTGTGAGTAATAACCGGGCAAGACGTGAAATTTCATTATCTACTCGTAATTGCACAATAAAACTATTGACGCTAGGTAAAGCGATAGTGGTAAGTATGGAGGTAATTCCTATACTTACCATCAGTTCAATTAATGTCATTCCTAACGATAATTTTATTTGATGAGAGGTACTAGAAGTTATTTTCGGTGTTTTTTTGTCACAATTTGACTGAGTATAAAGCATAAAAAATCCATTTTTATTAACTACCCTGTGTTATTCAGTTATAGATAATAAAAATGGATTGTGCGAAGTCTTGAGAGACTTTTAAGTTACGTTTAATCGTAAATTGTTGGTATTGCTTGTCTTTTATGTTGTGTTTTTTTATAAATATTGATGATATGTTCGCTAACGGCAGTAGTGACCTGTTTGCCTTCTAAAAAGTTATCTAATTGATCATAGCTAATGCCTAAGGCATCTTCATCCGTTTTACCTGGCTCTAGCTCTTCCAAATCAGCGGTAGGTGCTTTATCTACTAAAATGCTTGGCGCTCCAAGCGCTTTAGCAAGCGCTCTAACTTGTCTTTTTGATAAACCAAAAAGTGGTGCTAAATCGCAAGCACCATCACCCCACTTCGTAAAAAAGCCAGTGATGTTTTCTGCGCTATGATCTGTACCTACCACTAAAGCACCAATAATTCCTGCAATATGATATTGGCTTGCCATACGCATTCTGGCTTTTACGTTACCTTTAGAAAAGTCAATTTGGGCATCGCTAGCTGTTAGAATTTCAGCTTTGCTCATGGCTTGTAAGACTTCGTGATGAATGCCATCAGCAGCGCTAAGTACATTGGTGGTTAAACAATGATTAGGTTGAATAAAGTCTAACGCTTGTTGAGCGTCATCTTCATCTGCTTGAATGCCGTAGGGTAAACGAACTGCAATAAATTGATAGTTTGTTTTATTTCCACTCTCACTTTGTTGTTCATTGAGTTCGTTAATGGCAAGTTGAGCTAGGCGTCCACAGGTTGACGAGTCAACACCACCGCTGATCCCTAGCACTAAATTACTTAGCCCAGACTGTCCTAATTGTTTTTTGATAAAAGCAACACGGCGGTTTATTTCAAATTGAACATCAATTTCAGGTAAAACTTTCATTTCGGCAATGATAATTTGCTGATCCATAGGGTTTCCTAGCAAGGCTTGAGTGTTAATACCAATCGGACTAATTTATTGATCACTTAGCGAGAATTAAAAGGCTTAGAGGCAAGGCATTGATTGAAGAGAATGGTTATTCCCTTGTCAAAATCAATAACGCTGCATATAAACCTTTTAAACTCGCCTTTCGGGAACTCATTAGCAAACTGATAACATCACAAAATGAATTAAATATAGACTAACTATGTTTAACTCATTTTGTTTGTTCTAAGCTCGCTAATATAGTTCTAAGTTGGTCAATTAATTAATCCGTTTGGTATAAGTATGTCGTTTTCACTAGTTTAACAAAATTAAAAGCCAATTGGATATTGCTAAATTGCAATAAACACGCTGTAATATCTTATTATACCAAATCAATACAACTTTAACTGACGAGCAACGCAGATGAAAAAAATAGAAGCGATTATTAAGCCATTTAAAATGGATGATGTAAGAGAAGCCCTTGGTGAAATTGGTGTCACAGGTATGACTGTTTCAGAGGTTAAAGGTTTTGGCCGCCAAAAGGGTCATACTGAGTTGTATCGAGGTGCTGAGTATATGGTCGACTTTTTACCTAAGGTGAAATTAGAAATTGTCATTGCCAAAGAAGATGTAGAACGCTGTGTTAATGCTATATTAGAAACGGCACAAACCGGGAAAATAGGTGACGGTAAAATTTTCATTACTGATGTTGAACGTGTAATTCGTATCAGAACAGGTGAAGAGAACCGAGAAGCTATCTAATTTTAGCTTAACCATGTAATGCGACTGTAATAGAGTTATAGTCGCGCATCTCTTTGATATCTTCACTTTACTCGCCAAATAGATACTTTCATCCTATCAGTGTAAGCTTTTTCTAAGCAATACAATAACAATTCAGTTTATCGACTATATCAATGGAGCGGCAATACTGAAGTGCTTTCAATATGCTGAAGCATAAAATTTTATATGACCATAAAAAAAGCTAAATTATCTAGGTAATTTAGCTTTTTATTTTCACTAACCTAAAGTTAATTTCGGTTATTCTAACTAGTTCATTAGTTTGTTATTTGGGTAGTTAGCGGCAAGTACTTGCATTGCATTTTTCTTTAAGTCTGTTAAAGCAAGTTTATCGTAACATTCAATCATAATTTCTAGTGCTTGTTCTATTTCTGGGCTTGGTGAAAAATACTCAACCACGTAGCGAGCACGGTTGGCCGCAGAAGCATAAGCTTCACGCTTTATATAATATTTAGCAACAGCAATTTCATATTGCGCAAGTCGAGATTTTATTGAAATCATGCGCTTACGCGAATCAGCAGCATATTTACTATCAGGGAAATCAGTGACTATGCTTTTAAAGTCCTTGAAAGCGCTGCGTGAAGCTTCAGGATCGCGATCGGTACGATCTATTCCCGCCAAATCTTGGAATAAGTTTTCTTCAGTAGAAATATTGATAAGTGCACGCATGTAATAAACGTAATCAATATTGGAGTTATTTGGATTTAAGCGTAAAAACCTATCGGTTAAGGCAATGCCTTGTGCTGCATCACCGCTTTTGTAATAAGCATAAATTAAATCAAGCTGTACTTGATGTGAAATAGGGCCAAAAGGAAAGCGAGAATCAATAGCGCCAAGTATTTGAATAGCTTTTTGGTATAACCCATTATCAAGGGCTGACCGAGCATCAACAAATAAAGACTGTGCTGATTTATCTGGTACCTTGTCTATCTCGTTTTCAGAAGTGGAACAGCCAGTTAAGGCCAATGCTAGAACGGTTAAAATAATTTTTACTGTCAATTTATCCATGAAATTTATTATCGCTACTTTGTTTTAATTAAAATAAATATCAAAATTTAAGAATATGCATTCTACCCTAGCAATCTTACCTTGCACAGTGCAAATGGTAATTTGATTAATACGCTAGGTTTAATCGAGTTTAAAGAGAATTTAATGCCAGAAATCATCCAACACCAAGATACCGTGCCTGAATCGTGTTTAGGTAAACGCTTTGACCAAACATTAGCGATAATGTTTCCTGATTATTCACGTTCGCGGATAAAAGATTGGATTTTAGCCGGACAGGTGAGAGTAAATGGAGACGTTCTACTCATTCCTCGTGAAAAAATGTACGGCGGTGAAGTGGTTGATATTAATGCAAAAGTTGAAGCGGAGATACGTTTTGAGGCACAAGATATACCGTTAAATATTGTTTATGAAGATGACTATATTTTAGTGATAAATAAACCTGCAGGTTTAGTTGTTCACCCTGGTGCTGGTAATCCAGACGGAACATTGCTTAATGCTTTGTTGCACCATTATCCTGCGCTTAACGTAGTCCCTAGAGCTGGTATTGTGCATCGACTTGATAAAGATACTACTGGTTTAATGGTTGTGGCAAAGACCATTGCAGCACAAACTAACTTGGTTGATGCTTTACAACTACGTGAGATCACGCGTGAATATGAAGCAGTGGCAAATGGTGTGATGACAGCAGGCGGTTTAGTTGATGAGCCTATTGGGCGCCATTCTACTAAGCGAACGCAAATGGCGGTCTCATATATTGGCCGACCTTCGGTTACACATTACCGAGTTATGGAGAAATATCGTTTACATACACGTTTACGCTTGCGTTTAGAAACAGGTAGAACACACCAAATTCGTGTTCATATGTCTCATATTACTCATCCATTAGTAGGTGACCCTGTTTATGGCGGTCGTCCTCGTCCACCAAAAAACTCAACAGAAGCATTATTAATGAAGTTACGTAGCTTCAAACGTCAAGCATTGCACGCGGCTATGTTATCTTTGTTCCATCCTATTACAGGAGAGGAAATGACTTGGCATGCGGATTTACCAGCAGATTTTGTTGAGTTAATTGAGCTGCTTCAAGAAGATAATAAGCTTAATGGCCAAGACGAATATTAGTCTTAGAAAACAGGCTCATTTTACCAACGCTACTTTTAAGTTGGTAAAATGGCCATTTAGCTCATCATATTCTCTCGATGATAAAGTGCTCGCGTTACAAACATCACGCATTTCTCCTCAGCTATCATTAAAATCATCGTTAAGTGAGCAAGTTTCAGTAATTCCATCTTGGAATAATGAAAGGTTGGAACAGACAAGCTTGATTGAGAAATCATGTTTTGGTGATTTTAACTTAGGCTTTCATGTTGGTGATAACGCAGAGCGAGTTACACAAAATCGCAGTGTGTTAAAAAGTTTAATTAGTCAGCAGCTCTCCAATAAAACCGTATTACCAAATGCAAGACGAATTGATGAAGTCAAAATTCAGTGGCTAGAACAAGTTCACGGTAGTGAAGTAGTGACAGTTACTAGCGTAAATGAACAAGCTATGATTGCTGATGCCAGTATCACTCGCCAGAAAAATATAGCGCTGGCTATCATGACCGCTGACTGCCTACCAATATTATTAAGTCATAATACGGGCAGTGAAATTGCCGCAATCCATGGAGGATGGCGTCCGCTAGCTGGGAATATTATCGCTAAAACAATAGCAAAGATGAATAGTCAGCCCTCTGATATTATCGCTTGGCTTGGTCCGTGCATTGGTAAGGATGCTTTTGAAGTCGGTGGCGAAGTTAAACAGGCATTCTCTCAATTTAACAACGCTTTTGTAAAGCAATCAAATGGAAAATACTTAGCCGATCTACACCAAATTGCACGACTACAACTAGCATATTTAGGAGTCACTGTAATTGCTAGTCTCGCGGAATGTACTTACCATGAAACACAAACCTATTATTCGTATAGAAAAGAGCAAGTCACGGGTCGTATGGCGAGTATTATTTGTCGACGCTAATACTTATAATGGCGCTACATGGATGGTGTTATTAGAGAATGCAGGAGCATATTCTCCTGAGCAACCATTATTTCATCACAGTGCCTGAATTGAAATTGCTCAAACACTCTGAAACATGCATCTTGAATGATAACGGGTATATATTCATTAACTAAAGTATTAATGAATACTTGATTGATTTATATCAACCATATCTCTGAAATTGCATTGAAAAATAATATTTTAGCCTTATAACTTAACTATGTAATAGGGAAAGTTAGGAGAGTTAAAGTGCGATTAGATCGTTTTACCCAATCATTTCAAGAATCCATTGCCGATGCGCAATCACTTGCCCTTGGCAAAGATCATCAGTTCATTGAACCCGTTCATTTAATGATGGCGTTATTGAATCAAAACGGAAATTCTATCATTGCGTTATTGAAGAGTGCAGGTATTGATGTGCGCTCTTTACGTCAGAAATTAGAGGAAGCTTTAAATTCATTAGCACAAGTACAAGACAGTGCTGGCGATGTGCAACTATCATCAGCCTCAGGCCGCATTTTAAATCTTTGCGATAAGCATGCGCAAAAAATGTCAGATAAATTTATTTCCTCAGAAATGTTCTTACTTGCAGCTATCGATGATAAAGGCGTTTTAGGGAAAATCCTCGCTGAACTAGGCGCAAACCAACAACGGGTAAAATCAGCAATTGATCATATTCGAGGTGGTCAGAATGTTGACGATCAAAATGCAGAAGACGTTCGCCAAGCCTTAAACAAATATACTGTTGATTTAACAGAACTTGCTGAGCAAGGAAAACTCGATCCGGTTATCGGCCGAGATGATGAAATCCGTCGTACATTGCAAGTATTACAACGTCGTACTAAAAACAATCCCGTTCTCATCGGACAGCCTGGTGTTGGTAAAACGGCGATTGCAGAAGGATTAGCTCAGCGCATTGTCGATCATGAAGTGCCAGAAGGCTTAAAAAATAAGCGCGTGTTGTCATTGGATATGGGATCTCTTGTTGCAGGAGCAAAATATAGAGGTGAATTTGAAGAGCGTTTAAAAGCGGTGTTAAATGAATTATCAAAAGAGGAAGGGAAAGTTATTCTTTTTATTGATGAATTACATACTATGGTAGGTGCTGGAAAGTCTGACGGTGCTATGGATGCCGGTAATATGTTAAAACCAGCATTAGCCCGTGGTGATTTACATTGTGTGGGTGCCACCACGCTAGATGAATACCGTAAATACATTGAAAAAGATGCCGCACTTGAGCGACGTTTTCAAAAAGTGCTAATAGAAGAGCCTAGTGTTGAAGATACCATTGCAATTTTACGCGGCTTAAAAGAACGTTATGAACTGCATCATTCAGTAAATATTACCGATCCTGCTATTGTGGCGGCAGCAACTTTATCTCACCGCTATATCAGCGATAGACAATTACCGGATAAAGCCATTGATCTTATTGATGAGGCGGCCTCAAGTATTCGTTTGCAAATGGATTCTAAGCCAGAAGATTTAGATAGACTTGAACGACGATTAATTCAATTAAAACTGGAGCAAAGGGCGCTAGAAAAAGATGATGATGAAGCTTCTATCAAACGCTTGGCAATCATCTCACAGCAAATTACTGATAATCAGCAAAAGTATGATGAACTAGATGAAATCTGGACTACAGAAAAAGCGGCGCTTTATGGTGCTCACACCATAAAAGAAGAACTTGAACAGGCACGTATTGAGCTTGAGGCTGCAAGAAGAACCGGCGATCTAAATCGCATGTCTGAACTACAATACGGAAGATTACCAGAGTTAGAGAAGCAGTTAGACTTAGCTAGCCAAGCTGAAATGCAAGAAATGACCTTATTAGCCAACAAAGTAACAGATGTTGAAATCGCTGATGTTCTTAGTCGCGCTACGGGGATTCCGGTTGCTAAAATGTTAGAGCAAGAGCGTGATAAGTTATTGCATATGGAAGACTATTTACACCAAAATGTGATTGGTCAACACGAGGCCGTAACCTCAGTGTCCAATGCTATTAGGAGATCCCGTGCTGGTTTGAGCGATCCTAATCAGCCAATAGGTTCGTTTTTATTTTTAGGGCCAACGGGTGTTGGTAAAACTGAGTTAACCAAAGCACTTGCAGAATTTTTATTTGACTCACAAGATGCATTAATTCGTGTTGATATGTCAGAATTTATGGAAAAACATTCGGTCGCACGCCTAGTAGGAGCACCTCCTGGTTATGTTGGTTATGAAGAGGGCGGTTATCTAACTGAAGCGGTACGTAGAAAACCTTACTCAGTAATATTGCTCGATGAAATAGAAAAAGCCCACCCTGATGTCTTTAATATATTATTACAAGTGCTTGATGATGGCAGATTAACCGATGGGCAAGGCCGAACAGTAGATTTTAAAAATACCGTTATCATCATGACCTCAAATATTGGCTCTGATATTATCCAAGAATTTGCGGGCGATAGTGAGTATACACAAATGAAAGCGCAAGTAATGAACATATTGGGTCAGCACTTTAAACCTGAGTTTATTAATCGTGTCGATGAGTCGGTAGTATTCCATCCGTTGGTTGCCGAACAAATTAAGCAAATTGCAAAAATACAAATTCAAGCCTTAGCCGATCGATTAATCGAGCAAGAGTTAAATTTAGTTATAGATGAAGAGGCTCTTTCATTGGTTTCTGCTGTGGGTTTTGACCCAGTATTCGGAGCAAGACCGTTAAAACGCGCAATTCAGCAAGGCATTGAAAACCCTTTAGCACAAAAAATACTCAGTAATGAGTTTACTAAGGGGGATACTATTGAAGTGAGTGTTGCTGAAGGGCATTTAGTTTTTTCTTCTCAATAACCTTGCTAATAACTCGGAGAATAAGGTAAGTAGTAATGTCACTTAAGCGTTATTACTTAGCTTCATCATTTAGTTTAATTACATGGTCCTACTACTGTTATCAGTAGGGCTTAGTTAATTTAGTCTCGTTATTTATTACAGTAAAGGTTTTTATGTTTTTTACTTAATGCGAGGTTTTTTGTTTTTTCAGCAGCTGTTAAGGAACGGTTGCCTATAGTGCCATCGCTCTTCTCTTCACTAATAAGTATGTCATCAAGTGAGCTTAACATTTTAATATTTAAGAGGGCTGCTTTACAGTTCTTATCAAATGTAGCTTTATTTTTAGCCATCACTTCATCTTGCTGCTTTTCAAGAGCTAAGGTTTTCTGTTCAGCTTCATCTTGTTCAGCAATCATTTCTCTTTCTGCTTTAGATAATGCCTTATAAGATGAAATAGTACTAAATTCTCTATATTCATCATCTTTTGGCAGGTTTTGGCTAAAATGAACGATATTGTTTTTATCAACCCAACGATAAATGGCTATTTCTTTTGCATTTACACAGTTAACGACTGCTGATGTGAGCACCACAGCTGTTAAGAGTGCCGTTGTGAAAGATAATTTTTTTATTTTCATAGAAAAACCTTATTAATAACTTATAGATATAGTACAACGAATATTATAGCTAATATACAGAGCGAATTTACCTATGAGTATAGCCTTATTTTTAAGTCCATAAGCTAGCAAATTATTAATCTAATAACAAATACTTAATCTTACTGGTTTATTTAGTTAAGTGTCGGTTTTTTTTACACTTTT
>MAAB01041459.1_pt1 | contig 63303 bp, 45 predicted proteins | sample 1115991 | NCBI WGS metagenome assembly MAAB01 (sample SAMN04961124, study PRJNA320927) | seawater metagenome | isolation source: sample BD02T18 sea water enriched with oil for 18 days | place: USA:Gulf of Mexico | collected 2013-07-27 | reverse complement strand
GGTATTAAAACTTGGCGATATGGCAAGTGCTAACTCGGTAGCGATGGTGTTCTTAAATACCAATGCTGCGGCTGCGGGTGGTGTTATTGCTGCCATCATTGTTGCCAAAGTCCTGTTTGGTAAAGCAGATTTAACCATGTTACTTAACGGTGCTTTAGCTGGTTTAGTTGCAATCACTGCTGGCCCAGATACACCAACACCTCTCTATGCAACATTGATTGGTGCCGTTGGTGGTGTCTTAGTTGTGTTATCAATTGTATTCATGGATAAAATTAAAATTGATGATCCAGTCGGTGCTATCTCAGTTCACGGTGTCGTTGGTTTATGGGGGCTATTAGCCGTACCATTAACTAATCCTGATGCAAGCTTAGTTGGTCAATTAGTCGGCGCTGCAACTATCTTTGTCTGGGTATTTGGTGCTAGCTTTGTGACATGGTTTGTCATTAAATTAGTGATGGGTATTCGTGTCACTGAAGAAGAAGAGTATGAAGGTGTTGATTTAAGTGAGTGTGGTATGGAAGCATACCCAGAATTCACCAACAATACTAAATAGTAGTTTCTACTATTAAATATGAAAGGCCGCTTGCTATGCTCGCGGCCTTTTTTTATGCTTATCATGATTACTCATTATTCAAGCAACAGGATGTTAAATGAATCAGCAACAGAACTCCTCACAAACGACTGAAGTTTTAGCCATTATCGCCAGACTATTAGGAATGGTAATGCTCATTATTGGCTTAGTTATCGGTATTAAAGTGATATTTGAAGCTTGGAACTTATATGATGAGCCGCAGCGCATTGAACGCTTTGCCGAAGCGATTGATGAAGGTTCTAACTTAGATAAGCTACTCAGTTCACTGCAAAAGCAAACCGCTTCTACTGAGCCAACATCGAATGAAATAAGTGCAACGCCTTCTCGGCCAGAACAAGCCTCATTACGATTGAGTTACTTTCTTGCTTGGATCATCGCATTATTATTATTAATGGTGATTGGTGGGCTCGCAGCCAGTGCAATTCGAACCGGTGGTCAGTTGGCCTTATATGACTTACAGGTCAAACGCCTTGCTAATGAGCTAATCAAACAGGTACAAAACTCAAGCCAGAAGCCGGATTAACGTTGGTAATATGGCTCACTTAAACGATGAACTGAGTCTACTACACGCAGCATATTTTCTGGGTTGATCGTTGGGTGAATCCCATGACCAAGGTTAAATACATGACCGGTTTCCGCCTGACCAAACTTGGCTAAAACGCTGGCAACTTCTTGCTCAACACGATCAGGAGATGCATAGAGCACACAAGGGTCCATATTGCCTTGCAAGGCGACTTTATCGCCAATACGTGAACGTGCTGTTGCTAAGTCTGTTGTCCAGTCTAAGCCAACAGCATCGACACCTGTATCAGCCATCAACTCTAACCATTGGCCGCCACCTTTGGTGAATAATGTCACCGGTACTTTTCGGCCATCAGCTTCACGGTTCAAGCCAGCAATAATCTGCTCCATATAAGCTAATGAAAACTGTTGATAGTTTTCAGTGCTCAAAGCGCCGCCCCAGGTATCAAATAACATAATAGCTTGTGCGCCAGCTGCTATTTGAGCATTTAAATAGGCGATGACTGATTTGGCTAACACATCTAATAAAGCATGCATTTGCTCAGGCGCATCAAACATCATGCCTTTTACTTTAGCAAAATCTTTACTTGAACCACCTTCAACCATGTAACAAGCTAAGGTCCAAGGACTACCACTAAAGCCAATTAACGGCACTTTGCCACCAATCTCTTTACGGGTCAGGCGAATAGCGTCCATCACATAACCTAAGCTATCTTCCATATCGGGTACAGCCAAGTTAGCAACATCTGCCGCAGAACGAATAACCTTATTAAATTTCGGCCCTTCGCCAGCGACAAAGTGCAGCCCTAACCCCATGGCATCAGGTATCGTTAATATATCTGAAAATATAATCGCTGCATCGAGGTCAAAACGACGTAATGGTTGTAATGTCACTTCACAAGCTAGTTCAGGTGTCGTACACAATGTCATAAAGTCGCCGGCTTTAGCACGCACTTCACGGTATTCAGGTAAATAGCGTCCTGCTTGTCGCATCACCCAGACAGGTGTTTTATCCACAGGTTGACGTAATAATGCTCTTAAATAACGATCATTTTGTAGGTCTGACATTGCTTACCTTTTCAGTATTAGCTAATTTGGTGGTAACTATTTATTAATAGACATCTCGAACATAGCGTTTTGCTTTTTTAAGTTCGTTAACATAGGTAATCGCAGCATCTTCATCCATATTGCCGTGTTCACTTATAAGTGCGTGTAATGCCTTATCAACATCTTTTGCCATATAGCTAGCATCGCCGCAGACAAAGAAGTAACCACCTCGGTCAAGCCAAGAGAACAGCTCAGCACCTTTTTCTTGCATCCGAGTTTGCACGTAAATTTTCTGTTCTTGATCACGAGAAAAGGCTAAATCAAGATTGGCTAATAGGCCAGTAGACTGCCAGTCAGCAATTTCTTGTTGGTAAATATAATCATCGGCTTGTTTTCTGTCACCAAAGAACAACCAGTTATCACCTGTAGCTTTTGTTGCTTCACGCTCTTCTAGAAATGCTCTGAATGGCGCAATACCTGTTCCTGGCCCAACCATGATCATCGGTGCTTCAGGATCCTTAGGTACACGGAATGACGTATTCGGGCTGAAGTACACGCCTACCTTGCCATTTTCTTCTACACGGTCAGCTAAATAACACGAGGCAACACCTTGATGATCTCGGCCCTGACTTTCGTAGCGTACACTTGAAATCGTTAAGTGTACTTCATCTTGATGCTTCTTCGATGAACTAGATATTGAGTATGCTCTTGCTTGTAACTTACGTAATAAAGGTAACAACTCATCCAATGTGAAGGTCACATCTAAATCGATAATAAAATCGATAATGTCACGGCCCCAAAGGTAATTGTTTAATGCTTCTTTATCACCGTTTGTTAATAAGCCATTCAACTCTTCATCTTTTGATTTTTCAGCTACAGCATCTAAAAAAGGTCCTGCTGGCAGCTTAATATCAAACTCAGAAGTAAGGGCTTCGCGTAAGCTTTTACCATCAACATCTTCATCGCCCGTTACACCTAAACGTTCAATCAGTGTATTCACCAAAGCAGCATCATTAAGAGGCACTACATTAAGGGCATCTCCTGCCTCATAATTTAAACCGCTATCTTTCAGTGAAAATTCAAAGTGTTTAATCTCTTTGCTTGAGTTTTCACCTGAAATCGTGCGGTTTGTTATTAACGGAGCTAAGAACGGGTTCTTACGATTGTATTTTGATTTTTCTTTTTTCGCTTTCGCAGGTGCTGATGAAGCTGAGCCTGTTGGTTCGCTACCTGTTTCTTTGATTGCATCCAGAGCATCTTTAGTCCACTGCTCGGCGTCATCATCGAAATCAACATCACAAAGAACACAGTCAGTAACGCGTTTAGCACCAAGTTCAGCTAAACGTGCATCCCATTCTTTACCTGCCAAACAATACTCATCGTAAGAGCTATCACCTAAGGCCAGCACAGAAAAGTACATCTTATCTAATTTAGGCGCACTGTCTTCTTTAATTGCATCCCATAAGACTTCAGCGTTATCAGGCATTTCGCCTTCGCCATAAGTACTACAGATAATCAGTAAACGTTCTATGTCCGCTAAGCTGTCAACGTCCAAATCGCCCATATCAACTAATTCAGCAGCAAGGCCATATTCAGCGGCAGCAGCGACAATATCTTCACCAATACTTTCACTATTGCCCGTTTGAGTGCCATATATGACAGTCAATGCTCTTAAGTTGGATTGTGCTGAATCATCTTGCTTTAATAATCGTGTATTTGCACCTGCAAAAAAACCACTTAACCACTGTTGTTGCTCTTCGTTAAATGGCGCATCAATCTTATTTTGTTCTGACATAAAGGATTAAACTCTGATAAATTCTAATTTAAGTTTTAAATTAAGCGGCTTGATTTGCTTTCAATACAGCTTTAACTAAATGCTCTGCAATTAATTCTTTAAAGTCAGGTATCTGACCCATTGCAGATTTATTGCTGCGATCTTGTGCAATGATCCACGCCGTTGACCCTAAAGAGTTAACAGATTGAACATCACGCAACATCAAGCTTTTCTTGTAGTCTCTAATTCGTTTATCAGCAAGTATAATCGACAATTGCTCATCACTATAGTTATCCAGTGCTTTTTTACACTCTTTTGATAATGCTTCTAGCAGAGAGTAATCATCTGTTTTGATTAAATTTTGGGCAGCTCTACTTTCAAAAATCTCATTGACTTCGATGCCTGATTTTTTAGCCAAAGCATGCACTGTTTGTTTAGCTATACGTTTCACACCATAGGCATTAAGCAATTCAAAACTAAGTGCGCTGTCTAATTCTTGATAAGCGGGCACTTGTCCATCAAGAACAGACTTGCCTTCGGCTAAGGCTACTTTTAATGGTGCCACTTGATATTCAGCCATAGCAAAAGATAGCTCTTCAACTAATGCCTTACGGCCAAGAGTTAATAAGTTAGCGGCGGTCTGTGTTTTTTCAACTGCAATGGGTTGTAAGAAGACAAAATTAGCGCGTTCTGTTTGCCAGTTAGCTAATAATGCTTTTGCCTTATCAGAACCAGTAGCGGTAATGTGTTGCTCAAGCATAGATTGAATAAATAACTCATGTGCTTTCGCTTCATCAGTATCGTCAGCAATATGGCCATAACGTGCCGAGCTAGCATCGTAAAGATCATCAATACGGTTTTCAGGATCGTATTGGTAAGCATGACCACCCGACATACCATTTGCCAAGCCTTTACCAAAGCCACCAATGTTTAATACGCTACCGTTGATCATGTATTCACAACCAAAGTCACCTAGGCCTTCCACAACAGCCATAGCACCAGAGTTACGTACCGCAAAGCGGTCACCCGCTTCACCATTAATGAAGGCCATGCCACCGACAGCACCAAATAAGGCGAAGTTACCGATTAAGGTATTTTGCACGCCTTTTTCTACACCATCATTGGCAGGAATTTGCACAGAAACGATACCGCCACTCATGCCTTTACCTACACCATCGTTACAGGTACCTTCATGATGGATATGTATTCCCATAATGCTAAATGCACCATAACTTTGACCTGCACTACCCGTAGTATTAATACGAACAGCTTCATCGGTACCTAAGTAACGGCGACCATTGTGGCCTGTGAATAATGAAGGAATCTTAGCTAACGCTTCTTCATCAAGCTCATAGTTAAGTGTGCGTTCAATATCAATCGCAAGCTGACCACCAACCGATTTATCACGGTTGTTAAGCTTATAAGCTTTACCTTCCAAGACAACAGATGACTTTTTGCCTGAGAAGATATCTTTACGTACAGTTGTTAATGCTAAATCATCAATTTTAAAGTCTGCTTCAAGGTAAATTGGTGTTTCAACTTTCTGCGTTTCAACTTGAGCTAATAAGCCTCTTAAATCTAGCTCACCAACCATTTTTTCATGTGTAATTAAATGTAACAGGTCAGTTCTGCCACGCAACTCTAATAAGCTGGTGAAACCTAAGTCGGCCAAGATTAAGCGAACTTCTTGGGCAAGGTTCATATAATACTGAGCTAAAACACGTGCATCGCCGTCATAAGCTTCTGGGTTGGTTGTTAAACCAACAGGACATTTGATGTTACATGTTTTTGCTTGTACACAACCCAGCATCATCAATACTGCGGTACCAAACTCAAAGCTATCAGCACCTAAAATAGCTGATTTAACAACATCCATCCCTAATTGGTGAGCCCCTGATGTACGTAAAGTAACTTTGTCTCGAAGTCCATTTTCACATAAGGCTTTGTGAACTTCAGCAAGACCAATTTCAGCCGCGCGACCAGTGTGTTTTAAGCTCGTGACTTGAGCAGCACCCGTTCCGCCTGTACCACCGGCAACATTAATAACATCAGCACCCGCTTTAGCAACACCGACAGCGATCGTACCGATACCTTCTGAAGATACTAACTTCACGATAACGCGACGGCGAGTTGCTTTACAGTCATGGATCAACTGACCTAAATCTTCAATTGAGTATGTATCATGATGTGGTGGTGGTGAAACCAATTCAACACCAGGCGTACCTCCACGCATCGCTGCAATCTCTACTGTTACTTTCTTCGCAGGTAGTTGACCACCTTCACCCGGCTTCGCGCCTTGGGCAATTTTGATCTCAACTTCCTCTAGCAATGGATCAGCTAAATAACCCGCCCATACCCCAAAGCGACCTGAAGCAAACTGTCTGATGCGACTTGCTAAAATACTGTTTGAGCGTGAAAACTCTTCACCACCCTCACCACTGTTCGAAAAACCACCAACAATATTAGTACCTTGTGCAGCGGCACGATGAGCAGGCTTAACTAAAGCACCGTAGCTCATTGCACCTGAGGCAAATGTTTTAGTTATCTGATGGGCTGGCTGAATATCATCTAAGGCGATGGCATCTGGCGCCGTTCTAATGCGCTCTAAGTAATGTAAAAAGTGATGCGCCGCAGCTATAGATAAGCGTTCTTTTTCTGCCGATATTTTATAATCAAAATTAGAAAAACGCTGTTCAAAGTGTTGGCCAAGCTGCGCTAATCGTTCAGCAGTATTGTTGTCGGTGAAAGAAACCTGAAAAACACCTAGTTTTTGTTGTTTAACAATCAGTCCACGCGTTAAATACAAGTTATTACCGCGAATGTTTTGACCGCCTAAAAGTTGGTCAAACTGTTCTTTGGTATTAGCAGCACTGATATCTACCGGTAGTGCCATCACATCGCGTAATGCCGATGGGCGACTATCACGCTCTTTGGTCATTTCATCAATGAATTGAGCATAACCAGCGGTGATTTTATGACTATCAATTTGCTCGGGGGTACGCGCTTCGTAACCGTAATCTTTATAAGCGTTATCACTGGCAACAGCAGCATCATCTAACAAACTTAAGTGTTTCGGGCGATCTTGTTCTATATAAGTAATTTCTTCCTTATACATATGACCGTATTCACGCACCGAGGTCAGCCCAAAGCTGTGACCTGCACCTTCGCCTCGTTCTTTAAATAATCCCAGGTTAGGTACTTCGGTAGCGCCACCATCGACTTCAGGACTCATTGCTATCGCATGCCAATCAGCACTGGAGCTAGCGATATCAATAAAGTGCACACCACCTACTGGCGCATCAATATCAGGGAAGATACGTTTTAGATGTGGCTCTTTAGTATCTAAGAAGCTACTTTCAAAAAATTCACCACCAATATAACTTTCAGCAGTACACAAGCCAAATTTACCCATGGTTTTCATCAACGACTTATTGATCGCTTTTTGAAAGTTTTTCATTGCTGCATCTGGGTTGTCACTATTGAGCTCTTCAGCTCTAGTTTGCGCACTGATCGCAAAAATAGCCGAAGCACCAAAGCCAAGCACTGTTGCAACATCATGGGTCGATGCGATCTGACCACTATCAGCAATAATGCTGGAGTTAAAACGTAAACCACTCTTAATTAGACGTTGGTTTGCCGAAGCGACTGCAAGTAGTAATGGAATGGCTGCATTGTTAGCTGAAATATCACGATCTGATAACACGATAATGCCAACATTATTTTTTGCAGCCTGCTCAACTTGATTGCATAAGTTGTCTAGAGCAAGCTCTAGTTTGCTGGCGTTATTCTTAACATTGTTATAGTCAGGTTGATACGTCATTGACACAGTTTGAGTCGAAATAACGTCTTGATTCAGTATTTTAAGTAAGTCTTGCTGTAATAAAACCGGGGATTGAACCACTAATTGCTTCTGACCCGTTACAAAGCCTGGCTTGCCACCCAATGAAACACGCAGCGTCATACCATCTGCTTCACGGATACTATCCAATGGCGGGTTAGTAACTTGAGCAAATCGTTGACTGAAATACTGGCTCATCCCGCCTTCTTGATCTGACAATGCATTCGGCGTTAAACCATAACCCATGGCATAAACACGTTCTGCACCTGTTTCCAGCATCGTATCCAATAAGAATCTAAAACTTTCTTGGCTTAGATAATAAGCAATATGTTGCTGATTAGTCGTTAAGTCACTGGCGGCAGCCTTGGCAACAGGAACATCAGCCACTTGATCTAATGTAATAACGGCATCATGCAACAGCTTTTTATAATCTTTTCGTGCCGCCAAAATATGTAGATATTCTTCGCCAGTATAAGAGCGGCCTTGTTCATGATCCCAAAAGACCATATCGCCCGCTTCAATACGGCCACGCTTAATCACCGTTTCTGAAGGAAAATCTATTTGCCCAGCTTCAGACATAACAGTTAAATATTCGTCAGTTTCTACTGAACGCAATGGACGCAAACCTAATCGATCCAGACGTGCACCAATGAACTGACCATTACCAAAAACAAGGGCCGCTGGGCCATCATTTTTTTCTTCATATAAACTGAAGTATTCCAACATTGCCGCAACATCTTCATCTAGATGAGGGATGTTTTCCCATGCCGGTGGCATCATCGCAACGATAGACTCAACCAGACTAAGATCATCATCCATAATTCGGCGAGCAATGGTCTGATCTAAACGTGAGCTATCTGATTGGCCTTTTGGAAAGTGAATTTCCTTGCCTTGCTGTTTTGCAATCGCTTTTTCAGATAAACGATTTTTCTTATCGGTATTTAACTCACCATTATGAGCCATACGACGGAAAGGCTGAGCCATCATCGTTGCTGGTTCTGTATTGGTTGAAAAGCGAGTATGAAAGAAAATCGAGTGAATCGCATGGTCAGGATCACGCAAATCTTCAAAATATGGAATTATTTCGTTGGAGTTTAAGCGCCCTTTTAATACTTGCGTACGCGCACTCATCGAACATGGGTAAAAGCCATCAAGCTCAACCATTGAGTAACAGTCATTTTCTATCGACTGTAAACATTTTGATACTTCAGCATCAAACTCATCCCAGTCGGCCTTTTTTAGCTTGCTACTACGTAAGAAAATTACTTGCTTAAGTGCAAGTTGCGCACGAACACTAGCATCATTAAGAATGTCGGTATTGACCGGTACATCACGCCATAGAACGATAGGGAAATTAAAGTCTCTAAGCTTTTCTTCAACTAATGTAATTGCATTACTGTCGAACTCTTCACTTTTAGGCAGGAAAAAGTTAGCAACGGCAAAATCACCTAACTGTAATTCCTTATTTCCTGTTAGCTTTTGGAAAAAACGTTCCGACAAGTCAATGTTTACACCGGCACCATCACCAATACCTTCCGCACTCATGCCACCACGATGCGGAATTGTGCATAAGGCTTCATGGCCCTTTAACAATACATCGTGAGTTTGTTTAGAATTCTTATGTGTTATGAAACCGACACCACAACTGTCGCTAGACTTTTCACGATCATAAAGTTTGCGATCATTTATATCTGCTGTGAAGTCGTTATTAAATTGGCTAGTTTTTTTTGCTTTAGTTAGTTTCATCGCTTATATCATCAACTTATTGGCTCTGGCTGGTAAGAAACTTAAACGAAGCTAGTTTCCAAGCTACTCTTAGCTCACACCCAAAGTTTTTTATTAATTGCAGAACTGTTCTATCTGCGGCTACTTCCGTATGAAAAATAATTTGCGGAAGACAAATTAGTTCTCCATTTTCAAATAGTTAACATCCTATTTTACTGGTACTACGTAATGTTTCTTTCTTTATCAGAGGATAAGCAGTTTATGCTAAAAAAACATAGCGTTACCAAAGGCAGAGGCTCGGCAGCATCTATTACATTCTACTCCTATTCTACTATGAAGATTAAGGTGTTTTTTGTTACTGACCTTGCACTAAAAAGACCGTGTAAACAGCCTACAAAGAAAAAAATGAGCACCAAATCTTAATGCTTTAGGCCATAAAAATCAATAAAATGTGTTTTGACTGCAGTGATTTAAAGCTAAATAAAACTGGCCGCCAACATTGCATTTACGCTTCATTATTAGCTCAATAACTAATATAAATAAACATCATACTAACTTTTAATAACAATGATACAAACAAGGACTCCTCAATACAGCCTAGTGAATACTTAGCAAAAAGCTACTTTTCACCATAATTTAACGTTAAATATTTCCATAAATTCAATAAAATAGCTAAAATGGACTGTTCTTTGTGATTAAACTCTACGGAACAATAATATGGATAAGCCTGTTGTAGGTGTCGTTATGGGCAGTAATAGTGACTGGCCTGTTATGCAAAAAGCGGTTGAACAGCTCGAAGCTTTTGGCATTTCTTTTGAAGCTAAGGTCGTTTCAGCACATCGAACGCCTGACCTATTAACAGAATATGCAGTCACAGCAAAAGACAAGGGCTTAGCCTGTATTATTGCTGGTGCTGGCGGGGCAGCTCACCTGCCGGGCATGCTAGCCGCACATACGACTCTTCCCGTGTTAGGAGTGCCAGTTCCTTCTCGCTATTTAAAAGGTCAAGATTCATTATTATCTATCGTGCAAATGCCTAAAGGCATCCCTGTTGCGACATTTGCAATAGGTGAAGCAGGTGCAGCTAATGCCGCATTATTTGCCATTGCTCAATTAGCCACTACTGACTCAAGCTTAGCGCAAAAACTAGAACAGTTTAGACTTGACCAACATCAAGCTGTGTTAGAGATGACTCTTCCTCCTCAATAATTTAAGAAATGACAAATACAATGATTTTACCTGGTGCAACCTTAGGCATGCTTGGCGGCGGTCAACTTGGCCGTATGTTTACTACCGCGGCACAAATCATGGGCTACAACGTAATCGTTTTAGACCCTGATACTAATAGCCCGGCTGGCGTTATTGCCGATCAACATATTTGTGCAAAATATACTGATGAAGCAGCGTTAAGCCAGCTTGCTGAGCAATGTGATGCTATCACTACTGAGTTTGAAAATATTCCAGCAGCCACGCTTGCATTCTTGGAGGCAAAAACAATTGTTCATCCCTCATCACAAGCTTTAAGTTCAACTCAAAACCGCATTACAGAAAAACAGTTTATTGCTGCTCTAGGTATTCCTGTTGCGCCCTTTGTTGCTATTCGCTCTACTAGTGATATTGATAATATCGGTACCAGCATTCAATTTCCTGCCATCATTAAGGTTGCTAACTTCGGTTATGACGGTAAAGGACAAGTCGTTTGCCACACAATCGACGATGTTTACACTGCTTTTAGAAACCTAGATCAGGTTGAATGTGTTTTAGAACAACGGATTAATCTTGAGCGTGAAGTTTCAACCGTGTTAGCCCGCAGCCAAACAGGTGAGATCAATAATTTTCCTGTCGCTGAAAACGTGCATGTCAATGGCATCTTGCATACCACTACTGTGCCGAGCATCATTTCCGATCAACAAGTCCAAACAGCTATTCAAATGGCAGATAAGATTGCGGATGCTTTAGGCTATGTAGGCGTAATGGCTGTTGAATTTTTCGCTTCGAAAGAAGGTGACCTTTTAGTTAATGAAATTGCACCTAGACCTCATAACTCAGGCCATTTTACTTTAGATGCTTGCCCAACATCTCAATTTGAACAACAAGTCAGAATGTTATGTGGCCTACCTTCAGGTAACTGTGAACTTAGTTCTGCTGTAGTCATGGTCAACCTGCTTGGTGACGTGTGGGGTGATAGCCAGCCAAACTGGGATACGTTATTAGCCCGCCCAGAAAACCACTTACACCTCTACGGCAAAAAAGAAGCTCGTCCTGGTCGTAAGATGGGGCACTACAATGTATTAGCAGCCACAACTGCTCAAGCAAACGATATCGCCCTGCAAACATTTGAGGCACTTCAAGCCTCGTAACCCCATCAAATCAGGTCAGTTCATTTCCAGCTCTAATTGCTTCACTCCTGAGAGCTGGAAATAACCACCAACAAAGATTCGGTCAACCCATAGCAGTTTTTATAAATTCATAGTAAATTGAAGCACTTCAACTACAGTTCAAAGATTGCTTTAAAGGATTACTATGCACTTCAGCGTTAACTCAGTTTTAAATCTAAATATTCGCTACATACTTTTATCGTTAGCCATCAGCTTTTTTCTAGTCGCATGTGGCGATAACAAAGTCGCTCCGATAGAAATAATCAAATTAAGCTCTACTAATATCGATGCATTCACTGTCGAGCTTGCCAACGACTATTTAACTACTGTCGACAGTCTGGTCACGGAGTTCAAAAAACATAAAAAAGCCAATGACGCTTATGGCTTCACTCAATACAGAAACTATTATTGGACTCCTGCTTACATCGAGAAAAAAGATTATTACGCCGCTGTAATTGAACAAAATCGCGACTTTCTTGCTAACTCAAAAATTCGGCCCATTTTTAATAAATTTGATAACTTAATTTATTTTGGCGTCGATTTAAAAAATAGCTTATTGGAGAAAGATCGAAAATTACTCGATAAAACGATGGTCAGTCTCAAGAAAGAGAAAGCGGATGTTATCGCCGTATTGAAAGCAACCGGCTTAGTTACAGAGTTCAAAAAATTTAGAAAGGCCAATGCTGCCGCACCAGCCCCTCTTCCTCTTATTTCATATTAGTCTGCTTCAACTTTTTCACTGAAGCCACACTCTTTCTGCGGGCAGACTTTTTCTGTACCGCGGCTTTTGGTGGTTTTAACGGTCAAGATTGGCCACTCGCAATCTGGACATGCTTGTGCCAATGGCTCATTCCATAATGCGTAATCGCAGTCTGGGTAGCCTGAACAAGAATAGAAGATCTTGCCGCGGCGTGATTTTCTAGTCAGTATCTCGCCTTTGTTACATTGCGGACAGGTTACCCCAGTATTCGTTGGCTGCTCGAGTGACTCAAGATGTTTACATTTTGGATAGCTACTACAACCAATAAACTTACCGTAACGACCGGTGCGCACCCATAAGTCCGACTCACATTTAGGACACTGACGGCCCTCAACGACTTCCGGCTCATTCGACTCGGACTCATCACCATCAATATTTCTAGTGTAATCACACTCAGGATAAGCAGTACAACCAATAAAACGGCCACTACGCCCTAAACGGCTCGATAGTTTTTTACCACATTTCGGACAGTCTTCATCTAATAACTCTTGCGTGACATCACTGCGTTGAACTTCTTTATCTTTAGTCTCAACTTGCTCTTTAAATGGACCCCAGAATTTACGAAGTAATGGTACCCACTCTTCTTCACCACGAGCAACTGCATCGAGCTCATCTTCTAGAGCAGCAGTAAAACCATAATCAACATATTTAGTGAAATGCTCGACTAAAAACTTACCAACCACTCGGCCGACATCCGTTGGATGAAAACGTTTTTTCTCTAGCTCTACATATTCACGCTGTAATAAAGTGGAAATAATGCTGGCATAGGTTGAAGGCCGACCAATGTCGTGCTCTTCTAAACTCCGTACTAGGCTAGCCTCACTATAACGCGGTGGTGGCTCAGTAAAGTGCTGCTCCGGACGAATTACTTTTAGATCAACAATATCGCCGACCTCCATAGGCGGTAATAACCGTTCGTCTTTCTCACCTTTACCTGAATCATCTTTGCCTTCAAGGTAAACGCTCATAAAGCCTGGGTTCACCACGGTTGAACCATTCGCTCTAAAGGTATTTCCTGTACCACAGCCTAAATCTACCGCCACCGTATTCATGGTGGCATGAACCATTTGACTCGCTAAAGTACGCTGCCAGATCAAGGTGTAAAGCTTTAATTGATCGGATGATAAGTAGCTTTTTAAGTCATCAGGTGTTCGTAAGATCGATGTTGGACGAATCGCCTCATGCGCTTCCTGAGCATTTTTAGATTTAGTTTTATATTCTTGCGGTTTGCTTGGTACCGAAGTGGCACCATATTTATCAGCAATATAGCCTCGTAACTCCTCAACGGCTTCGCCCGCTAATGTCACCGAGTCGGTACGCATGTAGGTGATAAGGCCCACAGCACCTTCACCGGTGTCCGTACCCTCATATAACTGCTGGGCAACACTCATCGTGCGCTGTGCACCATAACCTAACTTGCGTGACGCTTCCTGCTGCATCGTTGAGGTGGTAAATGGTGCGGCAGGGTTACGTTTACGTTGCTTTTTATTAACTTTGGTAACTAATAGTTTGCCATCTGCTGCCGATGTTAACGTTGCAACAACTTCAGCGGACTGTTCTGCATTGTTAACCGTAAACTGAGATAACTTATCACCTTGATAATGCGTTAACTTAGCTTCAAAGGTTTTAGCTTCAATGGCGGCATCCGCCTCAATTGTCCAATACTCTTTTGGTTCAAACGCTTCAATTTCAAGCTCACGTTCAACAATCATTCTTAACGCTGGGCTTTGCACTCGCCCGGCCGATAAGCCGCGGCGTATTTTTTTCCACAATAGTGGCGATAACGTGAAGCCAACTAGGTAATCTAATGCGCGGCGCGCTTGCTGTGCATTAACCATGTCCATCGATAATTCACGAGGATTGCTGACGGCATCATTAACTGCTTGCTTGGTAATTTCGTGGAATACCACTCGATGTGTTTCTTTATTTTTAAGCACACCTTTCTTTTTCAGCATCTCAAATAGATGCCATGAAATCGCCTCACCCTCTCTATCCGGATCCGTCGCGAGATATAAAACATCGGCTTTTTTCATTGCCTTAGCAATAGCATCAACATGCTTGCTATTACGATCAATGATCTGATATTTCATAGCAAAATCATTAGCGGTGTCAACAGCACCTTCTTTCGGTAATAAATCACGCACATGACCATATGATGCTAAAACTTCTACATCCTTACCGAGGTATTTTTTAATTGTTTTCGCCTTGGCTGGCGACTCAACTATAACTAGTTTTTTTCCCATTGTTTCCGCTATCAAAGTTAAAGAGTTATTAAATTAAAGTACCTATAGCAATGATAGGTAATCGAGTTGTAATTAATGTATTACCGCTTCCATATCTTCAAAGACTAGATCTTCCATCCAAGCATAGGCGACTTCACGTCCAGGTTGATAAAACAATACCATCAACACGACCCACTTCATTTGATCTAACTCTATTTCATCTGCTTCTAAGGCGAGAACACGCTCGACAACAATCTCTCGTGTCTCGGCGTCTAATACGCCAACTTGCTCTAAAAATAACAAATAACCACGGCAATGCACATCAAGCCGCTCGATCTCTGCATCATTAAAAACTCGAATAGCTGAGGTGTACTGAATAGACTCAGCGCTATTGTCAGCCGCCACCGTCATACTTTCAAGCCAATCAAACGCTTTATGAATCTCTAACTGTAGAAAACCTACCTTCTCTAATTCTAATTCCAGTGTATCTTTATCAGGTTTATTTGTATCATCAGTATCTATATAGTTTTCAAACAAATACAACAATACATCTAGTACATTTTCTTTCATTTTCTTCCTTCTAGCTTCGCTAGTTCAAGGTCTAATTTGGACATATCGCCCGCCAGGTAATGATTCAACCTGACCTTGTAATTCGAGTAACAACAGCATGGATGAAACAGCATCGGCCGTCAATCCACAACGATCAATCAAAGCATCAATCTGTATGGGGTCATATCCTAAATTATCAAGTAATAACTGATAATCTTTATCTAATTCTGGTACACCCGTATCTTGCCGCGGCTCATTTTCATACTGAGATTGCTGCACATTGGCTAGGGCGCCTAGCTCTTCTAAAATATCATTGGCTGTTTCAACTAACTTAGCCCCATCACGAATTAACTTATGACAACCACGCGCTAAAGGATTATGAATTGAACCAGGAATAGCAAAAACCTCACGCCCCTGCTCCATCGCCATTCTGGCCGTAATTAATGAGCCACTACGAATCGCAGCTTCAACCACTAATGTACCTAATGACAGACCACTGATAATCCGGTTCCGCCGCGGAAAGTTTTCTGCCTTGGGCGGTGTTCCCAAAGGAAACTCCGAAACCAGAGCGCCATGACGGGCAATATCATGAGCTAAGGCTTTATTTTTTGCTGGGTACACCCGATCTAAACCAGTGCCAACAACTGCAATTGTTTTACCACCAGCAGCCAATGCCCCTTTATGAGCCGCGGCATCAATGCCCATCGCCAAACCACTGCTGATGGTTATGCCTCCTTGCGCTAAATAACGCGAGAACTCATAAGCGGTGTCAGCACCTGAAGCAGAAGGATTGCGACTGCCTACCAAGGCAATTTGCCACTGTGCCAACAAACTTACATCTCCTTGTACATATAACAAGGTAGGTGGATCAGCTATCTGCTTTAATAATTCAGGGTAGCGCTCATCATGCAAGGTAACAATATGTCTATTAGGCTCAGACAGCCAAACTAGCTCTTGTTCCACAGCATCCCAATCAGCTTTCCGCAACGACTGTTGAACCGCTGACGATACATTTTGGACTTTATCTAAGTTAGCAAATAACAACTCAGGCGCTGCAAACTGACCTAATAAGTTTGCAGCAGTAACAGGACCGACACCCGCCGCGCGATGCAAAGCTAACCAGCATGCGAGCGAACGTTGCTCGCTAGTAAACCTATTCAGAGTCGAGCCCCTCTATTCCGCGGAACTCACTTTATCATTGACATGAATCGCATGCGTTGCCTTCATCAGCACAGCATAACTGACTTTTTCATAGACTTTAAAGATCATCGCTACACCGGCATGCTCATCTGGCAAGGTCACAGTCTCATTACGGTGTTCATAACCATCATTCTTAGTATTGAAGTATGTTTCCTGATATTCACCAGCCAATACAGAATCTTTAACGGTTTTCCCTGCTTGATAGACCGATAAAACATGACCCGTTTCTAAACCTTCACGCTGACCTCGATTAAGAACGATAACCTGATATTGACCAACTTGTGAGACACCATCAAATACCGAAATTATTCTACCTTCTAAAGGCTGTTCTAATTTTCTAGGAATAAAGTTTAAATCATAACTTTCATCTTCAACCGCTAACAGGCGGTCACCAATTAAGACTTCACGATTGGTATAACGCAGCTCCATCGTTGCAGGGTCGCCCATACGTTCAACCCAAGCATCACCGGTGTAAATCGCTTCATAACCTAAAACTTCTTCTGTTTCAGGATCTAAATAGGTTTTACCTCCTCGGAAAACACTAAAATGTTTACCTTGAGTTTCATCAATACCTCGTGCATAAACACGATCACCGGCGCCCGAAATCAAGCGTTCATCTGCACTAGCAACAATATACGGTGCTTGCGCTAATACTTCTTCGCCGACCACCCGAGGTTTAGATAGGAACGGTTGAATAGCTGATAACGGAATAGTTGGAATTGCCTCTTCTAAAACAATTTCGCGTATCTCTGGCGACATTTTGTAGGTTTGTGGCCCACGGGTAAGCTCTAACACCGGACGACCATCACGGTAAACCAACGATAAAACATCACCCGGATAAATCAAATGAGGATTTGCTATCTGCGAATTAACCTGCCAGATATCAGGCCAATGCCATGGAAATTTGAGGAACCTACCTGAAATATCCCAAAGGGTGTCGCCTTTAACTACTTCATAGCGCTGCGGATGATCCGGGTTCAAAACTACATCATTAGCAACTAATGGCAAACTTAGTAATGCAAATAACAAACTTAATAACAGGCGGCGTATCATCGAATAATCCTCATAGATGAACAAACTAAGCGGTCCTACTTAGCTCTTGTTTTAGTCAACAATCAAACATAGTCTGGTATAAGCATAAACAGTAATCAAATTATATGACAATTATTAACTGAAAAACAATCATCACAGCGACTGATTTTCTGACTGATACAACAACTTACCAACCTTTAATGCCCATTATTTAGCTAGCCAGTTGCGCTACATGAAGCCAGCTTAGATTCAGAGCTTCCCCCCACTGCGTGACGGCCATAATGCAAATGCAAGCCGGTAGCTTAATAATAAGCTCACACTAGCAAGTAAAAAGACGAGCAAATGGCCACATTTTTATTGATCATGTAAAAATAGTATATTCAATAGCTTAATGCGGCATTACAATGGTCTATATATTAAGACCCGTTAGGTACAAACAATGGCATTACTCAACATACTTCACTTTCCTGATCCGCGCTTGCGTAAAAAAGCGACGGCTATCACGGAAGTTACCGATAAAATTCGCCAGTTAGCCGATGATATGTTGGAGACAATGTATGATGCGCCCGGCGTTGGCTTGGCTGCCAATCAAGTCAACATCCAAAAACGCATTATCGTTATCGATATTTCTGATGATAAGAGTCAAGCGCTGGTATTAATTAATCCTGAGCTCATTAGTAGCGAAGGGAAGCGTGAGCATGAAGAAGGCTGTTTATCTGTTCCCGAAGCATATGAAATGGTTACTCGCGCCGATAAGGTAAGGGTGAAAGCCTTAGATCGTGACGGCAAAACTATCGAGTTTGATGCCGATGAATTATTGGCAACGTGTATCCAACATGAAATTGATCATTTAGATGGCAAGTTATTTGTTGATTACTTAAGCAACTTAAAACGCCAACGCATCAAAAAACGGCTCGAAAAACACCTCAAACAAAAACTTTAGGAACTGCATGCGCATTATCTTTGCTGGCACACCGGACTTTGCAGCCGAAACATTAAAAGCCTTATTAACTACTGACCATGAAATTTGTGCCGTCTACAGTCAGCCCGACCGACCTGCTGGCCGCGGACGAAAATTAACAGCAAGCCCAGTAAAGCAGCTTGCCGTCGAACATCAAATCCCGGTGGAACAACCGCTTAACTTTAAAGAAGATGAAGCCAAACAGGTTCTTGCTGATTACCAAGCAGATTTAATGATCGTAGTTGCTTATGGGCTACTACTACCACAACTGGTATTAGACACGCCTAAATTAGGCTGCATTAATATTCATGGTTCACTGTTACCTCGCTGGCGTGGTGCAGCGCCTATCCAAAGGGCCATCTTAGCGGGTGATAAGCAAACCGGTGTCTGCATCATGCAAATGGAAGCTGGCCTTGATACCGGCCCAGTTTTAAAACAAGCAACTTGTGATATTCAGCTCGATGATACAACTCAAACTCTGCATGATCGTCTAGCCATTTTAGGTGCAACAACCTTGCTTGAAACATTGCCTGACATAGAACATCTGCAGCAACATGCCCAGGCTCAAGATAACAGCAACAGCTGTTATGCAAAAAAACTACAAAAACAAGAAGCGCTAATTGACTGGACGATGCCGGCAACAGACATTGCTAGACAAGTTCAAGCTTTTAACCCATGGCCTGTCGCGCAAACCACTTGGCAAGACAGTGTTTTCAGGATCTGGCTGGCAACAACTATCGATGACTCATCCAGTGCCCTTGCCGGACAGGTAGTTGCGGTCAACCGTGACGGGATCGATATCGCAACAGGGCAAGGCATATTACGTGTCAGCCAAGTTCAAGTTCCAGGTAAGCGAGCCATGGCGGTTGCTGACTTTATCAATGCAAATACTCTTTCTGTAGGCGATCAACTTGGCTAAAACAAAACACAGCGCACGGGCGACATCTGCTAGAGCTATTGCTGAAGTCATTCAAAAACAACGCTCTCTTAACGCGGTATTAACAACCGCATTACCCCTCTTGGCCGAAAATGAACGTAGCTTATGCCAGCAAATTAGCTATGGCGTATTGCGTTGGCAGTTTCAGCTGCAAGCCATTAGCAAACAATTGGTCCGCAAACCTCTCAAAGCCAAAGACAGTGATATTGCCGCATTATTATTGTCCGGCCTATATCAATTACGTGAATTACGTATTCCTGAGCATGCTGTTATTTCTGAAACGGTCAACGCTTGTAAAACACTAGGCAAGCCATGGGCAACGGGACTGGTTAATGCCAGCCTACGCAATTATTTGCGCCAACAAGAAAACATCGAACAGCAATTATTAACTGATGACGCTGCAAATTACGCTCACCCTGATTGGCTACTGAAGCAATATCAGCATGACTGGCCTGAAAACTGGCAAGCAATCGCTGCCGCGAACAACCAACAACCGCCGATGTTTTTGCGCGTCAATAAACAACATCAATCCCGTGATGCATATTTAGCCAAGCTGACTCAAGCTGAAATCATGGCGTCTGCCGTTGATGCAGGCAATGAAGCCATTTTATTAAACAAACCCTGCGATGTATTTCAATTGCCCGGTTTTGAGAACGGTGATGCTTCAGTTCAAGATGGTGCAGCCCAACATGTAGCAGAATTGATGAACATCAATGCAGGATTACGTATTTTGGACGCCTGTGCGGCGCCTGGCGGTAAAACCTGTCATATTCTGGAGCAACAGCCAGACAATACCGTTGTCGCTCTGGATATTGATCCTCGCCGGCTACAACAAATAGAACAAAATACCGATCGCCTTCAACTTAAGGCTGAATTAATTGCATCAGATGCTGGTGATACTGAAAGTTGGTGGGATGGTCAGTTATTTGACCGAATTTTAATCGATGCCCCCTGCTCTGGCACCGGAGTTATTCGCCGTCATCCTGATATCAAAACATTAAGGCGACCAGATGACATTGGTAACTTAGCCACTCAGCAATCAGCATTATTAGAAAAGTTATGGCCTCTGCTTAAGCCCGATGGTTTACTGGTTTACACTACCTGCTCTGCATTAAAACAAGAAAATGAGCTGCAAGTCAGTGCCTTTTTAGAAAAACACCCAGAAGCAAAAGAACATATTCCCGATCATGCGCCTGCTACACGGCGTCCTGTCGGTTATCAACGCCTACCCGGAGATGATAATTTAGATGGTTTCTACTATGCCTGCCTACAACACCGCTAACCGCATTTATAGATTGTTATTGTTGGCATTAGTGTTCATGCCAACAGCAACTTTTGCTGAATCATTTAGCGTCCAATCGGCTGAAATAACTAAAATTGGTAATGGTTACGCCCTAGACGCCCAACTAAATTACCCACTGACTGCGCGAGTAGAAGAAGCCATAGACAATGGCGTGCCCATCACCTTCTTACAGCAAATGGAGCTAATACATAGCCTGCCTTTACTCGGCAAGTATTGGCAATGGCAGCAAACTCTTTGGCAGTCAGAGCTGCGCTACCAGTTACGCTACCATGCATTAACAAGGCAATATGTCTTGCTCTCCCTTGATACTCGAGAACATAGAAATTTTCCAAGCTTAACTAGCGCGTTAGATGCGCTAGGCCAAGTCAATAACTTCAGCCTGCCACCTGAATATTTAACAGATACTGACGGTTTAATATTACAACTTCGTACCAGCCTAGACTTATACGCACTACCCACACCAATGCGTCCAGGTGCATTAATTTCTTCCAAATGGGACCTGACTAGCCCTTGGGTAGCAGCAACATGGCATTAGCTCTTATTAGGCGGCTGAGCTCTGGCACCGCACCTTATTTTTCGCTGGCTTTTTTATTAGTCATTTTGGCTTATTTATTAAGCGCAGCCACCCAAGATAGTTCGCGGCTTAATGATTTATTTATCGTTATTTTTGGCGTTGGCATTGCAAGTTTACTACTGCTTACTGCCATTTTAGGTCGCAGCCTATACCGCCTCTATCTCGACTACAAAAATAAACGAGAAGGCTCAAGACTCACTCTCCGTTTAGTTAGCCTATTTGTATTGCTTATACTTGGCTCAACCACCGTTGTATATGGTTTTTCCACCCATTTCCTGCACCGCGGTATCAATAGCTGGTTTGATGTCAAAATTGAACAAGCCCTGGATGACTCATTAGAATTAAGTCGGGCAGCATTTGGCATTCGCATGCGTACTTTATTGCGTCAAACACGGTTAATGGCCGGTGTATTAAGTGAATTACCTGATAATGATATCAACCATAATCTACGTGAATTAACCCAACTCAGTGGTGCTATTGAAGTCAGCGTTTGGACTATGGAGGGGCAGCTCGTTACCTCTAGTGTCGAAACTCCTGCCATCATAGTTCCCAATAAACCTAATGATGCTATTTTCAGACAATTACAGCAGCAAGAGGACTATATCGGTCTCGATCCTAGTGATGATGGCAAATTACAATTAAGAGCCGCAGTCTTAATCCCCAAACAAGCGTTTCTAAATCAACAACGTTTATTGCACGTGTTATTCCCAGTTAATGAACGACTCAGTAGCTTGGGTAAAACAGTGCAAGAAGCTTACACCGACTACAAAGAGCTCAATTATCTTCGCAAGCCGCTGATCACCATCTTTACGCTAACATTAAGCTTGATCGTATTATTAACGTTGTTAACCTCTATTTGGTTTGCCATTTGGATCTCTCGTCGCATCGTAAAGCCGCTACAAGAACTGTCTGAAGGTACTCAAGCTATCGCAGCGGGTAACTATAACCAACAATTCACCGCATCAGGCCACGATGAAATCGGTTTCCTGGTGCGTTCATTTAACCAAATGACCCAACGACTGACTCAAGCTCGCAATGCCAGCCAACGTAGTCACCGTTTATTAGAGCAGCAAACCAATTACCTCACGACGGTATTGGGCAGTTTATCTAGTGGTGTTATCACCATCGATAATAAACATTTTTTACGCACGGCTAATGTTGCTAGCAGTCAAATTTTGGGCTTTAACTTACAGCAACGGTTAGAAAGCCCATTGGCAAAAATTGGTAGTCAGTCGGCCTCATTAAAAGCCTTTATCAACCTAATTGAACAACACACAAAATCAGATACTAGTTGGCAGCAACAGTTAGACTTACTACAACAAACCGGTCCACAAACGCTAATGTGCCGAGGCACATCCTTGCCCAATGATGAGGGCTGGGTCATTGTATTTGATGATATTACTAGCTTATTACAAGCACAGCGTAATGCGGCATGGGGGGAAGTTGCTCAACGTCTTGCTCATGAAATCAAGAATCCGCTAACGCCCATTCAACTATCTGCTGAACGGTTGCAGTATAAATATTTGCCGCTGCTCGCTGACGATCAATCAGAAACCCTAATCAAACTGACCGATACCATTGTCCACCAAGTGGAAGCTATGAAGGAAATGGTTAACGACTTTTCTGATTACGCCCGCTCTCCAGGTTTACAACTTGCCTGTTATGACATCGGCACTTTGCTGCGTGAAGTATTAACTCTTTACCAAAGCAACCCTAACCATCAATTCACTCTATTGAATAGTCAAGACAATATAATGGTGGAAATAGATAGTAACCGCTTTCGCCAAGTCCTACACAACCTATTAAAAAACTCAATCGAAGCCAGTGAAGAGAAAGGTCTCGCAGTTGATATCGTCTTAAGTTATCACCCAGTACGTCATCATCAGCAACAATGGCTAGAAATAACCATTGATGATCATGGCCCTGGTATTCCAGTCAATATGGTCAACAAGCTATTTGAACCTTATGTCACTAATAAAATAAAAGGTACCGGTCTAGGACTCGCCATCGTCAAAAAAATAATTGATGAACATGGTGGCAAGGTTTGGGCAAAAAACCTTGAGTCCAATGGTGCAAGTATTATAATGCGGCTACCCTTAGAGGAAGATAAAGTGTGAGTAATGATAAACCGTTAATTTTGGTTGTTGATGATGAGCCAGATATTCGAGAACTCATCCGAGATATCTTAGAGGATGAAGGCTATCAAGTATCCATCGCCGCAGATGGTGAACAAGCCCGCCTAGCGCTTGCTTCACAGAGCCCTAATCTTATTTTATTAGACATCTGGATGCCCGATATTGATGGTATCAGTCTACTAAAAGAATTTAAACAACAAGATAATGAACTCACCATCGTTATGATGTCGGGACATGGCACCATCGAGACCGCGGTTGAAGCCACTCGCTTAGGCGCTTGTGACTTTATCGAAAAACCGTTGTCGATGGCAAAATTGTTACGCGGTGTTGAACTCGCCTTAGAACATCGGAATAAACAACAAGCGATACACTCCCAACTCAGTCAGGTTCCGGTCGGAAAAAGCGCACAGATATCATTATTGCGTGACCAAGCACAGCGTGTTGCCCAACATGATATGCCGTTATTGCTACTGGGTGAAAATGGCGTCGGTAAACATTGCTTTGCCCACTATTTATATAGCTTAAGTAAATACGCTAAAGGTAAGTTTATAGAACTTACTGCCGACAGTTTTCCAGTAGACAGTCTGAAATTTACCAGCCTAGCTCATAATAATTGCATCTTCATTAATGACGTCGCACTACTCAGTGAAGACGCCCAATCTCTGCTACTACATTTATTGGATAGCAATAAACTCAAAAACTGCCTCTTGATCTGCGCGACACAACACTCGTTAGAAAAAGCCGTTATTGAACAATCCTTCAACGAAGGTCTACTCTACCAATTAAACAGTATCAGCCTAGCAGTACCGCCATTACGCGATCATGTTGAAGATATTCCGGAATTAGTACATTTCTTTGTTGATCAACAAACCACGCAAGCTGACTTACCTTATCGTCACTTCACCGTTGCCGCTCAAAACAGGTTGCGAAACCATGCTTGGCCAGGCAATGTCTTGGAACTAAAAAACCTGATCCAACGGATATTGGTATTAGGCGATGCCGATGATATTGATGCCTCTGAAATCGACCAAGCACTAGAGCAAAGCCAAGAAAATGCATCTCAAAATAATGCTGAACATATTGACTATTCCTTGCCGCTACGTGAAGCAAGAGAACAATTTGAACGCATTTACTTACTGAAAAAATTACAAGAAACTGACGGTAATGTCGGCAAAGCGGCTAAACTAGCAGGTATGGAACGTACACACTTGTATCGTAAGCTACGTTCGCTGAGCATCGATACAAAACAGGTTTAGGACCAAACTATGAAAATCCTTATTCTCGGAGCAGGTCAGGTAGGGTCATCTGTCGCAGCCACACTTGCGCGTGAAGATGATGATATAACGGTTGTTGATACCAATAGTGACTACTTACAAAAGCTACAAGATCACTATGATATTCGAACCATTCAAGGCAGAGCATCACACCCCGATGTCTTAGCTCGCGCCGGCGCAGAAGATGCAGACCTGATATTGGCAGTAACCAATAGCGATGAAACTAATATGATCGCTTGCCAAATCTGCCACACCCTCTATCGAACACCCACTAAAATAGCTCGAATACGTAGTCCTGAATACCTATCCCAGCCCGAACTATTCAACAACGATGCCATTGCTATTGATATGTTGATCAGCCCAGAGCAAATCATCACCGATTATATTGAACGACTGGTTAATCACCCTAACGCCCTGCAAGTATTAGATTTTGCCCAACAGAAAGTGCAACTCGTCGCAGTAAAAGCATTTCATGGCGGGCCATTAGTAGGTCATCCATTACGAGACCTTCGTAAGCACATACCGAAAGCCGATACCCGCGTTGCCGCTATATTTCGACAAGGCACCGGCATATTTCCAGAAGCTGATACCGTCATCGAGGCCGATGACGAAGTCTTTTTCATTGCCGCAACCAAAGATATTCGCACCATTATGGCTGAGTTACGGCGTTTAGATAAGCCATATAAACGTATCTTACTCGCCGGCGGCGGTAATATTGGAGCGCGCTTAGCCAAAGCCTTAGAAAATGATTATCACATCAAATTAATCGAAGCCAATCCTGAGCGCGCGGTGACGTTATCAGAAGAACTAACGAATACCATCGTACTGCTCGGCGATACCGCTAATGAAGAATTACTGATCGAAGAGGATATCGATAAAGTCGATTTATTCTGTGCCTTAACCAATGATGATGAAGCGAATATTTTGTCAGCAATGCTGGCCAAACGTTTAGGTGCCGGCAAAGTATTATCACTGATTAACCGCGCCGCCTATGTTGATTTAGTTGAAAGTGGCAGCATCGATATTGCCCTGTCACCTCAACAAGCCACTATCGGTAGTTTATTGGCACATATCCGCCGTGGCGACATCGTTGCGGTGCATTCACTCCGCCGCGGAGCAGCAGAAGCATTGGAGGCTGTCGCTCATGGTGATAAATCATCTTCACTGGTAGTGGGCCGTCGTATTGATGAAATCGACTTGCCACCGGGCACAACTATTGGTGCCATAGTACGGGGCGATGAAGTTATCATTGCTCATCACGACACCGTGATTGAGGCCGAAGACCATGTCATCTTATTCTTGATCCATAAACGTTATATCACTGAGGTAGAACGTTTATTCCAAGTTGGTTTTAGCTTTTTTTGATGTCTATCTTAATGACCTCATCATTACAAAATCACTTTCTTATCGCCATGCCGGCATTGACGGATAGCTTTTTCTATCATTCTGTTGTCTATATGTGTGAACACAATGAACACGGCGCGATGGGATTGATTATTAACCGTCCAACCCAAGTTATGCTGACCGACTTATTGTCACAGTTATCAATTAACAACCAGTCAGAGCACGTCGCCACTACGCCTGTCTTATTTGGTGGCCCAGTAGAAAAAGGCCAAGGCATGGTACTGCATAATAGTCATGACCAATGGAAAACAACGGTTGAACTCGGCGACAATATCTACCTCACTACCTCCACCGATATTTTAGCAACCCTAGGGACAGCAGATGGCCCATCGCAATCCTTAGTCACCCTAGGCTATGCTGGCTGGACAGAAGGTCAGTTAGAGCAAGAACTGGCAGACAATAGCTGGTTAACAGTGCCCGCTGATGACGATATTTTATTTAACACTCCACCTAATAAACGTTGGCAAGCTGCTGCTGAATTATTAGGCATCGATATTAACTTAATATCGAATAGCTCAGGACATGCATGAAACAACCTCGCACTATACTCGGCTTTGATTTTGGCTTAAAAAACATCGGCGTCGCTGTCGGCCAAGAATTAACAGGCACAGCCTCTGCTCTCACTGTCGTAAAAGCACGTGCCGGCAAACCGAATTGGGATGATATCCAAACCTTAATTGACCAATGGCAACCACAACTATTGGTCGTCGGTTTACCACTCAATATGGATGACAGCGAACAAGAAATGACCGCTGCCTCACGCAAGTTTGGCAATCGCTTAAATGGCCGCTTTCAACTGCCTGTTGAATGGCAAGATGAACGACTCAGTACCTATGAAGCACTTGATCAATTGGGTGTGCATAGTAAATTACACGCAAAGAAACGCACCGATGTTGATCGCATCTCTGCCCAACTCATACTTCAATCATGGTTGAATCAACAATGACAACTTCATTTTCACAGGCAGATATCCAAGTGCTGTTAAATCAAATGGCCGAGGATATACGTCAGCAAATCGGCGACCGTAAACCACTCCTTGTCGGCATTCATACCGGTGGTGTTTGGGTCGCCGAACAACTGCTAGAAATACTTGGGTCTGACTTTTTTGATGCGCCACTAGGCACCTTAGATATTGCTTATTATCGTGATGACTTCACTCGCATCGGCATGCATCCCCAAGTTCAACCTTCCGACTTGCCGTTTAATGTCGATGATCGTCACTTATTATTAATTGATGATGTTTTACATAGTGGCCGCACTATTCGAGCCGCATTGAATGAAATCTTTGATTATGGCCGACCAGCGAGTGTCACCTTAGGTGTGCTGATTAAACGCAATGGTCGCGAATTACCGATCCAGGCTGACATTATTGGTAAAAGCATTAACTTAACCGAGCAACAGCACATCAAACTTAGCAATGACAATGGTTTACACCTTGAACTTACCACTAATGGAGGCGAATAAATGAGCAGTGGTCAACTCACCGACAACGGTCAACTACGTCATTTTCTAACCATTGAAGGCCTGAAACGCCCTCTATTAACGGAAATAATGGATCGTGCTGAACAGTTTTCTAGCATATCCCATCAACAGGTTAAAAAAGTCCCTTTATTAAGAGGCAAAACCATCGTCAACCTGTTTTTTGAAAATAGCACTCGTACCCGTACCACCTTCGAACTTGCAGCCAAACGCTTATCTGCCGATGTGATCAATCTCAACATCAGCACCTCTGCAACATCCAAAGGTGAAAGCTTACTAGATACTCTGCACAACCTGGAAGCAATGCATAGCGATATGTTTGTTGTTCGCCATGCACAAAGTGGTGCTGCCGAATTTATTGCTCAACATGTCGCTCCTCATGTCAGTGTGATCAATGCAGGTGACGGCTGTCATGCCCACCCAACGCAAGCAATGTTAGACATGTTCACCATTCGCCGTCATAAACAACACTTTCCAAATTTACGTGTTGCTATCGTTGGCGATATTTTGCATTCACGGGTGGCTCGTTCACAAATTCAAGCGCTGGCCACACTCGGTGTCGGTGAAATTCGCGTCATTGCTCCCAAAACATTATTACCATCCGACTGCCAAACCTTAGGTGTGCATGTTTATCATGATATGGAAGCCGGACTAAAAGATGTTGATGTCATCATCATGCTGCGCTTACAACTAGAACGGATGGAAGGTGCATTATTACCGAGTGCCCGTGAATACTTCGACTGTTACGGGCTAAGTGAAGAAAAACTCGCCCTAGCCAAGCCTGATGCCATTGTGATGCATCCCGGTCCAATAAACCGCGGTGTTGAAATCGCATCAGCCGTTGCCGATGGCCCACAGTCGGTGATCTTAGAACAAGTAACTCATGGCATTGCCGTTCGCATGGCAGTGATGTCAATGACCTTAGGCTCCCAATCAGAACAACAAGAGGTTGTAGCATGAAGCTTCGTATAAGTAATGGCCGTGTCATTGATCCTGCCAGTAATATTGATGGCCAACACGATGTATTAGTTGAAGATGGCAAAATTATCGCCGTCACCGAGCGCCATGATGACTTTGTCGCCGATCACACTATCGATGCTACCGATCACATTGTTTGTCCCGGCCTAATTGACCTCTGTGCTCGCTTACGTCAGCCCGGTCAAGAGCACACCGCAACGATCACCAGTGAAACCCATGCCGCTATCGCAGGTGGCATCACTAGCTTGGTAATACCGCCTGATTCTGATCCAATTATTGATTCACCGGCAGTGATTGAATTAATTGAAGATGAAGCCAAAAAAGCCAATCGCGCCATGATATTAACCATTGGTGCTTTAACCCAGAACCTAAAAGGTGAATTACTCACCGAGATGGCCGCTTTAAAAGCTGCCGGCTGTGTCGGTGTTAGCAATGGTTTATCTGAAATAAAAAACAGTGTCATTCAACGTCGAGCGATGGAATATACCGCCACACTCGATCTGACTCTATTTATTAATGCCGCCGATCCTTGGTTACAAAATCAAGGCTGTGTTCATGAAGGCACCGTCAGTGCTCGCCTCGGCCTAGCCGGCATACCTGAAACCGCTGAAACCATCGCTGTTGCCAAAAGCTTACTACTTATCGAACAAACTGGAGTACGTGCTCACTTTCAGAATATATCCACAGGTAGAGCAGTCACTATGATTGCCGATGCTCAAAGTAGAGGTCTAAATGTCACTGCTGATGTCAGCGCCCATCACTTACATTTATGCGAACACGATATTGGCAACTTTGATAGCTTAAGTCATGTCATTCCGCCATTACGTACCATTCGTGATCGTGAACAACTACAACAAGGTTTACGTGATGGCGTTATCACAGCGATTAGCTCCAACCATCAACCGCTGGCTAAAGATGCCAAATTAGGTCCTTTTGCCGAAACCTCACCCGGCATTTCAGGCTTAGAAACCTTATTGCCGCTGAGTTTAAAGCTGGTTAATGATGAAGAGCTTAATTTAAATCAAGCGATAGCTAGCCTAACCAACCAACCTGCCAATATCCTAGGCATCGAAGCCGGCCAACTAAAGATCGGCAGTCAAGCCGATATCTGCATTATTAACCCCAATGCCGATAATGAATGCCAACCCAATGACTTTGTCAGTGCCGGTAAAAACAGCCCCTTTGCTGGCTGGTTCTTTAATAATGAAGTCAGCCACACCATTTATGGTGGCAAACTGGTCTTTTCCCGTAACTAATCACTGCCATTTACCCAAGGAAACATCATGACAGCTAAACAAAAACTGTTCACAGCCCTCGTTGCTGCCTGTTTTGCCCTTTCATTGTCAGCCTGCACACCTGAAGTCGGCAGCGATAAGTGGTGTGCCAGCATGAAGGAACAACCAAAAGGTGATTGGACAGCCAATGAAGCTGGCGACTTTGCCAAGCATTGCTTGTTATAGGAAGTTATATTTGTCATGACCGTTTATGCATTAGATTTCGATGGTGTTATCTGTGATAGTGCTATCGAAACAGCTATCACCGGCTGGAAAGTAGCCACCCAAATCTGGCCTGAAATGCCAGAAGAAGCCCCCGAAGAACTTATTTCATTATTCCGCCTTGTCAGGCCGGTGATGGAAACAGGTTATGAAGCTATTTTAATCATGCGCGCCTTATATGAAGGCCATAGCGCCGACCATGTATTGATTAACTTCAACAATCAAATCAAACACATTATTAATCGTGATGAGCTCAATACCGACAAACTAAAGCAACGCTTTGGTGATACTCGTGATCTGTGGATAAAACAGGATTTAGCTGGCTGGATGGCTAAAAATCCACTATTCCCAGGTATAAAGGAAAAGCTACAACAACTGGATAAGAAAAATAGTTACATTATCACCACTAAACAAGAACGTTTTGTCAGCCAGATTTTTGCCAGTAACGGTATCGAATTTCCGGCTGAGAAAATTTACGGCCTCGATCGCAAATTAAGTAAGCAGCAAGTATTGAAACACTTAGCAAGACAACACCCTGAACAGGACATTTTATTTGTCGAAGATCGACTGCCTACTTTGCTTAATGTAATAAATGATCATCAACTCGATGCAATCAAACTCTTTTTTGCTACCTGGGGATATAACACCCAAGCTGATAAGTCGTCGGCAAATGAACTTGAAAGAGTTAGACTTATAAACCTTGAGCAGATGTTGGCACTTTGAATATAAGAATACATTTAATCGAAAAGCAGACAATCAAATTTATATGAAGTTACCTGCACACTCGATACTAAAATACATTATAAAAAATAGAGAAGCTTCCTTAGCGGAGTTAATGCCTCTTATCGATAAGAAGTTTTCTAATTACAAAGACTATTACCCCTTAGCACAGCTCTGTATTTCTGGTTACATCGGACATGAGTTTTCGTATGGGAAAGATGATGAAAAACTCCTCGCCTCAATATTATATTCATGTGCTACGGGGAAGAAGAAAGTAAATAACTTTACAAGTTCAAGAAAGACCATTAACCCTGAGTTAGATATGTTTCATTCAACAACTAAGGGAGAACTATATTTCGCAGAGTTTCGGTCTAAAAGATCCGATAGGCTATATTCCATAGCTATAGGTATTTTTATTGGTATTTGTACAGCAATACTGGCTGTACAGCTGGGAGTTAAATAAAACAATAACAGTTCCAAAGTAGTTATTTAAGCTCTGACGTCACTACCAACGAACCTTTAGAATTACGAAATAACTCTATTTCAATGCCGTAAATATCTTCAATCAATGGCGAAGAAAACATAAATTCGGTCTCGCCATGGCCCTGTAATTTGCCATCTTTCATTAACAGAATGTTATCGGCAAAGCGAGCAGCCAAACTAAGATCATGCAAAGCAATGATCGTGATGACATCACGCTGTTGAGTTTCATCTTTCAGACGCTGCATCACTTGAAGTTGATGCCTTAAATCTAACGCACTGGTTGGCTCGTCGAGTAAAAATAATTCAGCTGACCGGGCCATTGCCTGACAAATAGAGACTAGTTGCTGCTGACCACCTGATAGCTCACTGATATAACGTTGAGCTAGATGTTCGATTTCAAACTGCTTTAATAGCGCATCTACGGACTGAACATCTTCTTCAGTCACTGACCAGGAGTTCAGTTGTTTTTGGGCCAATAACACCACTTCAAACACCGTTAACATCGCTTGAGTAGAGAATATTTGTGGCATATAACAAACACGCTGGGTTCGCTCTGCTGCGGTTAACTCACTCAAGCTTTCATCATTAATGAGTATTTGCTCATAATCTGCATCAACCAAGCCAGCCAAACTACGGAAAAAGGTACTTTTACCAGCAGCATTTGGCCCCAAAAGTACCGTTAACTTACCTTTAGGTAAGTTTGAAAGAGAAATATTCTTTAGTACTGCCTTATCAGGATAGGAAAAGCTGAGATTTTTAATTGTTAAACTCAATGCCAGCTCCTTCTTTGCACGGTCAGGATAAGGCTAATAAAGAATGGAATACCGATTAATGCAGTAATAATCCCTACCGGATAAACCACGCCGGTTGTGATCGACTTACTCAGTATCGATGTCAGCGACATGATCAATGCACCAGAAATTATCGACATCGGTAAGAAGAAGCGTTGATTTTCTCCAACTATCATTCGTGCAATATGTGGCCCCACTAAACCAATGAAACCAATGGTGCCTACAAAAGAAACCGCAGTAGCTGCTAACAGTGAAACGCCTAACAACATCTCAATACGTAGCCTTTTGACATTAATGCCTAAACTAGCCGCCTTATCATCACCCATCCGTAACGCAGTTAATGCCCAACTACGGTAGAAAAATACTGGCATCACGCAACACAACACGGCAAAACATACCGTGATATTTACCCAGTTTGAACGGCCTAATGAGCCCATCATCCAAAACACGATCTGACTCAGTTGAGCATCGGTCGCGGTGTACTGCAATAAGCTCAGTAAGGCATTAAAGGCAAATAGCAAGGCGATGCCTACTAATACCATCGTTTCACTGGTAGAGCCGCGTAGTCGAGTGAATAAGTAAAGAAACAAGGCCGTTGCTAAAGCAAAACTAAACGCACTGACGGTAATCAAACCTTCACCAAAAATCGGGATCGTTTCCACGCCTACAACTATGGCAACCGCTGCACCGAAACTAGCTGCTGATGAGATACCCAAGGTAAACGGATCAGCCAACGGATTATTTAGGATGGTTTGCATTTCAGCACCGGCAGCACTGAGCATGGCCCCGACTAACACCGCCATTAATGCCGTTGGAATACGGATATCCCAAATGATGATATTCATTCGTGCACCCAGAGCATCAGGTTGAAAAATTACCTGCCATATCTCTGATAGTGAAAACTCACCCGGCCCTGTCGCAATATCAAAAAACAAACTAAGCAATAGCAGTAAGGCCGCTACCAAAATTAAACCTGTTTTTTGACGAGACTTTTTTAAGTAGTCAAAAGAAGCTGTTGTTGTCACTGTTAATCCTTGATTAGCATCTCATCTTGCCATTCAATAGAGATACTCCTCAGCTCTTTTAACATAATAAGATGACTAGAGATAATATCTTTCACCACCTCTAGCCCATCTTGATGCGATGACTCACAATGTAAGCTTATGGTGTCATTGTTCAAGGTCATCTTACATGTGCCCATTGAAAAGATGATTTTACTAACGCCTTCATTATTTTCTACTGTTACTTTTTTAGAAAAATGCTTGGCTAACGTTTTAATGTATTTGTCGGCTTTTTGTGCCTGGACCGTAGTCTGAGCTTGGAACATTTCATTATCCTAATTTAATTTGAAACGGCGTAATTACCTGATAAATCAACACCATCAAAGTTTGCTAATAATTCATCGAGCACTTTTTCTGGCTCTAAATCTGAAAATAACTGTGGATGAAACCATTGCGCCATTTTTTGGATGGCAAAGATATTTAACGGCGAGTTATAAAAGTGATGCCAGATAGCATGAGAACGATGCGTTTTAATCGCGGCCATTTCTGAAAAACCAGTTCTATTAAGCAAAGTATCAAGTGAATCTTCGGCAGTAGATTTATCAACACCTGTACCGAGTAGTAAACGCTTATAACTATCTTGATTTTCTAGATCCAACATTGAACCTATTGCCGAACCGATATAAACATCAAAGTCTGAGTTAATCACATGCTCAAAACTAAGCTGGCCAATTGGCCCGGGTAATAATCCTTTCGCCACACTGGTGCCACCGGCCACTTCTGCCATATCAGCAAATAAGCCTTCAGCCACTGTCATACAACATTCTTGTGCCATATCAGCACGTAGTTCAAACAATACGGATGGATAGTCTTGTTGAGTAATGGTTGAGATACCATCAGTGACTTTTTTCAGCTCGGAGTTATACAACTCGGCATAAGCTTGAGCTGCATCCTTACGGCCCATTACTTCACCGACAATCTCAACGCTTTTCACTGTATTTTTAACCGGATCTTGTCTAAAGTCGATAAAGACAATAGGAATCCCAGCCGCCTCTAAACGATCAGTAATATGTTTCGATCGTGCACCTGGGCCATGACCATTCAAGCCAAATATCGCGACATCTGGATTTAAGAGAATGATCTTCTCAACACTGACGCTATCTTCACTGGTATGACCAAAGTTCGGTACAGCATCTACCTCTGGAAACGATTTTTGGTATTGTTGATAACCTGCCGGATCAAACAACCGAAACTCATTCATCATGCCTGCAACATGAGAAACAGGATTTTCAATACCTAAAACACCGAGGACAGCTAAAAAACGGCCTTCGCCCAACACCACTTTATTCACTGGTTTATCTAATGTTACTGTTCTACCAGCAATGTCTGTGATGGTGATTTCAGCAGTTGCTTGCACACATATCACACACATAAACAGTGCAATAATACAGTTCGTTAACCATTTTTTTTCATTCAAAACTGCCCACTCCAAAAACTAAAAAGCCCACCATTAAGGTGGGCAAAATAGGAAAAAGTTTCAAATCGGCTTAGAACTCATAGCTAAATGAAACTCGTACATCACGACCAGGCTCTGCTAAACCTATAGGATCCGATGTATTACTTTGCGAATAGAACGTCCCTTGATCATAGTAATACTTATCAAATAAGTTACTCACCGCTAAGCCCACTTTCATGCGATCTGTTGGCGTCCATTGCACATAAACATCATGCACTCCGTACCCGGCTTTATCATCTTGGCCATCTTGCACAAAATCTAACTCTTCTACAAATCGAGCATTCCAGCCCATAGTGATATTAAAGACAGGGCTATATTCCAAACCGGTAGTCCAAGTACGACCATAAGCTGTACCAACGCCCATTTCACCACTGCCTAATGGAGCATTACCTAATTCCGGCTTGGTTTCTGATACACCCAGGTTCGCTGTAATCTCATCCCAGAAATAAGCAACTCGTAAGGCATAACCTGTTGATTCAACCGTATCTAAGTAGCTGTATCGAGTAGCAGAACCTGCATCTACAACCTGTGTATTATCAACACGCTGTCTAAAGATTTCACCACTGGCAGCAAAGTTATCACCTTCATATTTAAAGCCAACCTCGATATTATCGGATTCTTCAGCTTTAAGCTCACCAACGCCAAAACCACCAGCTGTAGTATCGGCACCGTTATAACTTTGTAGCGTTCTTCCATTCGGTGAACCCGGAATTGGGAAAGGGAATTCTAAGAAGAAGGTTTCAGGGCTGCTCACACCTTTAAACGCCTGTGCATAACCACCATGCAATGTTAAATTTTCAGTTACATTAAAGTTCAATGTGGCATTTGGGCTGAATTGACTGTCATCGATTTCAAAACCATTATTATCTTGATAGTCGTAATCATCATAGCGTAGACCCGCACTCACACTAAACCAATCGTTTATTTCCACATCTGCTTGTGCATAAACAGCGAAGACTTCAGTTTCTTCATCATTTATACCCGTTACAGACTTCGTAAAGTAGGCTTCATCTTCACGATACTCCGTACCATAGATGATTTCATGCGCACCAAACTTACTGGTATTGCGAATATCAATACCCACACTTTCTACACCACCACCGTGACTTTCACCATTGTAATAATCAGTGAACACTGTTCCAAAGTTTGGAAATACAACCCATTGATCGCCTTGCTTTGTTAAGTAGCTGTCGTTGTAATAAACCGTTGTATCTAAATCGATCAGTGAACTGTCAGGGTTAAAGCCATAATTGGCCACCCAAGATTCACGGCGTGTTTTTTGTGGAACTGGCGTGTTTTGATAAACAGGGTGAAATAAAGCGCCCATATTTGGTCTGGCATAACGAGTGCCATCATCATCAAACTCTTCGTAGCTTAATGATAAATAATGTCCCTCAGCAATATCACCGCTCAGCTTGATCCGGACATTTTGTTGATCGATTTTGCTGTAATCAACTTCATCACCATTGCCATCTTGGTAGTTATCACCGGCATCATTCGCTGTAAAACTAGCCAACACACCAAAATCTTCGGTCAGCATGCCGTAAGCACTAACATGCTTTTTCCACATATCATTATTAGAGTGGTAGGCCGTTTTTACTAATGCCCCAACTCGCTGGTCATCACGAACAAGATCTTTAGCATCTTTTAGTTTGATGTGAATCGCACCACCTAGTGCACCGGCACCATCGGTCGCATTACCAGCACCCGCTTTTACGATTACTTCTTTGATCAGTTCAGGTTCGACATTAATGCGACCTTGGTGATGATAGATATAACCTGCTTGCGTTGCACCATCGATAGTGACATTTAACAAGGTATCTTCTAAACCACGAACATATACTTTTTGTGCGACTGGCAGTCCGCCACCCACAGTGATAGAAGGCTCATGACGAAAAAGATCTTGCAAACTAGACGCTTGAGTTTTTTCAATCATGTCATCGGTCATCGCGACATTGAAGCCCTTCTCTGGTGCTCCCAATACTTTGATCGTTTCCAGTGTTGCTGTTTCATCACGTGTTTGGCTAACAACTTGTTCAGCTTGTGCGATATAACTACTACCTAATGCAGAGGCGACTAATAATGTCACCACTGATTTCTTTATTACTTTTGTTTTTTCAAACACTTACAATCTCCTAGAAACGAAATAACCGCTCTATAAATGAAATAACTTACAAATGCTAATAATTCTTGTTTATAATACCATTCATATTAAAAACAAAGATTTAGACTGTTATTGCTATAGCGCAAACTGTTATGAATTTACGTCAACTAGAGTTGAACTAAGAAAATGTCCGAACAAGATATTTATATGAATGATATTCAGCCGCTAAGCTCAGCACTGAGTTTTATTCAACAAAATGCCAGCCAACCAGACACTTCACCGATCATGTCGGGGCAGTTTCACTTCAATACCTTTCAAAATGGGCTGACATCGCACGCGACCGATGCTGTCGAAGAACAAAATGCCAATATAACCACTGAACTTCCTGCAGGTATCAGCTTTAACTTTTTATTTACTGGCACGATTGATTACTCATTTGGCAGCAACAAATACCAGTTAACGAATAATAGCGACCAAGCCGTACAAGGCTCGATCATTGTTAATAATACTGATGAAATACTGACTCGCCATCTGACTGCTGGCATGCACATAAGAAAGCTCAATATCTTTGTCGAGCAACAATGGTTAACCAGCCGTTGCCAAACTGAAGCTGATCGACAAGTCATCAACGATATCTTTCAACAGCAAAATGTTTACTTGTGGCAGCCAGAGCAACAGGCGATCAGCAAAGCAGATGCTCTTATTGAACTTAATAACGAAAATACATTCTCACAAAATCTAACCACAGAACATCTCACGATGGAGTTGTTAGGCTATTGTGTTGATGAGGTCTATCGACAAGTAACAAGTGAACCAGGTAAGGATAGTGTCGATAACTACACTAGCGGCCAATCACTAAAGGCAACACTAGATAACAGCGTAGCTGGCTTGCACACCTTGGCTGAGATTGCTCAACAGCTCAATATGAGTGTCAGCACATTACAAAGACAGTTTAAGCGCAACTATGGCCTCAATATCTCGGTTTACATTAAGCAACGTCGCTTAGAAGCGGCTAAAAAGTCACTACTCATTAATGAGTTAAGCATTGGTGAAGTCGCCTTTCATGCTGGTTACAACCACACCTCAAACTTTATTAATGCCTTTAAAAAGAGCTTTAACATGACCCCAGCAGCCTACGTAAAGCTGCATAAAATACGTTAATGTCTTTAACTTCGAGCTAAAAAGTCTTTTGTTTTATTGATATAAGGATAAGCTTGATCTGGTTCAGCTAGTTTTAAGCCAGCACATAACGCTTGCCAATCATTACCAGGCTGCCATTCAATTAAACGATCTGCCGGCACATAATTCCTTACTTCTTCGTTATGTTGTTCATAGGCTGCAATACAACGGTCTCGATCTTCTAGATCATCACAAAAGCTATTAAAAACAACCGAGCGAATCATTTCACCCCAGTCACCCTCTGTGGATAAGATCTTAGGGAAAATAGTGGCCTGACAACTCTTAAACCAAGATTCCGAATCACGTGACGATAATAGTACTTTTGCTTCTGGATAGGCTTGCATCAACTGTTTATAAAATGCCGAAGCCGGCCAATCTGTCACGGCAGAATAACCATTAAATAAGGCTGGCCAGTTAGCATCATCTCCTTGTGCTGCTGCCTGCCATAACGCTAAATGCTCAGGATGTTCGGCAAGACTCACCATGTGATAACAAGGGGCCTTTAATAATATTTCCAAGGCTACTTTTAACGATGTTGTCCCTGTTCGCCCTAAACCTGCACCTATAATTTGTATCGCCATTATTGCCTCTTAACAAATAACATCACTATGAAATGGTTGCCGAGAGTACCTCAACAATCTATCAAAATAAACTTTTTCTTACGAATACTTGTTCACTTTCTGAATGTTCTCCATCACCCCAAAAGAAAGTTAAACCATTAAAATATAAGAATAAATTCCTTCACAACATTCCCCCGTAAACAATAGCTTAAATTTCACCGGGTATTGACGGTTAAGCTTATGTTTAGTCGTATTAACAATCTGTCTGAAAGGTAGTAGATACCGCTTGAACAAATCTGAGATTAAAGTATCTTACTGGATGATAAATTTTACTTAATACCAACTATCACTCCCCCATTAATTACGTTACAGGCAGCTTAGTGATAAATGCGACTGATTAAAGTCGCACGAATACTTTTGTGCCTAAAGAACAAGGAAGTTGTGTGAGAATTTTTTTCCATTTTTTGATTTTATTGTTACTGCCCCTGCACGTATCAGCCGCATTAACAGTTTCAGTTACATTGGATTCAGGTCAACCAGGTAGCATTTTCCCTGGCGAGCAAACCGCTCTTAAAATCACCTTAAGTAATAGTAGTGAGTCTGCAGCTATTACCGGTGTGGCATTTAATTCAGCATTACCAGCAGGCTTTCCTGATGGTTTGAAAATCACTGCTGGAACAAGCTATCAATGTACCGACCCTTCAGGGCCTTCAACCGGTGCTGGTGCAGGTACATTAACTGCGACTATAAGATAGTCAAGCAATTAACCTAATTAACGGCTCGATTCCGGCCAGAGCAAATAACACTGACGGTACTTGTGCGATTATTATTCCTGTCATCGCCGGTTCAACTACCGGCAATAGCGCCACTTATACCTATCAAATTGCTGATGCTGCAGTAACAGGCACTGACGGCAGTGCAGTTACTAACTCAGGGGCAGTGAGTCAAAGCATTAATGTCCTGGCCTTAACCAAACCAACTATCAGCAAAAATATTGCCGCTGGAACGTTAAGGTTGGGAGATAATCCTTCAACCCTAACCATCACCCTCACTAATACTAACTCTGTTGCCATTGAGGGCTTTTCGATTACCGATACTTTTCCTGTATTGGGCTCGGCACTCATTAAAGTTGCTGGCACACCTAGTGCAACGGCAAGTTGTAATAATGGTGGTACTGCACCAACATTTAATCCTGTCGCTGGAGCCGTTAGCGTCACAGCAACCGGCACCATTCCTGCAAAGTCAGGAGCTACTAATGGTAGCTGTACTTTAACTGTTCAAGTTGAAGCTAATAGTACTAATGGTGCCTTTTCTACTGGAGCACAAACCAATAGGATTAATAAAAGTACCGGTTTTACCAATAACATTGGTCTTCCAGCGGCAGCAGATGCTACTGATTCGGTCACCGTGCAATCGCCGTTGACGGTGACTAAGGCCTTCGCCCATTCAGTACTATCAAGTGGCGAAGCAGATAGTTTCACCGTTACCTTAAGTAATGCAGCTAATGCTAATTTAACGATTACTAGTTTTGCTGATAACCCAATTGATGGCATTAGTGCTGGCATCGCAAATGCACTCAATGGTGCCGGCATACTAGGATCTGGACTGGTTGCAACCGGCGGTTCAACCACTTGTGGTGGTGCTGTTGCAGTAATCGGTAGTGGCGAAGGTATTGAGTTAACTGGCAGTAATACTATTCCTGCCAACGGTTCATGTACGATTACAGTCGACTTTACTGCCGCCGCACAAACGACGCAAGTTCCAATTACCTATACCAATACGATTGCCGAAGGTGCCGTTAATGTTAGTGATGCTTCAATAATCAGTCAGTCACGCAGTGCATCGGTATTAGTTGCTGACACGCTACGCGTATTAAAAACAGCCTCTCCGACGAGTGCTGCACCCGGTAACCCCGTTCAATATGCCGTGACAGTACAGAACTTCTCTAATTCAATAATAAGTAATGTCGCGATCAATGATTCGTTACCGGCTAACTTTCGTTATTTAACCGGCACAATTAATGGCAATAACTTCGCCCCGTCATTAACGGGAACAAGTTGTAGCGGCTTAACAGAAACCAGTGTTTTAGCTGACCCAGCTGCCCAATTTACCATAGCCACATTACCAGCCAGAACTGATGCCAATAACCCAGGCGCTTGTACCGTGACATTTTGGGCCATGGTTGATGTAGCTGCTGCAGATAATATTTCTACCGTGAATACCATTGCAGCGGGTGAAGTTTGTTACAACCCAGGTGGTGGCAACATTTGTAATGGTTCATCTGTTAATTCCTTGCCGAGCAATACGGTCACTGAAACCACAGTGTTGAGTGCCACTAAACGATTTAATAATACCACCAGCACGGTCACTCTTTCCGAGGGTACGATTGCTACATTAAGCATTACCTTGGCTAATATTTCAGCCAATCCTCTCACCGATGTCGGCCTAACGGATACCTTCCCAATTGGTGCAGCAGGGCAATTGCAAGTAGCGAATCCAGCTAATGCATCAACGACTTGTGGAGGCACTGTCACTGCCGTGGCAGGCACCAGCTCCTTAGCTTTAAATAACGGCACCATTCCAGCAAGAGCGAATAATGGAACAGGTAGTACCGGTAGCTGTGTGGTTAATGTCGATGTAATTGGTCCGGCAGGAACCTATGACAATATAGCATCGCTGGCAGCAAATCAGACTTATGCTGATGGCACTACAGCAGCAATTAGTGCTGTTAACTCAAATACCGCTCGCCTGGTCTACTTATCTGCTTTAGCGTCAGTCAAAAGCTTTACTCCAGCCACTGTTGCCAGTGGTGGCCAATCTCGTGTCACTATTCGTTTAAGTAATAGTGGTGCAGTGGCCTTAACCAATGTGGCTGTCAGCGATCCCTTGCCAACCGGCATGGTATTAGCCAGCCCAGTTAATGCCAGTACCAGTTGTGCCGGTGCGCCAGTATTCAGTTCAGCAACGGCCGGTGCCAGCACCATCACTATGAATGGAGCGAGCATTGCCGGATTAGGTTCTTGTGATGTGTTGTTTGATGTCATTGCCACAGGTGGCACAAACTGGGTCAATACGATTCCCAGTGGCAATATCAGCGCAGATGGCGGGATAATCAATGTTGCTGCAGTATCTGCAACGCTGACCAATCAGCCCGCTACCGCCATTAGCGTATCGAAGGCCACCAGCCCAAGTACATTGACCTTCCCCGGCGAGACCAGTCAATTAACCATTACCTTTACTAACGGCAATACCGCCGTTAGTAATATGTCTGTCACTGATTATTTCACCGTAGATGGCACTAGCGGCGCTACTTTAAATGGCATGGCGCTAGCAGCTACCGTCAATGTAAACACCACCTGTACAGGTGGTGTAGTAACCGCCGTTTCGGGTGGAACATCTATTGGCTTATCTGGCGTATCGTTGCCAGCCAACTCATCATGTACAGTTTCAGCCAATGTCACATCGAATGCTGTGGGCGGAATAACGAACTTTATTCCTATCGGAGCCATTAATACTGATCAAGGTTTAAGCAATACCGGCCAAGCAACTACCAGTTTAACCACGCAAAGCAATATTGGTGTAGTTAAAAAATTCACTCCAAATATAGTAGAACCGGGCCAGCGTTCTCGATTGCGAATTACTTTTTTCAATCCAACCTCACAGCCTGTGGCTGATCTAGCGGTGATCGATACATTACCTTCTGGTGTGACTGTGCCAAGTGGCGCCAACCCAACCACTACCTGTACCGGAGCAACAGTCAGTTCGCCAGCGAATAACCAAGTACAAATAACAGGCGGTAACATCATTGCTTCGTCAGGCCCGACGGCACAGTCGTGTTATGCCGAGATTGATGTATTGGTCGCAACACAAGGTGAATACATTAATATCATCCCTGCCGGAGATGTCACAGCAACAGCAGGTGGTAAACCGGTCACCAACTCACAGCCAACTAGTGACACCTTATTGGCAAAAGCATCGTTAGTAATTCATAAAGCCTTCGCCAATAAAACATTAGATGCCGGTGATCCGGTAAGTTTTACTACAGCAAGCGCATCAGCATTACCAGGTGCTGTAACTACATTGACGCTGCGGCTTGATAACCCTAACACTCAGGATTTAACCGGCGGCACATTGACCGATGTCTTGCCAACAAGCTTAGTCATTGCTCAATCCCCCAATGCCAGCACAAGCTGTGCTAATGGCTTTGTTGATGCCTTAGCGTCTGCAACTAGCTTTCGTTTAACCGGTGCCACCATTCCATCAGCAAGCTTCTGTACCGTGACCGTTGATGTATTAAGTAATATCTCCGGTAGCTATATAAATACCATCGCCGCCAATGATGTCACTACCAACCAAGGGGTGACCAATGAAGAACCAACCCGTGCCGAACTCATTATTTCAACACCACCCGGTATTGATAAACAGTTTAGTCCAGCCGTTATTCCTGCTGGCGGCACCTCAACACTGACCCTTGTGTTTGAAAACGACAACGATCAAGCCATAACCTTAAGCAGTGCTTTTGTTGACACTCTACCAACAGCGCCGGGCAACATTGTCGTCGCTGGCACACCTAATGTAGTGAAAACCTGTCCAGGAGTCGTAACTGCAAGCGCTGCGGCAGGCACAGTAAGTTATGCCAACGGTGCATCTATTCCAGCTGGTGGCTGTACCATTAGTGTGGATGTGACCGGCTTAACCGCTGGTGAGCATATCAATACTATCCCTGCCGGCAGCCTAAAAACATCGGTAGGCAATAACCAACAACCTGCTAACAGTAGCTTGTTAATCAGCCCATTAGGCTTTATCTCAGGTAACGTTTTTAAAGATAATAATGTCACGCCAAACGGTGTTTTTGATAACGGTACCGATACGGCTCTTGCAGGGATTAGCATTGAGTTACATGACGGAATCAATTGTTCTGCCCCCTTACTTGAAACAGTTAATACCGATACTTTAGGTAATTACCTTTTTTCAGGGTTAGGCCAAGGCAGTTACTCTGTTTGTGAACCTAGCCAACCTGCTGGTACCAATAACGGGATTACTACGGCAGGCCCGATTACCACTCCGCCAGCAGGCTCTGTGGTTACTGGTACAGATCTAGTTGGTTCGGCCACAAATATTGCAACGCTACCGAGTAACATCAGCAATATACAACTAGCTGAATATACTGCTGGCGCAGTCAGCGGCAGTGCCGGTAATAATTTTGCTGAGGTTGCACCTTCAACGATCTCCGGACTGGTCTTTCTAGATCAAAATAACAACGGTACACAAAATGGTGCCGATACCGGTATTAGTGGCGTAACGATTGAGTTATTAAATAGTGGTGGCACTGTCATCACCAGCACCATAACCGATGCTAATGGTGGCTACAGTTTTACCGGCTTAGCACCAGCCACTTACTCAATACGTGAATCATCACAACCCGCTAATACCACCAATGGTTTAACTATTGCGGGAACAGTTGCCAATGGTGGAACTGCAGGCACAGCAACAGCCGTTACTAGTTTGCCTAGCCAAATATCGACCATTATTTTGCCACCGAATACGGTATCAGCAGTCAATAATTTTGCCGAAATTCCGAATGGTCGCCGTATTTCAGGAATCGTCTTTCTTGATTACGATAACAATGGTGCAATCAATGGGCCCGACCATGGCATAGGTGGTCAAACGATAAATCTGACCGGAACAGATATCAATGGTAATGCCGTTTCATTATCGACCTCGACCAGCAATGATGGTGCCTATAGTTTTAATAATGTGCCAGAGGGAACCTATGCTGTCACTCAGCCTAATCAACCAACGGGAACGACTAATGGCCTAACAGTGGCTGGTAGCCTTGGTGGCACGGTGACTAATGTGGCTAGCACACCAAGTGTGATTTCAGTTATTGCATTAACCGGTAGCGATACCGTATCGGGGGATAATAACTTTGCTGAAGTACCCAATGCAGCCGTGGATTTAGCGGTGGTTAAAACCCATAGTCCTAATAGTTTTGCTGAAGATTCAAACACTAACTTCTACACCATTAGTCCAAGTAATATCGGCACATTGGCGACCAGTGGCACGATAATGATTATTGATACTTTACCTGCCGGTATTACCGCTTTTTCTTGGCCAACAACAGGCGATTGGCTGTGTTCAGTATCAGGCCAAGTCGTGACCTGTAACAGTAATCAAGTTATCACCGCGAATGGTGGGCTTGGTTCAACCATTCGCTTACAAGTCGCCGTTGCTAATGGTTTGGCTGGACAGATACTGATCAACAATGTGGTTATCTCCGGCGGTAATGAGCCACCAGGTTTTGATGGTAATAATGAAGATGCAGATCCCGTTACCGTTGCTGAAGCTGCTGCTGTTGAAGGCCATGTTTGGCGAGATCTCAACCATGATCGGATATTAGATGCCGGTGAAACGGTTGTCGAAAATTGGAATGTCGGTTTATTTCTGAATGGGCAGCTAATCAAGTCAATGAGCACTGATGCGAGTGGCTTTTATTCCTTTAGTGGTTTGGCACCAGGCTCGGGCTATCAAGTTCAGTTTACAGAACCAACTACTGGAGCCATTTTAGGCTCTCCTGTTGTTAATGAAGCTGGTGCAGCATTTACCAATGACGTAGTTGATGACACAGCTAATCCTGCTGGTGGTAATAACAATGGTGGCTCACTTAATAATTTAACCCTAACATCAGGGACAAATACTCAAGAGCAAAGCTTGCCACTCGATCCGTCTGGTGTGATTTATGACGCGATTACACGCCAAGCTGTGAGCGGGGTCACTATTCAGTTATTAAATGGTGGTACAGCTGTTAATAATAATTGTTTGGTCGGCGCCAACAATCCTCAAGTAACAGGTGTAACTGGTTTCTACCAATTTTTATTGATTAATCCCGCTCCAGGAGGCTGTCCAGGTGATGGTGGTTATAGTTTAGAAATATCTAACTATCCAGCAGGTTACTTACCTCAACCTTCCTCGATGATTCCTGTTACTGCTGGGCCTTACACTCCGGTAGCAGACGTAGCACCCAACATTGATGCCATCCAAACTCAAGCTAATGCGCCCACAACGGCTCAGGCAACGGTTCATTATTTTGATTTCACCCTGACACTTGCCGGTGTCGGTGTCGTGAATAACCACTTGCCCATTGATCCTATTTTGGAAGGTGCAATCATTATTGCTAAAACCACACCAAAACAAGATGTGGTACGTGGTGAGCTGGTGCCTTATACCATTACGGCAACCAACACTTTAGCTGCAACGCTGTCTGATATTGCCCTAAAAGATCAAATTCCAGCCGGTTTCAAATATGTTGCTGGTTCAGCAATGATTGATGGCATTAAGGTTGAGCCTATTGTTAATGGCCGAGGCTTAACCTGGTTGAATCAAACCTTCGCTCCCAATGGTGACATGAAAACGATCCAGTTGATTTTGATTATTGGCTCGGGAGTCGGTGAAGGTAATTACGTCAATCAGGCTTGGGCCAGCAATGCTTTGATTAATGCTCGGGTATCAAATGTTGGTTTAGCTACAGTTCGCGTTATTCCCGACCCTCTCTTCGACTGTAGTGATCTGATTGGTAAGGTTTTTGATGATAAAAACATCAATGGTTATCAAGATGATGGTGAGCCTGGCTTAGCAGGTGTGCGAGTAGTGACTCCACGTGGTTTATTAATCAGCACAGATAACTATGGTCGCTTCCATATAGCCTGTGCTGATGTTCCCAACGAGTTACACGGTTCTAACTTCATCATGAAGCTCGATGAACGTACCTTACCATCAGGCTATAGAGTGACGACTGAGAACCCTCGCGTAGTACGCTTAACTCGCGGTAAGTTAGTTAAGCTTAACTTTGGTGCTGCATTACATCGCATGTTACGGATTGATATTGATGCCGCAGCATTTACTGCTGACGGTGATGATTTAACGTCGGTCGCAACTCAGCAATTAGATGAGTTGCTGGAGATTTTAAAGCAACAACCATCACAATTACGTTTAAGTTATGCCATGCAGTTTGGTGAGGATAAAGCGGAAGCTGGACAACGCCAGCAACTGTTTGCCGACAAGCTGACCCAGTTATGGCAACGTTGTGATTGTGATCATTATGCTTTGACCATTGAGCAGGAACTGCTGGTTCGTGAGTCTGCAACCGGGAGGGCTAAATAATGAATAGCTCTCTATTATGGTTAATGATGTCGGCATCAATGTTAGTTTTAACGGCTGCACAAGCAGAACAATCCTGCCCTATTGATGATCAACAAGGACAGTCACAGTGTCAGCAGCCGGAATGGCGTCAACAAGCGGCAATGTCAGATAACAGCCAACTACGTTATAGCGATGTGGCAGAAAATACAGAGCAGGTATTGCCACGCTCTACGGTGACATTATGGGCATTACCCCCGGTACCGACAGTATCTAATACGGTTTATTCTGCCGATGAAATGCAGGCTGTACAGCTGAAAGTCACCACACCATCGCCACAATTTTCATCTGCAAAAGCAACAGTTGATGGTGAGATTGTTAAACGCGTTGCCAGTTTAGTTGAACAGTTAAAAGATAAAACAGGCGTGCGTTTACATATTACCGGTCATACCGATAGCCAGTCTTTATCAGTACAAACTCAACGTTGGTTTAAAGATAACCAGACATTATCTGAGGCACGAGCACAAGCGGTAGCCGATTATTTTCAACAAACGTTGGGCCTATCTGCCGGTGCGATTACCGTCAGCGGTAAAGGTGCTAGTCAGCCAGTTGCTAATAATTCAACACCCACTGGAATGACCAAGAATCGTCGGGTTGATGTGGCCATTTGGTATAACCAAGTAACAGCAGGCAAAGCAACAACGATAACGACACCGACGATGAATCGTCAGCAAATTTGTGGCGGTGAACTACAATCTATTGCTCCGGTTGCTGGTGGTTTTCGAATTAGTGTAGATGGCCAAGCTGTCGATGGTGGCCAGCAAGATGGCGAAGATATTCAGCGTTGTACTGATGTTGCGCTCGCAAAAACAGATATTCGTCTGCAATATGACAATTTATCAGTCAAACCGATGTTGAACGGCAGTGCATGGCCTGCCACCGCACAATCTGGTGAGCTGATTACATTTCAAGCCTATAGTAACTATTTAGCCTGGCTTGAACGGGCTGAAGTACGTATTTTCTCAGCAGCGCGATCGGTTGAGAGCCAACCTTTAACCGTTATTGCCCTAGATGACGCCATGCAGGGCGAATGGACTGTCTCTGCTGATGCACCTCGAAATATGCAATATGTGGTTCGAGTTTATGATGCTCAGGGACGTTATGATCAAACAACCGCATTGCCGCTATCAAAAGTGGTTGAACATAATGTGCCAGCTGATGATCAGATAGCTGATTCTCAAAACCGCTGGCTTGCCTATGGTAACAATCGTTTAGAGCAACAAAATATCGCTATTTCAGGTGGCTCTATTACGGTTCATGGGGAAAATGTGCCTGCTCAACATCAAGTTGTACTGATGGGACAAACTATTCCCGTTGATGATAAAGGTAAGTTTGTCTCACAACAGGTCATACCCCATGGCCAACATACCATTGAGGTCGCCGCCTTGAATGCGCAAGGTGATGGTGAACTATTTTGGCGTGATGTAGAACTTAAAACAGAGGATTGGTTCTATGTCGGTATTATCGATGTAACGGCAGGACGCTACCATGCCAATGCTGCAGCACTGGAAGTTAGCCAAGATCGTCATTTGGATAACAGTAGCTTTGTTGATGGCCGTTTAGCGTTTTATACCAAAGGCAAGTGGCGTGATAAATATACGGTGACAGCAAGCGCTGATACCCGTGAACAAGAATTTAGTCAGCTGTTTTCAACCATCATGGATAAAGACCCACGTAGCTTGTTACGTCGCTTGGATGACACCGCTTATTACCCTACTTATGGTGATGACAGCACACTGGTCGAAGATGCACCTACGCAAGGTAAGTTCTACGCTAAGATTGAAGATGAACGCTCCCATGCGACCTGGGGTAATTTTAAAATCGTGCAGCAAGAAACTGATTTAGCCCAAATCAATCGTGGCTTGTATGGTGCAGTAATAGATTGGAATAGCGAAAGTTTCACCTCAAACAATGACAGTAAAACTCAACTGAATGTGTTTGCAGCAGAGCCAGGCACACAAGCTTCACATGAGGAGTTTCGTGGTACTGGTGGCTCGCTGTATTACTTACAAAATCAAGATATCGTCACTGGCTCAGAACGCGTGCAAGTAGAAGTTCGTGATAAAGACTCCGGCATTGTATTGAGTGTTAATTCCTTGGTCGCAGGTCAAGACTACCAAGAAGATGCCGTTCAAGGTCGAATCGTATTAACCCGACCGTTGCCGTCAACCGCTGATGATAGTCAATTGGTGCGTGCCGGTAACTATGCTGGCCACCCTGTTTACCTGGTGGTCAATTACGAATATGTCGGCACAATGACAGACTTTAGTGATTTAGCTGTCGGTGGTCGTGCCACCCATTGGTTGAATGATAATGTTCGCTTGGGTGTGACCAGCTCACATCAGCAAACAGCCAATAACGATCAAAACTTAAACGGCTTTGATGTGTTGTTTAGTAAAACACCAGAAACCTATTTACGCCTGGAAGCGGCAACTACCAAAGGACCTGGAGTAAGTAGTAATGGTTCACTTGATGGCGGTTTTACCTTTGCTTCAACAGCCTCAACTGTCGACAATGATAAATCGGCCAATGCCTATCAAATTGAAAGTGGCTTCCGTTTAAGCGATGTTGGTTTTGACAACGATGGTAATGGTCATTTCTATATGCGACGCCGTCAAGATGGCTTCTCTGCTCCAGGTCAATTGGTAAGCTACGATACCAATCAGTATGGTGGCGGCATTAGTCTACCTCTCACTGAGCATGACAGTGTCAATGTGAAACTTGATATTACCCAGCAGAACCAAGGCATCGATACCGAAGCTGCAGAAGTAGACTGGCGACACCGTTTAAATCAAGATTGGTCTGTGGCTGCTGGCCTGCGTGCCGATAGCCGTGAAGATAATGGCAATATTGCCACAACTAATAATGATGGTGACCGTACCGACTTATCTGTACAAGTTGATTATGGCCTTGATCAAGATTGGGGCTTGTATGGTTTTGGCCAAGGCACCTTAAATCATACTGGCGATCGAAATAAAAATAACCGTGCCGGTATTGGTGGCCATTATCAAGTCAATGACCGTTTAGGCTTAAAAGGTGAAGCATCAAACGGTAATGGTGGTTTTGGTGCCTTGGTGGGCACGGATTATCGGCTATCAGATCGAACAACCACCTACTTAAACTATGCGCTTAACCCTGACAATGCTAATTCAGGCATCGGTAACCGCCAGGGTAAATTAGTCTCCGGCTTACGTAACCGCTATTCGGATTGGGTGAGTGTTTATGGTGAAGAGCAATATCTTCATGGTAGTAGTGGTGAGGGCTTAACTCATGCTTACGGGGTTGATTTAACACCCAATGAGTCCTGGAAATTTGGCTTGGCGATGGAATCTGGTGAGTTAGAAACTGATAGCAGCATCATTAAGCGTCGTGGTGCCAGCCTAGCGGTGAACTATGCCAAACAAGCAATTAAATACGGCGGTAATCTTGAATTTCGTCGTGATGAAGTTGATGACGTGCGTCGAGATAATTGGTTAACTCGTAATCATTTGGCCTATCAGCTCAATCCTGATTGGCGCATGAATTTGAGACTGGACTTGGCATTTAGTGATAGTGATGCCGGTAATTTCTTAGATGCAGACTATGTTGAAACAGTCTTTGGTTATGCGTATCGACCAGTTAATAACGACAAGTTTAATGCCTTGTTGGAGTATAAATATTTGGCCGATCAAGCACCTTCAGATCAGTTCACTTCAACTGGACAGCAAAACGAGTATCAACAGCGAAGCCATGTCTTTGCCGTAGATGCTATTTATGATCTGACACCACGCTGGTCGATTGGAGCTAAATATGCGGTTCGGGTCGGCGAGCTTCGTGCCGGTCGTGGTGAGGGTGATTGGTTCAAGAGTACGTCACAATTAGTCATTGGACGCTTAGATTGGCATGTGGTTAAACACTGGGATGGCTTATTAGAATTACGAGCGCTTGATGTCCGTGAAGCGGAAGATACTCGAGCAGGAGCCTTAGTAGCGGTATACCGTCATATCTCTGATCATGTTAAGGCTGGTGTGGGTTATAACTTTACCGACTTCTCCGACGACTTAACGGACCTAGACTACGATAGTAGAGGCATGTTTTTTAATATCATTGGTAAGTGGTAATAGCCGCTGCTCTTAGTTATATAACAAAGCTATCTGAGATCCTGACTCAAACTAGCACTGCGGTGCAGCCGAACTGTTGTGAGCGGCCTGCATCATTAGAAGCCCATAATATAAAATTATGGCGAGCAGTGGCCTCTTCGGCTATAGCAAAGTTTGCTTTTATGTGGTTATTTTTAGCTACTGTGGGGGATTCAACGATTGGCAAACAGGGACGAGAGACGTCACCTGATTTATTTGAGTTTTTACTAGCTGGCTACAATTACACCAGCTAAAACTCTGTCACTATGTATTCGCTGAAAACGATAAGAAAATATCGTGATAAAACAAGAAAAAAATGGCGGAGCGGACGGGACTCGAACCCGCGACCTCCGGCGTGACAGGCCAGCATTCTAACCAGCTGAACTACCGCTCCACACCATCCCAACTAAGACTTACAAACAAAGCCTGATAGCTGAAGAAGCGAGAAAGAATACAGCAATTTTTTAAAAGGTGTTAGTTAAAATTTAACTTTTTCACTAACACCTATCTTTAACACCTAAAAGTTAGTGTCTACTTCCAGTTATTTCTTTTAGCTTGCTGTAGTTTTTCGTAACCGGCTAACAATTTATTATGTCGTTCGAAACCATTTAAACTTAAACCAGGGCAGTGTAAATCATGGAAAACGCTTTTTCCTTCGACAATTGCGAGACCACTGGTCACATTTTCCTCGCCATACATCTGGGCTAAACCGCTTAAGTATTCATCATATTCACGTTCTGGATGCCACTTGATATCAAGTAATGCTTTCAAACAACGGTACAGTTTCAGCGTTTGCTCACCAGCTTGATCTAAGGCTAAACACCAATCAATCCAATCTAATGCTTGCTCATCTTGCAAGGCTAGGCACAACATCGTTTTAATCTCGCCTAAACGAATTTTGGCCCATAAGGTATCGGGATCAGGGGCTAAGCCAATAAATTGAGCTACTAGGGTCTGATCGTGATAACCGCCCTCTTCTAAACGATCTAAGACCGACTGCCATTGCTCGGCATTGCCGTCTTTTAATGTTAAGAAGTCTTCTCTAAACAAAGCGCCTTCATTATTGTTTTCCCACACCAATTCATCAACCGGATAAATATCAGACATGCCCGGCACTAGGATTCGGCAGGCATAAACATCAAGGTGCTCATAATCTGAGATATAAATATCAAAACCAAGTTGATGAATTTTATCGGCTAAGTAGTTGAATTCATCGGCTGTCGCTTCGTCGTGATCCCAGTCATTAAACTCAAAATCAGCTGTTTTACGGAAGAAATCGTTCGATATATAACCACTTGAATCAATAAAGTGCATTTCTAAGTTCTGTGATGAAGCAACTTCGTCGATATCAAAGATAGGTGGATGGAAGACATCTAACTGATCTAAGCCTCGACCTTGTAATAACTCGGTGACAGTACGCTCTAATGCCACTTCAAAACTTGGATGAGCACCAAATGAGGCAAACACCGAGCCATCTTTAGGATTAATCAAAGTCACACTCATGACCGGGAACTGGCCGCCTAAAGAGGCGTCAGCTACGCGTAATGCATAACCATGGCCTTCCAACTCTGTCAGTGCTTGTTGGATCAGAGGAAAACGAGCAATCACTTCAGCTGGCACTTCTGGCAGGCAGATACCTTCAGCAATGATCTTATTCTTCACATATCGTTCAAAAACTTCTGACAAACCTTGTACGCGTGCTTCGTTCTTGGTGTTACCTGCTGACATGCCGTTGCTAACAAAGATATTACCAATCACGTTGATCGGGATATAGACATCTTTGCCATCTCGTACTCGATGATATGGAGCGGCACAAATACCACGCTCACCTGCACCGGAGTTAATATCAAACAACATGGCTGGCGTGAGTTCATTATTCGGATCAAAATGAGCCCATAATGATTCATCCATCAAACCTTCAGGCATTTGTTCGCCATCAGCATCAAACCAACGTTCGTTAGGATAATGAACAAAATCACCACTACTGTGTTTTTCACCTAAGTAAAAATCAGCAAAGAAATAGTTGCAACTCAAGCGCTCAAAATATTCACCCAGAGCGCTGGCTAAGCAGGATTTTTCACTGCTGCCTTTGCCATTGGTAAACATTAGCGGGCATGTTTTATCGCGAATATGCACCGAATATACATTGCTAATTGGATTAAGCCATGATGCTTGTTCAACATCAAAACCAAACGATTCTAATTTGGTCTGCATAGTGGCAATGCTAGATTCTAAGTCGCGATCTTTGCCTTTAATAAAGGTTTTTTCTGTCATGTTATTACCCATAAAATAAACCCTCTGTCCTGAACTCAAAACAGAGGGCTATAAGTTTGTTTCGTGTGACGACTCAGTTACATTGCGTCAGCAGCTTTAATGGCTTTTTTAACTAATCGTTTTGCTGCGCCTTTCACGGCTACCGCTTTAATTGCATCTAAGTTCACCGGCTTACCAACGATAATCACACCGCCCATGCCAGCACCAAAGTGTGGGGTGCATTTATAGATGTAAATACCTTCTTGGCTGAAAGTACGCTGGAAATTGTCACCCATACCTGAATGCCATAACTCAGTACCTTCTGGTACTAGGCCTTCCATCGCCTGGGTATCATGGCTGCTCATATTTTCCCAAGCAACCGTGTCGCCAACGGCAATGGTTATTACTAGAGGGGCATATTTTAAGCCTTGCGCTGTCACGATATGTACTTGGGCTGCTGCTGCCGCTTGTTCCACAACCTCTGCAACCTCTGCAACCTCTGCAACTTCTGCAACTTCTGCAACTTCTGCAACTTCTGCAACTTCTGCAACCTCTGCAACCTCTGCAACCTCTGCAACTTCTACCACGTCCATTTCTTCAGCTGCTTTAATTGCTTTCTTAACTAGACGCTTTGCTGCACCTTTAACTTCAGCGGCTTTAATCGCATCTAAATTAACTGGATTACCAACAATAATCACACCGCCCATGCCAGCACCGAAGTGCGGGGTACATTTATAGATGTAAATACCTTCTTTCATGAAAGTACGCTGATAGTTTTCACCCATTCCAGAATGCCAAAGCTCTGTACCTTCAGGGACGAGGCCTGCCATTCCTTGTGTGTCATGACTACTCATGTTTTCCCAAGCAACCGTGTCGCCAACGGCAATGTTTATTACTAGAGGGGCATATTTTAAGCCTTGGGCTGTCACGATATGTACTTGCGCTGCCGCTTGCTCTTCAACTACTGCCACCGCTTCAACAGCTTCTACTTGCTCTGCTGCCACTTCTTCAACAATTACTGGTGCTGTTTCTATTACTTCTACAACCTCTACTTCTGCAACTTCTTCCTCTTCCGTTGCAGCAGGCTGATTGACAATCACACCCGCTGATTTGGTGTTATATCTATCTTCACTTCCAACCTTTAGTGCCGGCCAAATAGCAAATATGACATAAGCAGCCACAGCTACATGTGCCAAAACAACCAGTAATGCTTTAGTTTTATTCATTTTCATCCCCTGAGTTTTACTTATTATTTACGGCAATAATAACATCTGTCTGCCAGTGAGCATATACGAAAGACCATGCTAATTATGAGACAATGTCTGCTTCAATTTTAAACATTCATTTACAGGCCAAGCTTCCCATGAGCATCGAACAAACTTTATTACAACGTAGTGATTCTAAATGTGAACTCTGTGGTTCAACTGACGAGTTATCAAGCTACGAAGTAGCTCCGGTTGAGACTGCCGATGCCGATCATTGCATTCTGGCTTGTAATACTTGCCAACAACAAATCAACGATCCTCAACAAATGGATGCGAATCACTGGCGTTGCCTTAATGACAGCATGTGGACCCCAGTTCCAGCTGTGCAAGTGATGGCATGGCGGTTATTAAAACAGTTAGATTCTGAAAATTGGGCACAAGATCTGCTCGATATGCTTTATTTAGAAGAAGATGTGCAAACTTGGGCTGAAGCAACCCAAACTGATGATGATGAAGCTTCTTCGTCTGTTGATAGCAATGGCGCAACATTAAACGCTGGCGATAGCGTGACTTTAATCAAAGATCTCGACGTTAAAGGTGCAGGCTTCACAGCCAAGCGCGGCACCATGGTCAAAAACATTTCACTAACTAGCAACCCAGAACATATTGAAGGCCGTGTAAACGGTACTCGCATAGTATTACTTACTAAGTTCCTCAAAAAATCTAACTAATCCCTCTTTTCCTAATATTTTTCATCACTTAGGAAAACTTTACTTGCCAATTAAACGCCGTTCAATTACTATTTTGAACACTGTTTAATTAAGTTAAAGTTAATACAATGGCAAGACGTAACGATCATTCACGTGAACAATTACAAGACATGGCGTTGTTGGCTAGCGAAAGCATCATCAGCCGAGATGGCATTGCCGGTTTATCGACACGCAAAGTCGCTTCAGAGATCGGCTATTCAGCCGGCACCTTGTATCAAGTGTTTAACAACTTCGATGACTTAATTTTACAATTAAATAGCCGCACCCTGTCTAGACTGCAAAGTCAGCTTAAACAAGCTAAACAGCCATCAGCAATAGCCACAGTCATTAGTTATGGCCATACATACCTTAAGTTTGCTCAGCAACAACCTGAGCTGTGGCACTTGTTATTTGAACATCGCGCAGCTAACCCAGATCATAAACCTGAACATCTACTAACTAATATAGACTCGCTATTTGATCTGGTGAAACAAGAGTTGTTAGGATTGAAACCGCTCGCCACTGACACTGATGTCACAGTTGCCGCTCATTCTTTATGGTGCGGAGTACACGGTATTGCCGTGCTGATGTTAAAAAACAAGCTACTCAATAATAGCCAACACTCAGCACAACAAGCCCTAGATTGTTTATTAAACAACTTTATCCAAGGCTGGATAAATCAAGGAGAGAACCATGCTTAAGCTTTTTAAGATAAAAGGATTTTTTGCTTTTATCGCCGTTGCCTTCATCAATGCCTTTGTCGACTTAGGCCACAAAATCATTGTTCAAAACACCTTATTCAAGTCTTTTGATGGTTCCGAGCAAGTCATCCTCACCGCCATAGTTAATGGCCTGATCTTAATTCCATTTATCTTATTATTCAGCCCGGCCGGTTTTGTCTCTGATCGCTTCAAAAAACCGATCGTGATGCGTTGGGCTGCTCGCTTTGCTGTCCTAGTCACCTTAATTATTACCTTGAGTTATTACCAAGGCTGGTTTTATCTAGCCTTTGCCATGACCTTTATCTTAGCAGTGCAAAGCGCTCTCTATTCACCGGCTAAATACGGCTATATCCGTGACTTACTCGGCAGTGATAAGTTGAGTGAAGGTAATAGTTGGACCCAATCCATCTCGATGATCGCTATTTTAAGTGGCATCGTGATGTTTTCGTTAATGTTCGAAAACATTTTGGCAGCACACATTGTCGACCTAAATAGTCCTAGTCAAATACTACAAACCATTGCACCTCTAGGTTGGCTGCTCGTTATCGGTTCTATCATCGAAGCACTACTAGCCCAGCGTCTACCTGAAACACCCGCAGGTGATCCACAGCAAACGTTTGATCGTAAAGCTTACTTTAAAGGCCAATTAATTCAGCAAAATGTCCGAGAACTTTGGTCACAAAAAAGTATTTTGCATTCCATATTTGCTATCTCGGTATTTTGGACTGTAAGTCAGGTATTACTTGCCGTATTCCCTTCGTTTGTCGAATCAACTATGGGAGAAACCAATACCTTTGTCGTGCAATCAATTATGGCTTTGGCCGGCATCGGCATCATGGTCGGTTCTATGATTGCCGGCTACTTGTCTCGCAATCATATTAATTTAGGTTTAGTGCCTATTGGTGCCATTGGTTTTGCCATTAGCTTAATCTTGTTAATGAACACTGACACCCTGACTTCTTCGGCACTGATATTTTTTCTATTTGGTTTAAGTGGCTCATTAATGATTATTCCACTCAATGCCTTAATCCAGTTTTATGCCAGCGAAGATAAATTAGGCAAAGTATTAGCCGGCAATAACTTTATTCAAAATATTGCCATGTTAATAGGTCTGACCTTGACGGTTTTATTCTCGTTAGCAGACTTCAGTGAGAAGTGGTTACTCAGCCTGTTGGCAATAATAGGTATAGTAGGTGCTATTCACGCTATCAGAACACTGCCACACTCTTTAGTACAATTTATTATTTCAGCACTGATAAAAGGTAAGTATAGAATTCAAGTGCAGGGCATCGATAATATCCCTGCCGAAGGCCAAGGCATGCTGTTATTGGGTAACCATATCAGCTGGTTAGATTGGGCAATGATTCAAATAGCCAGCCCTCGCCGAGTTCACTTTGTAATGGAGCGTGCTATTTATGAACGTTGGTATCTAAAGTGGTTTTTAGATCTGTTTGGCGTGATCCCTATTTCACCTACTAAAAGCAAACAAGCATTAGAGCAAGTAAAACAACACCTTGAACAAGGCGAAGTTGTTTGCCTATTCCCTGAAGGCATGATCAGCCACACCGGCCAGCTGGGTGAATTTAAACGTGGCTTTGAACGTGCTATCGAAGGGGTAGACGCTAAGATCGTACCGTTTTACTTACGTGGTTTATGGGGCAGTCGCTTCTCACGGTCTAGCACTAGAATTCAAGAAAATCGTCGAAAAGGACTAAAACGTGACGTAATTGTCGCCTTTGGCGCACAATTAGCAGCAACAACTGATGCGGCAACAGTCAAACAAAAAGTGTTTGAGCTGTCTATTCACACTTGGCAGAGTTATACCGATACCCTGCCAACACTTGCTGCTGGTTTTATCGATACCGCTAAAACTGCAGCCAATGATTGGGCCATCACTGAAGCCAATGGCAAACCGATCAGTTACCGTCGCCTATTAACTGGCACCGTATTGTTTAGCCAGGTATTTAAACAAACTACCGGTCAAAACCTAGGTTTACTAGTGCCAACTACCACTGCAGGTGCCATGTCGAATATGGCTGCTTTAATGGCTGGTAAAACAGTGGTTAACCTTAACTACACGGCATCGCCAGAAGCAGTGGAATCAGCACTAGTTCAGGCTGAAATTAAAACCGTGATCACTTCACGACAGTTTGTGAAACGTCTTGCCGCTAAAGGCATGGACTTCGCACCTTTATTAACATCACTTAAGGTCATCTACCTAGAAGACTTAGCTAAAAAAATAACCACACCGCAACGATTAACGACGATGGCGATTGTCAGCGTATTGCCGAGCAGTGTCTTACAGTGGTTATATTGTGAGAATCGTGAATTAGAAGATACCGCTGCAATACTATTCTCATCTGGTAGTGAAGGCTCACCAAAAGGTGTCATGTTGAGCCACAGAAATATTATGGCCAACTTAAAACAGATTGCTGATGTTTTGAATATTCGTGATGACGATACCGTCATGGCTACTCTGCCACTGTTCCATGCCTTTGGCTTAACCGTCACTTGTTTCATGCCATTAATAGAAGGTATTCCGGTTGTTTGCCATCCAGACCCAACCGATGCTGTGGCAATAGGTAAGGGTGTCGCTAAATACCGTGCCACCATGTTGTGTGCCACATCCACCTTCTTACGCCTGTACAGTCGTAATCGTAAACTAGTGCCAATGATGTTTGAGAGTTTGCGTCTGGTCGTGGCTGGTGCTGAAAAGCTCAACCCTGAAATTCGTGCTCTATTCGAAAACCGTTTTCACAAACCTATCTTAGAAGGTTATGGTTGTACTGAAACCACGCCTGTTGCCGGCGTTAATATTCCTGATTGCCTCAGTACCGAATCTTGGAAGGTTCAAAAAGGCAATAAACCCGGCACTATCGGTTTGGCTTTACCTGGCTCTACTTTCCGTATTGTTGATCCTGACACCATGCAAACCTTACCTGTTGATGAAGCCGGCCTAATTTTGATCGGCGGCACTCAAATCATGAAAGGTTACTTAAATAACCCCCAAAAAACGGCCGATGTTATTGTCAAAATAGATGATATCCGTTGGTACAATACCGGCGACAAGGGCAAGTTAGATGCTGATGGCTTCTTGACCATCGTTGATCGTTACTCACGCTTTGCTAAATTAGCCGGCGAAATGGTCAGCTTAGGTGATGTAGAACAACGGGTTCGCACTGCACTGGCATCACCAGAACTGCCTTTAGTGGCTATCAACTTAGCTGATGATAAAAAAGGTGAAAAAGTGATCTTACTGTTAGAAGGTGAACATGATCCACAAGCAGTAAAACAACAGTTGATAGCTGCCGGTATGCCTGCATTATTAATCCCTGCCAACATCTTTGCTGTTGAAACAGTGCCCTTGTTGGGCAGCGGTAAAACTGATTTTAGTAACAGTCGAAAACTCGCCATTGAGTTAACTAGCTGATAAACAACGCAGGCGAGTATCAGCCTAAATGATACTCGCCTGCACCTTGCTGCTTTGACAGTTCAACTGCACCAATCTTGTGCCTCTTTATGTAATTAAAGCAATACCAATAACTTAATCACGTATAATGACGTAATAGTTAATCCAAAAGCCTGCTTTTCACGCTTTCTTCCAGATTACTCCCCTCCTTCTGTTCAATTTTAAGAGACAACATATATGACCTTTGCCGACTTAGGCCTATCTTCCGCTATTCTTGAAGCTGTTAGCGAACAAGGTTACGACACACCGTCACCTATCCAAGAAAAAGCCATCCCAGCCGTACTTTCTGGCAAAGACGTAATGGCAGCTGCTCAAACAGGTACTGGTAAAACAGCTGGTTTCACCTTGCCACTGCTCGAGCTACTGACTAAATCCAATAACAAAGTACAAGCCAACCAAGTTCGTGCCTTAATATTAACGCCAACACGTGAGCTTGCTGCTCAAATTGCTGACAGCGTGAATACTTACGGTAAAAACTTACCATTACGCTCAAACGTAGTTTTTGGTGGTGTGAAAATTAACCCACAAATGGTGCGTCTACGTCGTGGTACTGACATTTTAGTGGCGACACCAGGTCGATTATTAGATTTATTTAATCAAAATGCGATTAAATTCAGTCAACTAGAAGTATTAGTATTAGATGAAGCCGATCGTATGTTGGATATGGGCTTTATTAACGACATTAAGAAGATCTTGCGTTTCCTACCAAAACAACGTCAAAACTTACTGTTTTCGGCGACGTTTTCCGATGATATCCGCAATTTAGCTAAAAACTTAGTTAATAACCCAGTTGAAGTTTCTGTCAGTGCTCCTAATACCACGGTCGAATTAGTTAAACACTGGATTTGCCCTGTCGATAAACAACAAAAAATCGGTTTATTGTCACACTTGATTAGCGACAATCAGTGGTCACAAGTTCTAGTATTTAGCCGTACTAAACATGGTGCTAACAAACTGACTAAAAAGTTAGCCGCCGTTGGCCTAACAGCTGCAGCGATACATGGTAATAAGAGCCAAGGTGCTCGTACCAGAGCTTTAGCCAACTTTAAATCAGGTGAAGTACAAGTGCTTGTTGCTACCGATATCGCCGCTCGCGGTATTGATATTGATCAGCTACCGCACGTGATTAACTTTGACTTACCGGATGTACCAGAGGATTACGTACATCGTATCGGTCGTACTGGACGTGCCGGTGCTTCAGGTGAAGCTATCTCGTTAGTTTGTGCTGATGAAATCAAACAACTGTCTGATATCGAAAACTTAATTGGTGAATTATTACCAAGAAAAATAATCGATGGTTTTGAGCCTGTTCACGATGTACCGCCGTCACGCTTACGACAGAAATCAAGCCGAGCTAAGAAACCGAAAAAACCAAAAGTAGGCCACCGCGATGGCCAACGTTCAGGTGAAAATGCTCAAGGTCATAAGCCGAGTGGCAATCGCTCGCAAACACCGAGACGGGAACCAGCAACTAACTCTCGCCGTAGACGACCTAGCTCAGGAAATAACAAGTAACATCAGTTAACTTCTTAAAAAATCTTCGAACGTGTAAAAAAAAGCCCAAAACATAACGTTTTGGGCTTTTTTATTTAAGAGCTTTCTCTTTTCGTTTTTCGACCTTGGTCACCAGGTCGAGTATCACTGTCTCTTAATACTGGGGCATCAGCCTCATTTTTTTTATTTTCAGCAATAATCAGTTTTCTAAATCCAAAAGCTATAATTGCAATAACAACAATAATAGCGACGGTTTGTATATCAAAATCCACGTTAACGATACCTTGGCTATAAATTAAATGAACAGTGGGCTTGTGTATGAAAGTTAACTATACACAGCAAAACCCAAACGCGGCACATTATAGCTTATCTTGTTTTCGGCGCTGCTCAGTTCAGAAATTTTTGTATTTTTCACTGCTATAGTATTTTATAAACTAGCTATTTAACTCTTACCAAACGATTAACTTATTACCCTTAAAGTGTTTAATTCACATTTTTATCAACAAAATGGTTTAACTCAGAAACCGAACGAATCACATATACCGATTTACTTGTGGATAACTGTTCTAGTTTTGCCATAAAGCTCTCATTCCAAAACATCGGACAACGTTTTAATACCTTATAACTCTGCCATGTACCTTTAAAAACAGAACTTCCCTCAGGCCAACCTTCCGGCTTCACCACTAGACCTTTTAAAAGTCGCTTTGTTACGAACCAATAACTTGAAACATAAGGTAGATCGATATAAATCAATGTATCCGCCACATCTAATCGTTTATAAAACGACGTCATTGGTCCAAAACCATCAATGATCCAGCGATCAGACATTAAGATTGCTTCATGTGATTTATCGTAAATATCTCTGTCTACCAACTCACCATTTTGTTTGTAAACAATGGAATCTAAAGCATGTAACTTAATCCCTGTTGCCGAAGCCAGCTTTTTACTTAAAACAGACTTTCCACTGCCAGGTTTACCAAAAATAACCACTTTTTTCATGTTTGCTCCATCAACTTAATAAGCCCATGAGACAGAAACAAAAAACCCGCCTCGTAAGGCGGGTTTGAACTGTTATAAACACATCAGCAACCTCACCACTCCTATGGAATGATGATAATTCGCTCTATCTTTTGTGTAAGGTTTATATTCATTAGCTCATCCTGATAGCTCAGTATATTAATGTCAACTACTGACGCCAGTTACAACTTTTAGCCATCATTCATTAACACTCACCTAGCCTTCCACTATTAAGTTGTTTCAGGCACTAATTGTTTAAGCCCAAACAATCACGACGAGCAACTAAGATGGGACAATCCACCCACCTCAAAGAACTCAGGTGGTTTCAACCTATAGTACTTATCCTCCACCTCCTTCGACTGCTCTGCATAGGGCTGTGTCATCACCTCCTGCAGCTCTCGAACTAGCGCGTAATTTCCCTCTGTTGCTTGCTGATAAGCCGGCATAACAAACCACTCTCGCAAAATGTATTTTGGGTTGACTAGCATCATCTGCCTAGAGATTTCCTCACGAGATCGGGCCGAAGTCGCATTCTCGTCACTGGAGCTGTTGAGGAGCGTTTTCCAGTTTGCGAGCCACTCTGCCCAGCGCTTGTCCATCTCTTTGTGGTCGCTATCATCCGCCGAGTGAGTGTAGAAGCTTTTCTTGAGTGGGCCAATGTCGTCAGGTATCGACGAGAGCTCGCGGAAGAAAATAGTGTAATCGACAGGCGTTTGCATCAAGAGTGTTTCTAACTCGCTAAACAGTGCCTTGAAAAGTGCCTTGTCAGGCGCCGTACTCAATGCGCTAAAGCCTAACTTGGCCGTCCACATCTTTTCCATTTGCGTGTGCATGACTGTCGAAAATCCACCTTGAATCTCGTCGAGCTCGAGCAGATAGTCCTGATGCGATGCCAGCAACGGCCGTAATGCTGAACAAAACATGCCGAAGTTTTTTTGTGCTGCGTTGGGTTGGTTCATGAACGAGAAGTGATGACCGCCGCCCGTCCAAGGCTGATAATGCGGGTTAAACACATCACAAAAGCCGAAGGGACCATAATCAAGTGTAAAACCACCGACTGCACAGTTGTCGCTGTTGAAGTTACCCTGGCAGTAGCCGACGCGGATCCAATTCGCCACCAGTGACGTCAGACGACTACGAAACTCGCGCGCCAGCAACAGCACTTGTTCTGGGGTGGTGAGTTGCCTATCGATAACGTCAGCGTACTCACGATCAATCAAGTGCAATACAATCTTGTCAAGTTCTGCCATCGCTGTCGGGTGTTCATTTTTACGGGCACGACGAGCGAAAAGTTCAAGTTGGCCGATGCGGATGAACGACGGTGCAACACGTGTCGAGATAGCGACGGCTTCAGATATAAGCATGTCGGGATTCTCCGAGCGCGATCCCTCCGAATACCACGGTCGCTTTACCTTCTCCGTTTTTGAAACGTACAAACTCAAAGACCGTGATGTGGGCACGCCCAGTGCGTGCATGTGATCCTGAGCCAAGAACTCGCGGATACTCGACCGCAAGACAGCGCGACCGTCTGCGCCGCGGCAATATG